>Ga0256836_1000258_pt1 | contig 31056 bp, 38 predicted proteins | sample 4561380metaG_FD_185974 | JGI IMG/M metagenome (GOLD analysis project Ga0256836, IMG submission 185974) | Hydrothermal vent microbial communities from Guaymas Basin, Mexico - 4561-380 | ecosystem: Environmental > Aquatic > Marine > Hydrothermal vents | place: Mexico: Guaymas Basin | collected...
TCCATAAATTTTGAAGCGAACATTTTAAAATTTTTTACATCAAAATCTCTTCTAAAAGCCGCAATTATTTTGGCATTTTCTTTTTTAAGTTTATTTAAAGATTCCAAAACGTTTTCATAATTGTTTTTTACATTTAGATATTGGGTTTTAATGTTGTAATATTGTTTTTGGTTCTTTTTAAAATGCTTAATAGCGGGAGCGATAATAAAAGCTATTGATAAAAGTGTTATTATGATATAAAGAGTAAAAAAACCGAGATTTTTAATTACGTCTATTCCATAAATATAAATTTTTGGAATTTTTAAATTAGGCTTACTTAGTTTGATTTTCATCTTCGCTCTTTATATAGTTTTCTGATTTGAATTTATACCATCCATTTGGAAGTTTATAAAAATATGTTGTTGTTTTTTCAAAAATAGATTCCAAAGGAGGCAGCATAAGTAAATTATATATGTCTTTTGTCGGAGTTATACCGTAAATAATAAGCTTATCGTTATCTATGTAAAATTTTTCAAGAGTGATAGGATCGGGTATTAAATCCAAAAGATTTTTTATTTGTTGTTTTACAAGAGCATTTTTAATCATTATATCTTCATAAATTGCTTTTTGGGTATAGATAAATTCTTTTTGAAGCGTTAATTCCGTTGTTTGTTTTTTTAATTTTTCTATTTCTTTTAAAAGTTTTTGTGAATCCTGTTTAAAAAAATAAGCTTTTAGTGCTAAAAACAGAGCGAAAAAAATATATAATATTAATGAAAAAGTGATAAAAATAAGCCATAATTTCGTATCTTCTTTAAAAATCGGTTTCTTTTTAGGTTTAATAAAACTATACGCTTTCAATGGACAACCTATTAATGGATTTTAATAAATTTATCTGTTGTATTTCAGTCGGAATCAAAATTTCATCTTCTATCAAGGTTGTTACCGATATATCAATTCCGACGGTGTCTAAAATTATAATTTTTTCGATAAAATCGCTGCTGTAATTATCATAATAGTCTTTAAGCGATTCTTTTAAATGATTTAGAATATTTACTTCTATATCCGTTGTCAGAGTATTTAATTTTTCTTCAAGATTTTCATCTATGTCTTCTATATCGTTACTTACTTCGTCTATATTTTCATTTATATCTTCTATGTCATCAAAAATTTCCAGGTCGTCGATTTCTTCAATTTCTTCAATTTCAGTTTCATCTTTTTCATTAAGAATTAAAAAATCACTAAACAGAGGTTTATAGTTTTCATACCCTAAAATAGCAATATAATTATGAAGTACAAGTACATAAAATCTATTTTTTCTTTCTGTTGCCAAGCTGTCTATAACAGCGAAAATCGAATATAAAAAATCTATAGGAAATTTATATTCTTTTAAAAATTTCGATATATCGTAAACGGAAGCATAAAAAGAGTAAGAATTATTGATACAAAGTATTTTTATATTGTCATAGTCTATGTTTTTTTCAAGATATTTCTGTTTTGAACAGTTATCCATTACTCCTTGATTCATTGTTAGAAGAACTGATGAAACATATGTTTGAGGTGTTTCATTAATTTTTTCTTTTATAAATTTTTCTATATCTTCTTTTTTTTCGAATTCTTTTTCATATGAATCGATTATCTTTTTATTTTTTACATGTTCGATTAATAATTTATAATTTTCATCGTAGTAAAAAGAGATAAACTGTTTTTTTATAAATCTTTCTAAGAACATAGCGGATGCGCTTTTAGATAATTTTTTAGCTTTAGCGAATTGCTGAGCTTGGTATAAATTTGAGTTGTAGATATAAATTCATGTCCTAAAAGCTCACTTACATCCGTAATTCTTGCTCCTTTATCGAGCATATAAGTGGCAAAAGAGTGTCTTAATTGATGTGGAGTTGCGTGAATTCCGATTCTTTTAAAAGCTTTTTGAATTAAGTATCTTAATTGATTATCATCCATTTTTTTACCCTCTTTTTCAAATAGATATTCGTTTTTAGGATTAAGTTCAAGATACTTTTTTATAAATTCTTTTAGTTTCGGATGAAGGGGAAGTATTCTTGTTTTATTACCTTTCCCGGTAATCTCTATCCAGTCTCCTTTTATGTGGGAAAGTTTTATATTTAGTGCTTCACTGATTCTAAGTCCCAAAGAAAAAATAATCATAATAGCAAGATATTCATCCATATTCGCTTGTTTTAAGGCTTCTTTTATATGTTCAAGACTTATTGGTTTTGGAAGAGTTTTAGGTACTTTTATGTGTTCATCACCTACAATTTTGAATTTATGTCCTTCAGTTTGAAGAAAATCAAAAAAACTTCTAAGGGCCGATACTTTTTTTGCTACTGTTTTTTTACTCAGATTTGCTATATGAAGTCTATAAGGAGTAATATCGATTATATTGCCTTCTAATTCAATAAAATTAACGGCTTCTTTTAAAACGCTATTATATGTTCTGTATGTTTGAGGTGAATTCGTCTGTTTTATAAATTTTAAAAATTTAGATATTTCTTTTTCCAAAAAGTTCTTCATAAAGTTTTTTCACCTTTTCGTATCGTTTTTTTGCTTCTTGTTTTAACTCTTCCGGTAACAGAAGAGAAGATTTCAATGTTTTATATTCGCCTATTAAAATTTCAAGAAGCATTTTTATTTTTAATTTGTCTCTCGGTGTTATTTTAGGTTTATTGGCAATTTTTTCTATTTCTTTAAAATACCTGTCACTATCTTTTATAAAGTTAATCCACTCTTTGGCAATTTTACTTTGGGTCATTACGGTAAAAGCCATCCGGTTGTACGGGTCTAAATTAAATGCCAGATTGGCAAGTTCATAGGCTTTATCGTAATTCCCAATTTCAAAATAATACCTGGCTTCCAATGAAAGCCGGTATGAAGGATTAAAATAAAAATATATACCCACAAGTGTTATTATACCAACTAAAAAGAGCGTTATTTTTTTTATATTGCTTTTCCTTTTAAAGTATGTTTATTCGCTTCTTCTATTTTTACATCGACTATTTTACCAAGTAAAGAGGGGTCTTTGTCAAGTTTTACGGTGAAAAAATTATCACTTTTGCCAATCCCTGTCTCTTCTACCAATACTTTATAAACCTTGCCGATCTGATTTTTGGCTATTTCATCTAATATTTGAGAATGAAGGGTTTGTAATTCCCAAAGCCTTTTTTTTGCCGTTTCTTTTGGGACCTGATTTGGAAATTGCGCGGCCTCCGTAAGAGGTCTTGGAGAATATACGAAACTGAAAATCTGTTCAAATCTTACTTTTTCAACAACTTCCATCGTTTCTTTGAAATCTTTTTCGCTCTCACCCGGAAATCCTACGATAATATCTGTAGAAATAGCTACATCGGGAATTTGTCTGATTATTTCGCATCTGTTTAAAAACCATTCTTTTGTATAGCCTCTTTTCATGGCTTTTAAAATTTCACTGCTTCCGCTTTGAAGAGGGAAATGTATATGTTTACATATTTTAGGATTTGTAGCGAATTCCTCTAGAAACTTATCATCTGCGTGAAGAGGATGGGGGGAGGTGAATCTTATTCTCTCAAGTCCGTTTATTTTACTGACTTCTCTTAATAGATCGGTAAAATTCACTTTCGGATGAGGTACACTAAATCTTTTTCCGTACGTATTTACGTTTTGTCCGAGTAATGTAATTTCTTTTACCCCGTCTCTCACCAAGTCTTCAATTTGTTTTAAAATTAAATCCATAGGAATTGAAATTTCTCTTCCTCTGGTTTTCGGAACAATACAAAAAGTACATTTTTTATCGCAACCGACCATAATGTTTACGAAATCTTTATAAGGATTTTTGCGGACGTTTTTGAATACGTATGTAGTATCGTCATAATTTATATCTGTGATAACCGCTTTTTCTTTTTCAAGAGCTTCTTTTATCCGGCTGACGTTTCTGGCTCCAAGTACGAAACTGACATAAGGAGCTCTTTTTATAATCTCTTCTCCCATATGGCTTGCCGTACAGCCGCATACTCCGAATTTTGCGTTTGGATTTATTTTATGAAGAGCTCCGAGTTCCGAAAAAAGTTTTTGAACCGGTTTTTCTCTAACCGAGCAGGTATTTAAGATAATCAAATCCGCTTCTTGCGGATTTGAAGTGGTATCGTATTTATCGCTTAGTTCGGCGATAATGTGTTCGGAGTCTTTAACGTTCATTTGACATCCGAACGTTTCGATATAAAGTTTTGGCATTTTTATCCTTAAATTATATGAAGTTCGTACATATAGGCACTTTCATCCAGTCCGTATTTAACTTCTCTGAAATATACGGAATAACCTTCTTCTTCAAGTTTGTCAATCAAGTCTTTTAGGTCTTTATAACTTGTGTCTCTGTGGAAATAGAAAAAACTGTTTGGTTTAATTTCTTTAATAAATTCTTCATATGTCTTTTCGATGATTTCATTATCGGGCCCGATAAGTTTTAGTTTCATGTATTTCCTTTTTATTATTATTTTATCAAAAAATTGTGTAAAATTATAACAAAGTTAACAAGACAAAAAACATCTAAAAAAGGATTAGCGTGGAAAAAATACAGGATTTATTGTCTCTTGTGGCAAATGAAAAGGGGCTTGATTTTGATGAAGTAAAAGAAGCGTTTAAACGTTCTATAATCAAAACGGCCAAAAAAGTTCTCGGAGATATTGACGTAGATGTGGAACTTGAAGATGGAGGGCTTAAAATATATCAAAATTTTACCGTAGTAAATGATGACAGAGCCCTTAATGAACCTGAAAAATATTTATATCTTGATGAAGCCAGAGAATTTGACCCTGAAGCACAAATCGGAGATAAGCTAAGAGCGGAACTTGATTTAAGCAAGCTTGGAAGAAGCGGTGCTATGGCTTTACAAAGAGAGTTTGAGCATGAAATTACAAGACTTTTGGAAAATGAAATTTACAGAAAACTTATTTCAAAATTGAATACGATTGTAAGCGGCGAAGTAGTAAAAGTGGACAGTGAAGAAAATACATGGGTGGAGCTAGATGGAGTTAGAGGTGTGCTCCCTAGAAGAAACAGAATAAAAGGTGAGAAATTTGAAGTGGGAGACGTGTTAAAAGCTCTTTTAAAATACGTTCATTTCGACAATAAAAAGGGAATTACGATTGAGCTTAGCCGTACAAGCCCTAAATTTCTTGAAAAATTGATTGAAAATGCGGTTCCGGAAGTTAGAGACGGGATTATTAAAATTCACGGAAGTGCCAGAATACCGGGAGTTAGAGCGAAAGTGGCCGTAAGTAGTTTAAATCCTAAAATCGATCCGATAGGAACGATAATCGGTAAAAACGGAGTTAGAATCAATGCTATTTCCAATGAATTAAACGGAGAAAATATCGATGTAATCGAATATTCCTCAAAACCTGAAATATTCGTAGCAAGAGCTTTGTCACCGGCAATTGTTAAAAATGTAAGAATAGATGAAAAAAACGGTGTGGCGCATGTAGAAGTAGATCCTGAAGAAAAAGCAAAAGCAATCGGTAAAAACGGAGTGAATATTACTTTGGCAAGTATGTTGACGAAATACAAAATAGAACTCGAAGAACCTAAAGAAAAAACAAAAGATACAAGCAAATTGGAAAATTTATTTAAAATCTAAAGGCGGAATGTGAAATATTTTACTTTCTCTTTTTTTATTGCTTTAGTAGGTTTGGCTCTTGCTTATTTTATAGGTGGTTTTACGGCAGTTTATGTGACGGCTATTTTAGCTGTTTTGGAGATAAGTCTTTCTTTTGATAATGCCGTTGTGAATGCTAAGATTTTAAAAACGATGGATGAAATCTGGCAGAAAAGATTCTTAACCTGGGGAATATTAATAGCGGTATTTGGTATGAGATTCATTTTTCCTATTTTAATAGTTGCAGCCGCCGCTAATATGGGGATAGCCGAGACTGTTCAAATAGCCCTTTTTGAACCTGAAAAATATCATCAGGTTCTTTTATCTACAGAAAAACTGATTTACGCATTCGGTGGGGCGTTTTTATGGATGGTATTTAGTGACTTTTTATTTGAAGAAAAAGAGATCAGATGGATTAAGCCTATAGAAAAAACGGCTGAAAAGTTCGGAAAAATAAATAATATTTCATTAATTATAGCGATTATAATAGGTATTATCGTAGTTTATGACGCAAAAGACTATAAAATAGCAATATCTTATTTTCTCGGTTTATTGAGTTATTCTCTTTTAAAAGGAATTAATGAGTCTTTAAGCGGGGAAAGTATAAAAAACGGGCTGATGGGGCTTATTTATTTAGAAGTATTGGATGCTAGCTTTAGTTTTGACGGAGTAATAGGTGCTTTTGCAATCACTCCTAATATTATTTTAATTATGATAGGTCTTGGGATAGGGGCTATGTTTGTTAGAAGTCTTACGATTTGGATGGTAAAAGAGGGAGTACTTGACGAATACAAATATCTCGAACACGGCGCTCATTACGCAATAGGAGTTTTGGCGGTTATTATGCTTTTAAAAATTTTCGTTCATGTGGAAGAAGTAGTAACCGGAACTCTCGGGTTGGCTTTATTGATATTGGCTTTTATCCATTCAAAGCTCGAAAAATCTAAAGAATAATTATTTCTTCTTCCAAAACAATTCCGAAATTTTCATAAACTCTTTTTTTTGCTTCTTTTATTAAATACAACATATCTTCAAATGTTCCATTTCCGGTATTTATAAAAAAATTAGCATGTATTTCACTTACCATTATTCCTCCCTTTTTCATGCCTTTCATACCGACCGATTCTATAAGCCTTCCGGCAAAATTTCCATGTGGATTTTTAAAAACGCTTCCGAGACTCGGGGATTTGGGCTGATTTGAACGAAGAGTTTTCAGATTATCATCAAGTAAAAAATCAAAACCTTCTGTTAATTCAAAAACCGCTTCAAAGACAGGTTCATTTATTTCTGAAAATCTGTAATTAAATTTAATCTCTTTTTTTTCTTTCCATCCGCTAAGAGTCTTTAACGCCACAAGGTTATTTGATATTTCATAATCTTTAACTCCTGCGTTCATTTTTATACTGCCGCCTATACTGCCCGGAAGTTTTGCCAAAAATTCAAATCCTTTTATATTATGTCTTTTGGCAAAATTATAAAGAGTAATGTTTTTTGTTTTTGCGCCTACATGTAAATAGCCGTTTTTTATTGTAATAAATTTATATCTATCATCCAGTATGCCGAGTTTCGGAGGAGAAGGAGAGATGAGAGTATTTGTAGCGCCTCCTATTAAAAATTCGCCATTATAATTATCTTCGTCTATTTTTTTTACATCTATTTTAGGGCCTATTTTTATATAAGAATATCTGCTGAAATCTATAATCATCTTAAAAACGTCGGTATCAGATGAAAAATATATTTTGTAAAATCTATCATTTCATTCATCATCCACGGCATAGTGAGTATGAGAACTATAGCAATTGCTATGATTTTGGGAACAAAACTCAGAGTCATTTCATTTATCTGCGTAGTTGCCTGAAAAATAGAAATAACAAGTCCCACTATCATTCCCACAAGAAGTGCGGGAAGCGATAAAAAAAGAGCTAATTTTAAAGTGGCAACAGCCAAAGCTATTATCTCAGATTGCATCATCCATCCCCAATACTTTTTTTACGGCCGAATCAACCTTTTTCATTTCTTCTTCATTTAGTTTGGTAACTATTCCTTTTGAGAAGAGAATTTTTCCTGTCGATATTATACCAATTGCCGTGGCGACTATTTCACTGTCTTTACTCATATTGTCTCTTTTAGGAATAAAAATTCTGTAATCCCCTCCCAAAATCTGACCTGAGAGAGGTAATACCACAACGGTATGATAAAGACCTTCAAAGCACGCTTTATTTAAAAAGTTGTTTTGATATATTAAAAAAGGTCTGGTTTTTGCACTGTCGGTAAGTTTGGCAAAATAAATTTCACCTCTTTTAAATTCAGGTATTTTGTCACCTTTAAATTCTCCTTCGAAAAATTCAATATAGCTTGCTCTTTGAGTTCTTGGCTTGCATTTTAAAGCATTTTCATTTCTCTCAAGCCATTTTTCGAAATCATCCATTCTCAAACCTTAACTCTTTGTACTTTTCAGGAATCATATATTCTCTGATATCTTTCATACAAGGAAGCATTCCGGCTTTGTAGCCTAACTCATATAATTTGTTTATCGCTTCAATCTGTTCTTCGTCAAGAGAAATTGATTTATCATTTGCGTAGAGGCTTAGATATTTATCAAGTGTTTTATCATCAACTCTTACAAGATTTCTTTCAATAAGCATTTTGGCTAAAATATTTTTATGACTGTTCGCCACTTTTACCGCTTCGGTGAGAATATTTTGAATATTTATCGCATCAAGTAAAGGAATGGATCGTCTTATTGCCATTCCTCCAAGAGGAAGAGGTTTTTCTCCCGCCAATTCCACCCAAATATCCCAGAGTTCTTTTTCCACTTCAAGTCTTTCATCAAAAGTTAAAATACTTTCGTGAATAAGTATCCCAGCATCCACTTCACCCTCAAGCACAGCTTTTTCGATATCAAGAAAGTTTTTATAAATGATTCTCGCTTTTGGGTAATAAATTTTAAAAATCAGGGCATTTGTAGTGTATTGACCGCTTAAAGCCACTTTGAAATTGGGTTTTAATTTTTTACCTTTTAATTTTACGAGTTTAGGGCCGTATCCGTATCCGAAACTCACAGCCGTTTTTAAAAGAGCGTATTCGTCTTTTAAAAACGGATACGCTCCGAAACTTATAGCACTGACATCATAAATGTTTTTAAGTGTTTTTTGATTAAGCGTTTCAATATCTTCGGCGATATTTTCAAATTTATATTTTTTGTCTCCTATCCAGCCGAATTTAATAGCGTAATACATAAAAATATCATCCGCATCGGGAGAATGGGCTATCGTATATTTTTTCACTAAAAAGCCTTTTTGTAAATTATAGCAAAAATGATATAATTGCATATATTACACATAAAGGATTTTTATGGATGAGAAAAAACAAAAAGCGCTTGAGCTTGCTTTAAAGCAGGTTGAAAAGCAGTTTGGAAAAGGTAGTTTGGTAAAACTATCCGAAAAAGATATTGAACCTATTGAAGCAATTCCTACAGGAAGCTTCGGACTTGATATAGCTCTGGGAATCGGCGGAATTCCTAAAGGAAGAATTACTGAAATTTACGGACCTGAGTCTTCCGGTAAAACTACTCTTGCTCTTTCAATAATCGCTCAGGCACAAAAACAAGGCGGAGTGGCTGCTTTTATTGACGCAGAACACGCATTTGACCCTATTTATGCAAAAAACATAGGAGTTGATATAGATAATTTATTAGTATCTCAGCCTGATTACGGGGAACAGGCATTGGAAATCGTAGAGACGCTTGCCAGAAGCGGAGCTGTAGATATTATCGTAATAGATTCAGTAGCGGCACTTACTCCAAAAGCCGAAATAGAAGGAAATATGGGAGATGCACAAGTAGGTGTCCAGGCAAGACTTATGAGCCAGGCTTTAAGAAAACTTACAGCCGCTATTCATAAAATGAACACAACCGTTGTATTTATCAACCAAATAAGAATGAAAATCGGTATGATGGGATACGGATCTCCTGAAACCACTACCGGCGGTAACGCTCTTAAATTTTACAGTTCCGTAAGACTGGACGTTAGAAGAATCGCAACCCTTAAACAAGGTGATAAAGAAGTAGGGAACAGAACGAAAGTAAAAGTAGTAAAAAACAAAGTGGCGCCTCCTTTTAGAATTGCCGAATTTGATATTATGTTCGGAAAAGGTATTTCTCGCGAGGGTGAAATACTTGATTATGGAGTAAAACTTGATATAATCGATAAAAGCGGGGCATGGTTCAGTTACGGTGCTACGAGATTAGGACAGGGTAAAGAAAACGCAAAAGAATATTTAAGAACGCATCCTGAACTGGCTAAGGAGATTGAGCAAAAAATCAAAGAAGCTTTAGGTGTGGAACTTTCTCATATGATAGATGCTATAGAAAACAACAAAAACGAAGACGAATTAAATTTAAAAGGAGAATAGATGGTAGTAATTGAAGATATTTTTGCCGATGAGGTTTTAGATTCAAGAGGAAATCCGACAGTTAGAGCCACAGTTGTGTTAAGTGACGGAACAAGTGCGAGCGCTATAGTTCCAAGCGGAGCGAGTACAGGAGTTAATGAAGCTCTTGAACTTAGAGACGGTGATAAAAGATATAACGGAAAAGGCGTACTTAAAGCGTGTGAAAACGTAAATACTTTAATAGCAAACGAACTTATAGGATTAAACCCTTACGACCAAGCTCAAATTGACGCTATTATGCTTGAGCTTGACGGAACTGAAAACAAAAGTAAACTTGGGGCAAACGCAATTCTTGGAGTATCTATGGCTGTAGCAAGAGCGGCTGCTAGAAGTTTAAATCTTCCTTTATACAGATATCTTGGCGGAAGCAACGCTCTTGTAATCCCGACTCCTATGTTAAACATTATAAATGGTGGGGCACATGCCGATAATGATGTTGATTTACAGGAATATATGATTATGCCTGTAGGATTTGATGATTTTGATTTAGCTTTAAGAGCATCTTCGGAAATTTATCATACGTTAAAAAAACTCTTAGAAGCCGACGGACATCCTACAGCTCTTGGAGACGAGGGAGGATTTGCTCCTAATTTTAAAAATAATGAAGAGCCTATAGAATATATTATGAAAGCTATAGAAAAAGCCGGCTATAAACCGGGTAAAGATGTTGTAATAGCTCTTGATGCTGCCAGCAGTGAATTTTATAAAGACGGAAAATATGTCTTAGCCGGAGAAAACAGAACGCTTACTAAAGAAGAAATGGTCGATTTTTATGCATCTTTATGCGAAAAATACCCTATAGTTTCAATAGAAGACGGAATGGCCGAAGAAGACTGGGAAGGATGGAAGCTTCTTACTGAAAAATTAGGAGATAAAGTTCAATTGGTAGGTGATGATTTATTTGTTACAAATAAAAAACTTCTTAAAAAAGGTATTGAACTTGGCGTTGCTAACGCTATTTTAATCAAGCCTAATCAAATCGGAAGTGTTAGTGAGACTATGGAGACTGTAAGACTTGCTCAAAGAAACGGATATAACTGTATTATGTCTCACAGAAGCGGTGAGAGCGAAGATGCGTTTATTGCGGATTTCGCAGTAGCTCTAAATACGGGACAAATCAAAACGGGAGCTCCGGCAAGAGGTGAGAGAACAGCTAAATATAACAGACTTCTTCAAATCAACAGAAGCACAAGCGGAACTGAATACATCGGAAAAGAACTTTTTAAATAATCGAAGGAATTTTTCCTTCGGAGTTTTATTATGATAGATTTCGATGAAGTTTTAGTTAAAAAAAGATTTGATTATAAAATAATTGTTGTTATAATTGCTGCTGTTATGGTGGCTTTTTATATGGGTGAACTGATGTTTGGAGCCAGGTCATTTTCTAAAATGATTGATTTACAAAACAGCGTACAAACTCTTGAAAAAAGAGTTGTTTATCTAAAGCGAGAGAATGAAAAGCTTCAAAAAGAGTATTTTGAGCTTAAAGAATTGGAGGGAGAGTGAGATATCTGTTTTTATTAATGTCCGCTTTTTTGATTTTAAGTGCAAGAATTAATCCGTTTGAGCCGGTTATAACGCCCGAAAATATAGTAAAAGTAAAACCGGTTTATTTTAAAAAAGCGGTAGTCAAAATGCCAAGTGACGCAAGAATTTTAAAAAGAATTATTTTTGTATATCAAAGCGTAAGTAGTGATATAAAACAAAAAATAGTGGATATTGATAAAAACATAGACTTCCACTCTCCGATAATAGTAACCCATAATCCTAAAAATTTTGGTGTTAAAAAAGCTTATTTTAAATATTTTACACTTTATATTAAAGATAAATCTATTTTTATAAAAACAAAAGACAAACTTTTAAGAGCGTTTTTTTTAGTAAAACCTTTTAGACTGGTACTTGATTTTAAAAGAAAAAGCGATTTTCCTACAATAAGAAAAAATTTTAACACTTTCATAAAAAAAGTGGTAGTCGGAAGCCACGGTAACTTTTACAGGGTAGTTATATATCTTGATGCCAATTATGATTACAAACTCAAAAAAACCAAAGAGGGTATAAAAATTGATTTCTACTAATATAATCCTTACAGGATTTATGGGAAGCGGTAAAAGCAGTGTGGGAAGAGTTTTGGCAAAAGAACTTAATACATATTTTATAGATACGGATAATTTAATAGAAAGTTTTGAGAATAAAACAATTCCTGAAATTTTTAAAGAAGAAGGTGAAGAAGCATTTAGGGCTAAAGAGCGTTATTGTTTTAACTGGATAAAAAACAACGTAAAAAATACTATCATATCCGTAGGCGGAGGATTTCCCGTATTTGTACCGGAAATCAAAGAAGCGGGGTTAGTAATATATTTAAAAGTGCCTTTTGAAGAAATTTTAAAAAGAATGAGTGATGAAGAGATTAAAAAAAGACCTCTTTTTCAGGATATTCAAAAAGCGAAAGAATTATATGTCAAAAGAGATAAGATTTATGAAAAACTTGCCGATGTTATTATTGAAAACAGGAATTTATATTCAACTGTTAAAAAAATCAAGGAGCTTACATGCAAGTGAATAATATGACTCCATATCAGCTTTTCGGAGCAATTCAAACCGAAGTAATTAAAAAATCTCAAGACGCAGTTAAAGATATTATAGGAAATATTATTGAAAAAAACTTTGAAAATACGATGAAACTTCAAGAAGAAGTGGCAAAGACTACCGGAAGCGGCGGAAATTTAAATATAAAAGCATGAAATGGATTGGAAAGTAGAGTTAAAAAACTTTTATAAAAAAAGAGCAGAGTTTATTAAAAAGCATCTAAACGAAAATATTGACTTTACAGATGTATATGACCCGTATATTGATGAAAAAAAAGATAATCCAATTATGATTATAGGAGAAGCTCCCGGAGAAAACGAAGTAAAACAAAAAGAACCTTTTGTAGGCAAAGCCGGGGAAAATCTCAATTACCTTATAAAATTAAGCGGTCTTAATAGAAAAAAAGATATATTGATTACAAACGCTTTTCCTTTTAGAACGCTTGATGGCAATAAAAACAGAACCCCAAAAGCAAAAGAGCTCAAAATAGGAGCCGAGCTTTTAAAAAAAGAGATAGAAATCGTAAAACCGAAAATTATTCTTCTTCTTGGAAATTCCGCTATAAAAGCATTTTCATATCTAATGCCGGAAGTAAAAAATTTAAAAAAATGCGGTTTTTATGAAATAAACGGCCAAAAGATAGGAATTTGTTATCATCCATCTCCTCTTGCTTTTAACAGAAAAGAGATTAGAAAATCTCTTGAAGAGTTTTTTAAGCGCTTAGGAGAGATGTATGGCGGATGATTTAGAAAAAACCGAAGAACCCACCCCCAAAAAACTTGAAGAAGCCAGAAAAGAAGGAAATATTGCCAAATCCATGGAGGTTAGTGGATTTGTAGTTTTGCTGGTGGCGTCCGTGGTACTTATTTTTTATCTTAAGTACGTTACTTTTTATATGGAGGAGTTTTTTAGATATTATGTCTCTTTTGTGGGGGATGAACTTACGAAAAACAAAATTTTCGGACTTATTTTAAGAAGCGCTTATTATTTTTTTATTATGATGGCGCCTATTTTTATAGCCGTAACTCTTGCGGCTATTATCGGTAATGTGGCACAGTTCGGATTTTTATTTACTGTTAAACCTATTTTGCCTAAATTTGAAAAAATAAATCCAATAAAGGGATTAAAAAGACTTTTTAGTGTAAAAACCTTTGTAGAAGGATTTAAAACCACTCTTAAAACTTTTATAGCTTTTTTGGTAGGTTTTACCCTTTTTTATAATTTTTTACAGGAAATTCCCAAACTTGAACTTATGAGTTTTTTTGAACAGCTTAAATGGTTTGAGGATAAAGCGGCTATTTTGATTTTTTCACTGCTTGGTGTTTTTTTCGTTTTTGCTTTAATTGACTTTACTTATCAAAAATATACATATAAAAAATCTTTAAGAATGAGCAAACAGGAAATAAAAGACGAATATAAACAAACCGAAGGAAATCCTGAAGTCAAAGCCAAAATCCGTCAGCTTCAAAGAGAAATGGCTAAAAAAAGAATGATGGCCGAGGTTCCAAAAGCCGATGTTGTTATTACTAACCCGACACATTACGCAGTGGCTATAAGATATGATAAAACAAAAGACGATGCCCCAAGAGTAGTGGCAAAAGGAGTCAATCATCTGGCTCTTAAAATAAAAGAGATAGCAAGAGAAGCGGGTGTTATGATAGTGGAAAATCCGCCTCTGGCAAGAGAGCTTTATAAAAGTGTGGAAATTGGAGAGACTATACCTCCAAAACTGTATAAAGCGGTAGCCGAGGTGCTTGCTTACGTATATAAAGCAAAAGGAATGGTTTAAAATTAACATTTAGTTTACCTTTAATGATATAATTTTATTCAATCCATAAAAAAGGAAAATAATGAATCTGAATAATTTATATGAAAAAGCTTTTGAAAAGATTAAAGAAGCAAATAATATTGTTTTAATATCACATATTAATCCTGACGGAGACGCTCTTGGAAGTTCACTTAGTATGTATCCGATTTTTAAAAGAATGGGTAAAAAAGTTACCGTTTTTAATGCTACAAAACCTCTTCCTCTGTATCTTGATTTTTTGCCTAATTTCAATAAAGTTACCGATAAACTACCAAAAGATTACGATTTGATGATAAGTTTTGACTGCGGTAGTTTTGACAGACTCGGAATTGAGGAAAAACCTCCTTTTTTAATCAATATCGACCATCATATTTCAAACACTGAATACGGGGATATTAATATAATCGATCCAAAAGCCGCTTCTACTTCTCAGGTGGTTTATAACTGTTGTAAACACAACGGTATAGAAATAGATAAAGACAGCGCTACTTGTATGTATACGGCTCTTGTGACGGATACCGGAAGTTTTCAGTATGACAGTGTAGATGATAAAGTGTTTTTAATGGCGGCGGATATGGTAAAAGCGGGAGTGGAACCGGCATTTGTAGCGAAGATGCTTTTTCAAAGAGATCGACTCTCACGTTTAAGACTTCTTGCTAAAGCATATGATACCATTGAAATGTGCTGTGATGGAGAAGCCGCATTTGTGGAAATTACAAAAGAAATGATGGAAATAACGGGAGCCATTAAAGACGATACCGATACTATTGTAAATTCGGTGCGAGCAATTGCCACGGTAGAGATTGCCTGTATGCTTAGAGAGGATGATGAAGGGATAAAAATATCTCTTAGAAGTAAAAACTATGCTGATGTTAGTAAAATAGCTCAAAAATATGGCGGCGGAGGACACATAAGAGCTGCGGGAGCTACTATAAAAGGTGAATTTGATTTTGAAAAAGTAAAAAATATGTTAAAAGAAGATATAAAAAAAGCTCTAAAGGAAAATAGATGAAAAAACTCTGGATAGTTATACTGTTTTTAATTTTAGGAGCAGTGGGATTCATATATTTTTCTCCAATGTTTGAAAAAAATCCTCCTGACATAAAAATTTATACCAACGGATTTACCAATTTAAAAAATCCGATAAAAATTGAAATAAAAGACGATACGGGAATAAAATCATATAAAATTGTTCTGGTTACAGATAATATGGTAGAAGAGCTTGTAAATGTTCAAGAACCTAGTCTTGGTAAGGATATTGTATTAAATTTAAAACTGCCTAAAAATATAAAATCAAAAAAAATAAAAATAATCATAGAGGCATGTGACGTGTCAAAATGGCACTTTTTTGCCGGTAACTGCTCTAAAAAAGAAACTGTCTTAGAAGTGGATAAAACTTCACCTGACGCTCAGGTTGTTAATAATTCTTACGCAATAGGAAGAGGCGGAAGTGCGGCTGTTGTCGTAAAAGTAACGGATGAAAACTTAAAAGACGCATATATCAGTGTAAACGGAAAATACAGATTTAAACTCACCCCTTTTGTAAAAGACGGATACTATGTAGCATTAGTGGCATGGCCTGTTTGGGAAAATGAATTCAGTGCCGATTTGATAGCGGTGGATGAAGCTGGAAATAAATCAACCGAACATATTCCGTATTATTGGAAAACAAAAGGTATTTATAGATTAAAGAAGTCCACAATAAAAATAAGCGATAAATTTATTCAAAACATAGCAAAAAGAGTAATTGAAAAAATGGGATTTGACGTTCCGGATGATCCGGTTGAAACATTTAAGTTGTTAAATGAAAAAATTAGGGCTATTTGTGAGGAAAAAATAAAAAACTATACTTCGAATATTTATGAAGATAAAGTAAACGGATTTTATTTAAACAGGTTTAATCCTCTGCCAAGAAGTGCTAAAAGAGCAGATTTTGGAGAAGTTAGACACTATATTTACAAAAATGAAGAGATTTCCCAAGCTATTCATAAAGGAATAGATTTGGCTAAAATTAAAAGAGCCAAAATTTATAGCAGTAATTCCGGTAAAGTTGTAGCAAACGAATATATAGGAATTTATGGTAATACTTTAATTATTTATCACAGATTAGGACTTTATACACTTTACGGACATACCAGTGAATTTAAAGTGAAAAAAGGCGATAATGTAAGAAGAGGAATGGTAATAGCCAGAACCGGTGCTACGGGAGCGGTATTTGGGGACCATTTACATTTTGGCGTATATGTTCAGGGGATTCCCGTTCAGCCGATAGAGTGGATGGACCAGCACTGGATTAATACGAATATCTCAAAAGTGATAAAAGACGCAAGAAGGACGATTCTTAAATGAAACAAAAAACTTTAAGGGTTTTTGAGGTAGAGGATTTTGAAAAACTTAAAAATATAATCAAAACGAAATATCCTCTAATCAAAAATCACTACTTTCTTTTAAAAGAAAAAAATGAAGAAATTGAAGAATTGTTAAAAAGAAACAATCTTAATTATTTTATCCAAAACGGTGAAATTTTTACTTCCGAAAAGGAAAAAATAGAAGAAATTAAGGTAATTGAAAAAGAAAAGTTGATAATTCAACCATGTAGAACGAAAATTTATGATAAAATTATAAGAAGCGGAGAAGAGATAGAAGGAAAAGGCCATTTCGTCTTCTTACAGAGAATAAATGCGGGAGCAAAACTTAATATTGAAGGAAGTTTGGAAATTTTGGATGAAAATGAAGGACTGATAATTTTTAATGGGGATTATCTTTTAATAAATAAAAATAAAGGGACGGTGATTTTCAACGGAGAAGATATTGGAAAAGTGGAACAAATGAGTGTATTTACAGAGAAAATAAGAAGGGCCTTAAAATGAAACAACGTACTATAAAAAAACCTGTAGAAGTAGTGGGTATAGGACTTCATAAAGGTGTGCCGGTCAAATTAAGGTTAGAACCTTTAAGCGATGATAGCGGGATAATTTTTTACAGAAGTGATAAGGGAGTAGGTATTCCTCTAAAACCCGAATATGTGGTAGATACGAAAATGGCTACCGTTTTAGGTAATAAAGAAGCGGTAGTATCTACAATTGAGCATCTTATGAGCGCCGTATACGCTTTTGGTATAGATAATTTAAGAATAGTGCTGGATAATGATGAAGTGCCTATAATGGACGGAAGTGCTATAAGTTTTGTAATGATGTTAAAAGAAGCGGGTATTGAAGAGTTAAACGCTCCGAAAAAATTTTTGAGAGTAAAAAAAGAAGTAAAAATAGAAGATGGTGAAAAATTTGCCGTTTTGAAACCTTCTAATGAAATAAGATTTAATTTTGAAATTAATTTTAATCATCCGGTAATCGGAAATCAAAAATATGATTTTAAGTTTTCAACTAAAAATTATATTGAGGAAATAAGTAAAGCCAGAACTTTCGGGTTTTTAAAGGAAGTTCAGTATCTAAGAAGTATAGGTCTTGCTCTTGGCGGAAGTCTTGAAAATGCCATTGTGCTTGACGATAAAGGGATTTTAAACGATTCACTGAGATTCCCTGATGAATTTGTAAGACACAAAATACTTGATGCTATCGGTGATATGAGTTTATTAGGGCATAATTTTATAGGTTCTTACGAAGCATTTGCCAGCGGTCATCATTTGAATCATCTTTTAACTAAAAAAGCTTTTGCCGAAAATGCTTTTGAAATAGTGGAGTTTTCTCCAAAAGAGGAGTTAAGTATTGTCAAAGCCTTCGGTTGATGTTGTAGCAATTCCTATATCCACTCCTTTTTTGCTTGGTATTTATCAAAACGGTAAACTTATTCAGAGCATTGAAAAAGAAGGTATGACCAGTGATATTTTGCCTGAAATTTTCGATAATTTATTAAAAAAGTATGATATAAAACATATTATCTACGCAAAAGGTCCCGGTAGTTATATGTCTATCAAACTTTCTTATGTATTTTTTAAAACACTTGAAATTACGAAAAATATAAAACTTTTAGCAAAAGATGGGTTTTATTTTAACAAAGGTGCACCTATTAAAGCCGTGGGTAATTCTTATTTTATTAAAAAAGACGGTATAATTTCGATAGAAAAAAATCTTAAAGAGGGGAAATTTTCTCTGCCTGAGAAAATAGATTTGAATGAATTTGAAGAAGACGTTTCTCCTCTTTATGTATTAAAAGCTGTGTAGAAGGATATGAATGGTAATAACAGTACCTGCGACTAGCGCCAATTTGGGGCCTGGATTTGATACGCTTGGGTTGGCCTTAAACTTAAGAAACGAAATAGAAATAAAGCCGGCACCTTATACTACGATAGATATTTACGGAGAAAATGCGGAATATTTGAGAGGACTTAAAAGAAATTATTTTGTTGATATTTTTAACGATATTTATAAAAATCTGACAGGTAAAACCGATAGCTTTGCTTTTAAGTTTAATAATAAGATTCCTCTCTCTCGCGGTCTTGGCAGTTCCTCGGCTGTTATCGTCGCTGCCATTACGGCAGCATATGAAATGGCGCAGGTACCTTATAAAAAAGATAAAATAATAAACCAAGCTTTAAATTACGAACCCCATCCCGATAATATCACACCTGCTACAATCGGAGGATTTTGTGTGGCTAAGCTTAAAAAAAACAGAGTTTATTTTCTTAAGAAGTTTATTCCTACCAATTTAAGGGCAGTGGTAGTAATTCCTAATAAACCGGTATCTACGGCTAAAAGTAGAAATACTTTAAAATCTCATTACCCTTTAAAAGATGTAGTAACGAATATTTCTTCTACGGCGATGATTACAGCAGCTTTTTTTAGTGAAAAATTTGACATGTTAAAAAATGTGGTGGAAGATAAAATTCACCAGGAAAACAGAATGAAAATGATGCCGGAACTTTTTAAAGTGCGTGAAATCGCTTTAAGGGAAGGGGCTTTAATGTCTACTCTTAGCGGCAGTGGTTCTACGTTTTTTAATTTGGCTTATAAAGACGACGCATATAATATTTACAGTGCCTTAAAAGATAATTTTAAAGATTTTAATGTTAAAATATTATACTTCGATAATGTAGGAGTTAAAGTTTATAACTGAATGTAAAATGGAAAGTGAAATGCATAAACCCGTTAGAATGTGTATTGTATGTAAAAAAAGAATTTATCAAAAAGATTTGATAAGAATGCAGTGCAAAAATGGTAAAATTACACAATTCGAAGGAAGTGGAAGAAGTTTTTATGTTTGTAAGGATTGCATTAATTCGCCAAGACTTGTAAAATTGTTAGCGAATAGATGTAATAGAGATAAAAATTACGTAAAAGAAATTTTAGAAAAATTTTCACTTTCCATTTTACATTAAAGATAAGGAGTTTACTTGAAATTAAAAGTCTCAGAAGTAGCAAAAGAATTAGGGCTTAAAACGAAAGAAGTAGTGGAAATAGCAAAAGAACTTGGTATTAAAGCGACGCTAAGAGGCAGTATAGAGCCTATGGAAGCTATGAAGATTCAGGAATATTTAAAAAACGGTAAAAAAACGGAAGAAAAAAAAGAAGAGCCTAAAACTGAAGCTAAAAAAGAAATTAAAAAAGAAGAAAAACCGAAAAGACAAAGAAGAAGGTCTTTTGACGATTTAGTTAAAAAAACCCAAAAAGGTATTCAAATCGTTCAAAAAGCCCCTAAAAAAACGGAAGAGAAAAAAGAAGAACCTAAAACCGAGGTAAAAGAAGAGCCAAAAGTCAGAGAAACTGTAGTAAGAGCCCAAAAACCTCAGGAAAAACCTGCGGAGAAAAAAACAAAAAAAGCAGTTAAAAAACCTGCTCCTAAAAAACATGTTGAAGAAAAAGAATTAAAAATTAATGTTGATTTGGCGGAGATGGATGTTATTGAAGAAAATCAAGTAGAGCTTCTTGATTTATACTTTAACGATATATCTTTAAAAGATGAAGAGTCTTTAGAAGAAAAAGCCAAAACTAAAACACAAATTGAAAATAAAAAAGAAGCTAAAAAACAACAGCAGATTAAAAGAAAAAAAGCGGCTCAAACTGGAATTACAAAAGAAGGCGCGAAGAAGAAGAAAAAGAAAAAGAAAAAAGAAGCAAGTGCTGAAGTTATAAAAATTCCAAAAGAAGTAAGAGTTCACGAATTTGCCGACGCTATTAAAAAACCTCTTGAAGAAGTTATAGAAGCCCTAAGAGAACTTGGCGAAGAGAGAGACAAAAACGACTTTTTAGGTGAAGAGTATATTGAAACATTAGCGGAAGAATTCGGAGTAGACGTTGAAATTTACGACCCGCTAGCAGAATTTGATTATGTTAAAAAATATGACGAACAATGTCCTGAGGATACATATGACACGCCAAGACCTCCTATTGTTACTATTATGGGACACGTTGACCATGGTAAAACTTCTTTACTTGACAGAATCAGAAACAGTAGAATAGCAGCAAAAGAAGCCGGAGGAATTACTCAGCATATCGGTGCTTATATGGTTGAAAAAGACGGGCAAAAAATTACGTTTATCGATACGCCTGGACACGAAGCGTTTACCGAAATGAGAGCAAGAGGTGCTCAGGTTACTGATATTGCTATTATCGTAGTAGCGGCGGATGATGGTGTGATGCCTCAAACTCGTGAAGCTATCGCTCACGCACAGGCTGCCGGAGTGCCGTTTATTATCGCGGTAAATAAAATTGATAAACCTGACGCAAACCCTGATCTTGTAAAATCACAACTTGCCGAAATGGGTATTACTCCGATTGAATGGGGTGGAGAATACGAATTCGTAAACGTCAGCGCAAAAACCGGTGAAGGAATTGATGACTTACTTGAGACTATTTTACTTCAAGCTGAAGTTATGGAATTAAAAGCAAATCCAAAATGTCCGGCTAAAGCCGTAGTAATTGAAAGCAGACTTGAAAAAGGAAAAGGTCCTGTAGCCACTGTAATTGTTAAAAACGGAACTCTTAAAAAACAAGATAGTTTCGTTTGTGGTAAAACTTTTGGTAGAGTTAGGCTTATTATCGACGATTTAGGTAAACAGAAAAAAGAAGTACTACCGGGAGAACCTGCTGAGATTACGGGATTTGATGAAGTTCCTATTGCCGGAGACGTGTTAGTGACAGTTGATAGCGATAAGATAGCAAAAGAGACGGCTGAGAAATGGAAAGAATATCTTGAAATGAAAGAGAAATCAAAAACTACAAAAGCCACTCTTGAAGATTTACAAAAAATGATTCTTGAAGGTAACCTTAAAAAACTTCCGGTTATTGTAAAAGCGGATACTCAAGGAAGTGTGGAAGCTATTAAAGGAAGTCTTGCGAAACTTAAAAACGAAGAGGTTAAAGTTGATGTAATTCACAGCGATGTCGGAGCTATTACCGAAAATGACGTTATTTTGGCAAAAGCGACTGAACCTCATGCTATTATTTTAGGATTTAACGTACGTCCTACAAGCGGAGCTAAAAATAAAGCTAAACAAGAGGGAATCGAGATTAGAACTTACTCTATTATTTATGATTTGATTGATGATGTAAAAGAACTTCTCTCAGGTCTAATGACTCCGAAAGTCAGAGAAGAGGTTACAGCCACTATTGAAGTTAGAGATGTGTTTAACGTACCAAAAGTCGGTACGGTTGCCGGATGTTACGTACAAGACGGAGTGGTTCACAGAGGAGACTTTGTAAGAGTTATTAGAGACGGTGTAGTAATTTACGACAGTAAACTCGCAAGCTTAAAACGCTTTAAAGATGACGTAAAAGAAGTTGGTAAAGGTTTTGAGTGCGGTATTATGGTAGAAGGGTATAACGACGTAAAAGTCGGAGATATTCTTGAAACTTATCAAAAAATCGAAGAAAAAGCCAAATTCGAATAATCTCTTCCTCTTCTTTTCTTAAACTTTCCTTAAATTATGTTATAATATTAATAAAAAAAGGAACTTTATGGGCAAAAGTATTAAAGTTCAACGTAAAGAATCTCTACTTAAGGAAATTATTCCTGAAGTACTTTCGCAAATGGGTGACGGAAGAATAAGAGGTCTTGGCGTTGTAGATGTAGTGTGTTCTCGTGACGGAAGTGATGCTAAAGTTTATCTTGAAAAAAGTTATTTAAACGAAAACGAACAAAAACAGGCTCTAAAAAAATTAAAACAAGCCAGAGGATATATACAATCTCAGGCTCTAAAAGCAACCGGATGGTATAAAGTGCCTAATCTTAGTTTTACTTTTGATGATTTACTTGAGCATGAAAATAAAATGGAAGAGTTGTTTGATAAAATTAAAAAGAAATGATTTTTGTAACTGATCTTGATAAAACTTTTTTACGTAGCGATTTGAGTGTTAGTGAGTTTAGCAAAAAAGTTTGGAATGAATTTAAATATCCCCTGAGTATTGCGACCGCTAGAAGTTATAAAGGTTCTACAACCCTTTTAAAAGGACTTAATTTAAAATATCCTTTAATACTTCTAGACGGAGCTATGATAGCAAATCCCGATGGTAAAATTATTAAAATAAACGCTATTAATAAAGAGCTTGGGGATGAGATTATTTATGATGTTTTTAAGAAATTTAATGAATATCCTCTGATAGTCGGATTCGATGAGATTGGAAGCGAAAAATTTTTATATTCAAAAAAACTTAATAAATATCAAAAAGAACTTTTAGAAAATTATAAAAACGACAGCAGAGTGCTAAATATTGAAAATTTAAGAGCACTTAAGCATAATTTGAAAATGGTCTATCTCGGTGAAAAAGAGCTTTTAAAAAGGATTGAGGAGTTTGTTAGAAATTTCGGGGTTGAAACAAAACTTACAAAAGACCCTTATATGGACTGTTATTTTCTAACCGTTCTTCATCCTTTGGGAGATAAAGCCCATGGATTAAAAGTTTTAGAAGAGGTAATGGATATCGATAAAAAAGACGTAACTGTTTTTGGTGACAGCTTAAACGATATCGGAATGTTTGAATATGCCGGCAAAAAAATTGCCGTAAAAAATGCTCTTGAAGAAGTAAAAAAAAGAGCGGACATTATTCTTCCTCATACAAATGACGAGGACGCAGTAACAAAATATTTAAAGGAGATAAAATGACAAAAAACGAATTAAAAGATGTAATTAAAAATATCGTAGAAGATAATGGATGTGAGCTTTACGATATAGAAGAAACCCAAGAAGGTGATCACAAATATTATAGAGTCTACATTACAAAACCCGGTGGGGTTAGTCTAAATGATTGTGCTGCCATTAATAATCTCATATCACCTATATTTGACGTCGAAGATCCTATTGAAGGTAAATACTTTTTAGAAGTCAGCTCTCCTGGAGTTGAGAGAAAACTTACAAAACCTGAACATTTTGAAAAAAGTATAGGTGAAAATGTAAAAGTTACTTTAAATGACGGTACAAAAGTAAAAGGACAGCTTAAAAGTTTTGTTGATAACGAAGCTGAAATTGGGAAAGAAAAAGTAAAATTTGAAGATATTAAAAAAGCAAAAACTTACGTAGACTGGAGTACTTATAGTTTCGATGATTAATTATGCTTTAGAAGCGGCAATAAATAAAGCGTGGAAGTATCAGTTTTTAACATATCCAAACCCGGCCGTCGGTGCTGCGGTAATAGTAAAAAATCTCCTCTTTGTAGCCGCTCATAAAAAAGCCGGAGAGCCTCACGCGGAAGTTAATGCTTTATGGGAGGCTTTTAAATTTTTTCATAACACTCCGAATCTTAAAACTTCTCATGAAATTCATGAATATATTATAAAAAATCATAATAATTTTTTTAACGAAGCAAATATTTACGTAACGCTTGAGCCTTGCGCTCATATAGGAAAAACTCCTTCTTGTGCGATGCTTTTAAAAGAACTTAAACCAAAAAGTGTTACTATTGGCTGGCCTGATCCTATTGAAGGACATGGCGGAGGAGCTGAAATTTTAAAAAATGCCGGTATTGAGGTGAAAATATTAAATGACAAAAGATGTTATGATTTGATAGAGCCTTTTATTAAATGGAGCAGTGAAAGATTTATATTTTTTAAACTAGCTCAAAGCTTTAACGGAGCTATTACCGGAGGGTATATAAGCTCTGAATCCTCTTTAAACTGGGTACATCAGATAAGAGATAAAATCGATCTGCTTGTAATCGGCGGAAACACCGTAAGAATTGACAGACCGACCCTTGATGCCAGACGCGTTAAAGGAAAAGCTCCGGATGTTTTGATTTACAGCAAATATAAAGAATTTGATAAAACAATTCCTCTTTTTAACGTGCCAAACAGAAAAGTTTTTGTAGAAAATAGTCTTGATAAGATAAAAAATTACAGATTTATAATGATTGAAGGCGGTGAAAAACTCTATAATGAGCTTAAAAATTTTGTGGATTGGAAGATTTTTATCGTATCTCCTAAAATGTATGATAGAATAAATTATAAAAGCGAAGATAGGTTTGAAATATTACATACTTTAAAAAATGATGATTTGATTGTGTTTGGGAGATAAAATGGATGTAAAAATCTATGACAAACTCGCAAAAAAGTATGACCTTGCCACAAAAATAGTGAGTTTCGGGATAGAAGAGCTTTGGCGCTGGATGTTTAAGAGGGAACTGAAAAAGCACATAAAAAACGGTGTTTTGATAGATGTCGCAAGTGCTACTGGAGAAATGGCAAGAGCAATGGATTTTGATAAGATGTATTTAATCGAACCAAGCTCAGAGATGGTGAAAGTCATTGTGGAAAAGTTTGAGAGTCTTGGATACAAAAAAGAAAATTTTGAAGTGATTTTTGAAGAGATACCGGCAATTAAATTAAAAAAAAGTAAAAAAGAAGTAATAATAATCCAAGATACCGCCGAGAATGTAAAACTGCCTGAAAAGGCGGATTTGATAACCGCTTTTATGGCTCTTAGAAATTTTGACGATTTGGAAAAAGGAATAAAAAACCTTGATAAGTATTTAAAACCCGGGGGATATTTCGGGATTGTCGAGATGGTTAAAAGCGAGTCAATAATAGCAAAACTCATTTTATGGTATATGGATAATGTTGTGCCTTTGATTGCGGGGCTTTTGGTTGGAATGAAAGAGGAATATAAATTGCTTGGTAAAAGTATTACGGCTTTAAAAGAAGAGGATATTTTAAAGTGTTTTAAAAATTATTCGATTATAAAAAAGAAAAAACTGATTTTCCCAATTGCCACAATGATTATAACGAGGAAAAATGAAAGAAAGAATACTGAATGTAAAGATTGACGATAAAATCACTTTTGAAATAGACGCTAGATACAGAATAAACGCACTTATAAAGTTTATTCGTCTTTCATTTAACGATTTGGAAATAAAACATGACGAATATTTAGTAAGATTTGATAAAGAAAATATAAAAAATCATAAAATTCTTATAAATTCTCTTGCTAATTTTTATAAAAAAAACAAAAAAGACGAAATAACCTATAAAAAAATTCTTCTTAACGCAAAAAAAGACATAGTAATTAAAATAAGAAAACATGAAGTTACTTTTGATGAAAAAGCTATTTATATTTCTATTAGAAAAATCTCTTCAAAAGAATTTGAAATAAATTTCGCAAATCCTAAAAAAAGTGTTTATGATTATATCAAGGGGCTTTTTTTATTTGATTTACTGGATTTGGATGAATACAAAATGGTGGTATCGTATAATGAAGAGAGCAGAAAGGTAGTAAGCGCACTTCTTGGTAGAAAAAGTATTATGGGGTATAAGGTTATATTTAAAGCCGATGAAAATGAATTTAGCTTTTCAAGAAGTTTTTCAGTGGAGGGTTCTTTAAAAGAGTATCTTACAAAAATCAGAAACGCTCTTGAGCTTTTTGGAGCTACTACGATTTATGAATGGGATAAAATCAAAAAAGAGTACAGACGTCTTGCCAAAAAGTATCATCCCGACCTTCACAGAAACAAACCCGAACTCATTCAAAAAATATATGAAAAGAAATTCAGAAGAATTAAAGAATCATATGAACTTTTAGAAGAGTACTATAATCAAAAATCTACATCCACTCAATAAGCTTTTCAACTTCTTTAACTTCATAGCATTTTAAAGGCTCTTCAATAGGTTTTGTAGGGACTATCGCTCTTTTGAATCCGAGATTTGCCGCTTCTTTTAGTCTTTGTTCAAGTCCCGGGACTTCTCTTATGTCTCCTACCAGACTCACTTCACCTATAAATACGCTCTCTTTACTGATAGGGCGGTTTCTAAAAGAGCTGACAATTGCCGCTATTATCGCCAAATCGGCTGCTGGTTCGTTGATTTTTATGCCTCCCGTGACGTTTATAAAAACATCATACTGATTAAAAGGAAGATTTAGTTTTTTCTCAAGCAAAGCTAAAATCATATTAAGTCTTGGCAAATCAAATCCTGTAGCACTTCTTTTTGGCACTCCGTAACTTTCACTAACCAGTGCTTGAACTTCAAGTACAATAGGGCGGGTACCTTCAAGGATTACGGTAATAGCGCTTCCGGGAAGCGCTTTTTTGCTGAAGAAGCTTTTATTCTTAGCGCTTACAAGTCCCTGTTTTGTCATTTCAAAAATACCTATTTCGCTGGTAGAGCCGAATCTGTTTTTAAAAGCCCTTAAAATTCTAAGCTCTCTGCTTGCTTCTCCTTCAAAATATAAAACCGTATCCACCATGTGCTCTAACACCCTAGGACCTGCTATTGAGCCTTCTTTTGTTATATGCCCTATGATAAATATCGGGATTTTATTCTCTTTTGCCGCTCTCATAAGCTCAAAAGTTGCTTCCCTTACCTGAGAGACGCTTCCGGGGGCCGATTGTAATTTTTCTGAATAGATGGTCTGAATTGAGTCAATTATTACAAGGTCGTAGTTTTTTATTTCGTTAATTATATTTTCCACTACAATTTCTGGCATAATGAAAAGGTCTTTATTTTTAATTCCAAGCCTCTGGGCTCTTATCTTTATCTGTCCGGGACTCTCTTCTCCGGCTACATATAAGACTTTTTTATTGATATTTCCGGCAAGTTTTAACATTAAAGTCGATTTACCTACTCCCGGGCTACCGCCTATTAGTACCAAACTTCCAGGGACTATCCCGCCTCCTAAAACCAAATCAAGTTCACTGTCGCCTGAAGAAAATCTCTCAATTTCCTCTTTTTCGATTTCATCGAATTTTAAGATTTTCGAAGGTGTTTTTGAAACAGCTGCTTTTTTTTCTTCAGTAATTTCCACGAAGCTGTCCCAGCTGCCGCATGCCGGACATTTTCCCATCCATTTGGCGCTTTTATATCCGCATTCAATACATTCAAAAACGCTTTTTTTCTTAGCCATTATTCATAGAGCCCTTCTAAAATTCCGTCAATAAACTCTTCTTTGTCAAACTCTACTAAATTTTCAGGTTTTTCTCCGACTCCTACGTAATAAATCGGAAGTTTAAGTTCGTTTACGATACTGAATAAAGCTCCGCCTTTTGCGGTTCCGTCAAGTTTCGTGACGATTATTCCGTCAACTCCTATTACTTCGTTAAAAACTTTTGCCTGATTTATGGCGCTTGTTCCCTGTGTTCCGTCAATTACCAAAAGCACTTTGTGCGGAGCATTTTCATAGGCTTTTTTTGCTACGTTTACTATCTTTTTAAGCTCGTTTTGTAAATTGACTTTATTGTGAAGTCTTCCTGCCGTATCGATAAGTGCTATGTCTATTCCTTTAGCTTTAGCGCTTGCTATCGTATCATAGGTTACTGCCGCCGGATCGTGTCCTTGTTTAGTCTTTACAATCGGTACATCCAAGATCTCGGCCCAGCGGGTTAACTGCTCGATTGCCGCGGCTCTAAAAGTATCCGCCGCTCCTAAAATAACACTTTTTCCTTCATTTTTAAATTTATACGCAAGTTTTGCTATTGTAGTGGTTTTACCTGCTCCGTTTACTCCTATAATCAAAAACACATAAGGTTTGTCGTTTATTTCAATTTTATTTTCAGGTACGTCAAAAACTTTTAAAAGTTCTTTTTTAAGTTTTTCTTTTGTTACTTCTTTTGGGAGTTTATTTAATATTTTTTCAACCAAATCATAATCGATATCCGCTTCAATCAAAGCTTCTTCTAATAATTCTTTATCGATTTTTTCTTTTTTTTCACTTCCCACTACGCTTTTTATGGCGTCTTTTGTTTTATCGAGGGCTTTTTTAAAAATTCCGAACATTTAATATCCTTCCGCTTTTAGTATTTCGTATGGAACGAAGTTTTCATATCTTACCGTTTTATTTTTATCCAAAATAATTATTGTAGGATAAGTTTGAATGTGAAAATAGTTTTTAAGATATTCGTTATTTGTCTTTTTATAAGTTACGTTTAAATCTTTTAAAACATCTTCTTGCATTTTACAATAAGTCGAATTGTTATCAAACAGCAAAAATATCCTATTTTTAGGATAAATCAGCAAATTGTCTTTAAATGTCACATTAAAGTCATTAATGTTTATAATAATGATATCCGTGCCAGGTTTGTTATTGTCAGTTTTAATTTCCTGCGTTTGAGACCGGGGTTTTTTAAAAGAAGCCCCGTTTCTCTCCTTTTCGTTATTATTACACCCCAAAATAAATATAATAAAAAATGGTAAAATATATTTCATACTACTCCTTTGGTGTAATTTTATCAAAAGGCTTATAAAATGAAAAAAAATTTCCGTAAATTCTGTTTAGAGAACGTAAAAGCAAATAGATATCTTTTTTCTAAAAAGATAGGTTGGGAAATTTATAAACTTGCAAAAAACCATAAAAAAATCCTACTTTTCATACCTTTAAAAAACGAGCCGGATATTAGATGGGTTATTAATAAATTAAGAAAAGAGAAAAAGAAAGTTTTCGTTCCTTTTATGGAAGATTTAAGCTTTAAGATGGTAAAATATACTTTGCCTTTAAAGAAAAAAAAATTCTCGATTTTCGAACCTCACAATAAACAAGAAACATTAGAAAAAATCGACTTGGCTATCGTTCCTGTCGTCGGGATTGATAATGATTTTAAAAGAGTGGGTTTTGGCAAAGGAATGTATGACAGGTTTTTTGCCAAACTCAAATACAGGCCTAAAATCGTATTCGTTCAAATAAGACCGTGTATTTCTTACAATAAACTGAGTGACGAATATGACATTAAGGCGGACGAATATATAAGTTTTAACATAAGGAGAAAAAATGATAATAGAAATTATTCTCGCTTCTTCTTTATCCGCTCTAGGGGCGTTTATCATCGCCAAGAAGATGGATAAAGCGAAATATGATATATACGTGGCAGAAGCAAAAGCCAAAGCTAAAGCAATTGAACACGAAGCCGAGATTAAACTCGAAAACGCAAAATCAAAAGCAAAAGAACTGGAACTTGAAGCAAAAAACGCATATGAAATGCAAAAAATCGAATTAAAGCAGGAATATGAAAATAAACTTGCAGAAATATTAAAAAAAGAAGAAGAGATTGAAGAGATACTGAAAAAACATTATCAAAAAGATGAAGAACTTAAAAAAGAGATAGAAAGAGTAAAAAAAGAAAGAGGGGTTATTGAAAAATTAAAATCAAAATACAATCAAAAGCTTGAAGAAATAGAAAAAGTTCTCTCAAATGCCGCGGGGCTTACCAGAGATGAGGCAAAAGAGATTATTCTTAAAAAAACAGAAGAATCTCTGAGGGATGAAGTGGCTCATTTAACAAGAAAAATCATAAAAGAGGCTGAAAATGATGCAAAAAGAAAAGCAAACTTTATAATAGCTCAGGCGACTACCAGATATGCGGGAGAATTTGCAGGTGAGAGGCTTATAAATGTTGTGGCTATCGGTGATGACGAAATGAAAGGAAGAATAATAGGAAAAGAGGGTAAAAATATTAAAACTTTAGAAATGGTAACGGGATGCGATATCATAATAGATGAAACTCCGGGAATTATTACCGTTAGCAGTTTTAATATTTATAGACGACAGATTGCGGTTGAGACAATAAAAAGACTTATTGAAGATGGAAGAATTCACCCGGCGAGAATCGAGGAAGTATATAAAAAAGTAGAAGAAGAATTTGAAGAGAGGGCAAAAACAGAAGGAGAGGATATTCTTCTTGATTTAGGACTCTCAAACGCGGGGATTCATCCGGAGATTGTTAAACTGATAGGAAGACTAAGATACAGGGCAAGTTACGGGCAAAACGCCCTTGGGCATTCTTTGGAAGTAGCTCATCTTGCGGGAATTATGGCTGCTGAAATGGGTGGAGATGAAATGCTTGCCAAAAGAGCAGGGCTATTACATGATATAGGAAAGGCTCTAACTCATGAAATCGGTGGCGACCACGTAAGTCTTGGGTATGATATCTGTAAAAGATACAATGAACCTGAAGCTGTTTTAAATGCTATAAAAGCTCATCACGGTCATGAAGAACCTACCAGTATAGAAGCGGCGGCGGTATGTGCGGCTGATGCTCTTTCTGCCGCAAGACCCGGAGCTAGACGCGAAGTATTGGAAGCATTTTTAAAAAGAGTTCAGGCAATTGAAGAGATTGCTACAAGTTATGACGGAGTAATAAAAGCTTATGCTATGAATGCAGGAAGAGAAATCAGAGTAATAGTGGAAGCGGACTTAATAAGTGATGATGAAGCGGTGTTA
>Ga0256836_1000259_pt1 | contig 30869 bp, 21 predicted proteins | sample 4561380metaG_FD_185974 | JGI IMG/M metagenome (GOLD analysis project Ga0256836, IMG submission 185974) | Hydrothermal vent microbial communities from Guaymas Basin, Mexico - 4561-380 | ecosystem: Environmental > Aquatic > Marine > Hydrothermal vents | place: Mexico: Guaymas Basin | collected...
TATAATCCAAGCGCTGAAAGACTAGAAACATTTACCATCATCTAGGGAACTTAACGTTCCCTAGATGATATAACTAACTATTTAAAATCTTTTTATTTTTAATATACGTGGGTTATTTTTAATATCTTTAAATACTTCATCTTCTGTTAATGTAACGATATCCGCTAATTTAAACCTTCCGAACATAGATTCAAAATGACTAACTAGAAATATCTGTTTAAACTCATTAACTAAAACGTTCTCTATATAATTGTATGCTTTATCTCTATGTACCGGATCCATAGTTCTACCAAATTCATCTAGTATTAAAGGATAATCTGTCATATCCAAAAATTCCATAGCTGTTAATCTAAATGCTAAATTTATGACTTCTTTAATAGAACTACTCCCTTCAGAAACATCGCCGATAATTTTATTATCGTTTAGTTTAGCACTGAATTTATAATTAAAATCGCCATTATCCTCTATTTTAACACTGATTATCTCTATAGGATAAGTCCATATTTCACTAAGTATAGAGTTCATACTCTCTACTATTAAATTAAGAGTTGTCGTTACGTATTCAGCTATTATACCTTTTGTAGGAGATAGTAACTCTGTTAGCTTCTTATTAACTTTAAGTTTATCTTCTAGCTCATTTATTTCATTATTAAGTTCTGTTATATTAATCTTATAGTTGTTTATGATAACTATTTTATTAGATACTTCTGAAATAAGTGTTTTTAAATAAGTAGAAAGCTTAGTTATTAGTTTATTCCACTCTTCTATAATTATATTTTTCTTAACTTCTTCTAAATTAGATAAATAATTTTCTAATGTATTTAAACTATCTCTAAAAAGTCTACTATATTTTAATTCTCTGTTGTAGTATTCTGCTTTATCACTGATGCTATTTATTTTTTTAATTAATGCTACTCTTTCAGTTCTAAGTTCTTCTTTAACCTTACTCAAATATTGTAGTTTGTCTGTTTTTAATTTATCTAAAAGTTCTAGTCTTTTATTAAGCTCAGCTGTTTCTTTTTTAACTTCTTTATAATCCAAATTATTAAGAGATAATATAAATTCCTCTAATTGATTTAATATACTATCTAATTTATTAGTAGAAAACCCGTCAGTTGTAGTTCTATAATGCTCTATAACATCTTTAACATAGTTACCGTAAATACTTCTTAATATAGTCACGAATTCGCTTTTTAACATAAATAAGTTTTTCAAAATCTCATGTTCGTTAATTAATTTTTCTTTTCTTTTTTCTATTTCCGGTATTTTACTTTCTAGATTTTTTATTTCGTTTTTAAGTACAGTTAATTTTTTATCGTCATATCCGGGTACAAACTCATAACCACATTTAGGGCATTTAATTTTTTCGTTATCTTTTAGGTTTATAAGATGGTTATATTCTGTCACAATTGTTCTAAGCTGATCTTTTAATAAAGTTAAACCATTATCTAATTTATGGATCTTATTAGTCACGTTGTCGAGTTTCTCCTTACTGATATCTGTTAACTTATATCCATCCATAGTCTTAATATTAAAAAGAACATCTTTTAAATCTGTTATATAAGATTTAAAGTTATTAATTAAGTTGTTTATATCGTCTTCGTTTACTCTTAAATTATTTTTTAAAAAACTTATAAAAGCGTTACCATCTACCAGCTCTTGCAACTGCTCCAATCTCTCTCGTATGTACTCTTTTTCTCTTAAACTATCTTCTGGAAGTAGTGTTGTTAATTTAGAGAGCTTGCTGTCTATCTTTCTTATCTCTTCTTTAAGATAATTCCTTTCAGATTTTAATTTAACTAAAATATTATTAACTAAATCTGGAGGTAAACCTACGTACTTTTTTTCTAATTTTAAAAACGTATTAAGTATAGATTTTATAAAATCTATACTAGGTAAATCTATTTGTTTAGGATTTGAAGAGTGATATAGTTTTACTATATTAGTATTTAACTTTTCTAAGGTGTTTTTAAGATTTATTAATTTATTCACATCTTTTTCACTCAGAAGTTCAAACTCTTTCTCTAACTTAATAAGTTTTGACCTTAGAAGTTTTATGTTAGCTTTTAACTCGTTTTGTTTCTTTTTACTCTTCTCATAAAGTTCTAGAGCTTCTTTATAGTCGATCGTGGTTAAAATTTCTGTAAACCATTTTTTACGTTCTGCGACAGGCATATCTGTAAAATTAAGTTCTCCTAATAAAAGTCTATGTATATCTTTATCTATTCCTAACTCCAATTCTATTAAACTCTGTTGTGTTTTTTTAAGTCCTGAAACGTTAAGTTCCTCATTATTTTTTATAAAAGAGTGTTTTCCATTCCTAAATCCTAAAATATAGAGATTCCCATTGTGTTCTATAGTTAATCTTTTACTTCCATCTTTATCATAATCTTTGGAATCTGTCACATTAGGCAATAACTCTTTTAAAAGAGAAGATTTCCCAGAACCATTTTTACCTAATAGAATGGTAACGCCTTCCCTAGGTTTAAACACTAATTCCTCTATTCTAGAAACGTAGAGTCTATTATATTTCTTTAACTCTGTCTCCTTTACCAACATTTTTTCTCCTTTTAATAAGATGTTTTTTGATTTATGACCTAATTAAAATTAAACAACAAATTTATCTTTTAGTTAAAAAAAGGAGTATCATAATGGAAGATAATAAATACAATATTTGCGAAAATATTACATTAAAAAACATGATAGAAACCTTAGAAATAGATAGTAAAGACCTTTTAACACTACATAACATAACTATAAATAACAGCGTTAAAGAAATCGATGTTAAAAGTGAAGTATCTACCGAATTTATATTATCTGTTTTAGACAATTTAATGTTAAAAATAGATAACGTAATGCAGAGCTTGTTCAAAAATGTGACAGACTATTTTGCTACCACCAGAATAGTTATAGAAAGTGTTGTGGATTATGAAACTAAAACACCTAGTATAAAGGAATTGTATAAGAACCTAGCTAAATTCTATAGCCTTAAAAAAGAGATAAGATGGAGTGAAGTTTACGATAGGTTAAAAGTACCAGTTATGATGGGATATAGTCAAAAATTTATAGAAAGTATTGAATTAATTAAAAATGAACTAATAGAAGTAATTACAGGTAACATTATTTATATTAAAGAGTTCCTTAAAACCATGGAACACCTTTTAGAAACTAATATTAATGGTAAACTAGGATTCGATAAAAAGACTATCTTAGATTTAAGGAATAAAATAAATGAACTTAATATAAAAACGGATACAGGTAACGAGGCATTAAAGAAGACAACCGATACGAAGATTATAACTGATAGAAAACTATTAGGAGAAGTTGTTAATAGCTTAGACGAGTTAGAAGTAGTTGGTAAAGAGCTAGTTAAATTAGGAGATAACTTTAGGATGGAGACGTTAGAAGAACTTGAGGAGTTAACAGATAAAGCTAACTTAGTCTTAAATAATATCTACGAGATGATAAAAGAGAAGAAATTAGAAGCTATAGATAAAAACAGTTATGATGTTTTAGTAAAATATACAGATGTTATAGCTAGATACACTACAGTTAATGGATTTATATATTACTTCTATTTACAAATGTGCGATATGGTTAATGCTTCTATAAAAATACTCGATCTATACGTGAAAGATAATACAGCTATAGATAAATTCATTTATGCTGTAACTGATACGTTTAAAAACTTATCTAATAAACTATCCAAAGCATTCTTTTAACACCATATAGGGATATAAAATCCCTATATGGGTTTTTCGTTATAACTTTAAATTTGAACTATGAAGAATAATAAAAAGAAGGAGTTAAATATGGTTACAGAGTGGGAAACAAGATTAAAAAATCAAATCCTAGATAACTCTTATTTACATTTATACTCCATAGGAGTAGTAATAGAAGACAATGTAAATAACGATTTTATTATAAAAGCCATCCCTATAGAAAAAATATCATTCCCAGAGAATAGTAACAAAAAAGGAGATTTAAACCACCCTAGTGAGTTTAAACCTCTTAATCTTCCATTTATCAATAAGGACAAGATATCGTTAGAAACTTTAGATTTGATAAAAGATAATTATCTTTTATGTCAATGGTTAAATTTAGATTCTAACAGAATAACACCTCCTAATGTTCATAAAGGGGAATTAGTTAGGATATATAGATATAGTAACACGCCTTTGTTCTACTGGAGTGTTTTAAATCCTAATTTAGAACTTAGAAAAAGAGAGCATATAGTCTGGGAACTTAGTAATAAAGATTCTATAAAAAAGACAGACGAAGATAGATATAGAATAGTTATATCTACTAAAGAGAAAATAATCCAATTACACACAGGTGTTCGGGACAATGAATATACTACTTATGATTTAACTTTAGACACGGGTAATGGTAATTTAAAGATATTAGATGGTAAAGGTAACTTTATAGAACTAGATAGTAGAACAGATACTATTAATATAAATACCGACAACGAAATAAATATACACGCCACCAATAAGTACAATCTAACAACTATCGATACTAATATTAATAGCTCTAACAGTATTAAAAATTTAACTACTAACTATACTTTAACAGCCAAAAATTCTATCAAGACAGAAACCAATATAGAGGATAAAAAGGCTAATAATAGTTATACTTTAACCACGCCTAGTTATAAAGTAGTTAGCGGCTCTGTTAGTATAGGTAACGGGAAAGATTTAGATTTAATAAATCTAATAAGTGACTTAATAACAGCTATAGAAAATATACAACATGTAGGTAACTTAGGTAAACCTACCACTATAACAGGTAGTAGTAGAGATATGTTAGAAACTATTAAAAGTAAGTTCAAAAGGTTAAAAGGATGATGGACGTTTATCAAATAGCTGTTGAGATTAACGAGTTAATAGACAACTTAGTAGAAAATGGTTGGGAAGGAGGATGTGATGTTATAAATATATTGGCCGTGAAGTTAGATAATATGTTCCAGCAAGCTGAATTAAAATATAAAAATGTCGACATAACAACTCCAGCAGGAAGTCTAAATTTCGATTGTCGAAAAAGTGGACACGAGCTAATATATGAAATAGCTTATAAAATATGTAAATATTGGAGTAAAACAGTAGAATTAACAGGCGAACCTGTAAAATGCGATAAGATAATTAGAGTAGAAGTAGACTCTATGAAGCATGTGGATAGTCTTTACAATAGGTTACTAGGAGGAGTGACTAATAAAGAGGGTACATACCCCTACTATGATAAATGGTTAAGTTTAATAGTAGATGAAGTAAAAACATTTAAATGGATAGTTGAAGAAAAACATGAAGAAGGGAGTGAAGATGATTGTAACGTTATATTTGAAAATTATATCGTTAAATAATAATTAGAACATAGGGGAAAATAGCCCCTATGTTCTAGACTTACCTATTTATTTTTTCTTCATATTTTTCTATCTTTTTTAATTTAAGCTTATATTTAGCAATAGTTTTATAAAGTTCAACGTTTAACTTAGTTAAATATTTTAAATAGGATTCATATTTCATATTTTTTACTTCTTTTACAGATTTAGGTTTGGGGAGTTTTATATCATCTCGATAATAATCCTTAGGTAAATGTTTATAATCAGTTTTAACTACTTTAATATACTTAACTTCTGGTGTTGTATTAAAACATCCCGTTAACATAAAAGTGAACAGTAAACTAAATAAAAATATTTTTTTCATATTTTACTCCTTAGTTAGATTAAGGGTTATATTGTAAGCATCGTTAATAACACTTATAGAATTAACTATAAGTTGCTGTTCTTTTTTTCTATTTATTATCCTTAACTCGTTATGTTTTATTTTATGGTGCAATTCTGCACAGGTTATGTCATGTTTTACGTTACGACTATGAGCACGGTTATGAGATACAGTAATCTTTTTACCCTTACGGGTTATAGTGTTAATATGTTTTTTCTTTTTACTATTCCCCGTTCCGTTTACTAACTCCTTGTCCCTCTTGTTTAAAACTTTATTCTTAACAAAATGAGAACTAGTTATATTTTTATCTCCAGTAGTTGCTTCTTTTTTCGTAGTACTGATAGTGTTATTAATTTCATTTTTTAAATAACTCGTCGTGTTGTAATCAGTATCTATTATTAACTCAAACTCTTCTACAGTATAATTTAAATCAAATGTTATATTATTTTCCAGGTTAGTAAAATTATTTTCTAGCTGGTTATTTTTATTATTATACTTAACAGTTAAGTTTTTATCTAACTCGTTTAGTTCTCTCTCTTTTCTAAGATTATTTTTATAAACAGTTAATGAAGAATTTAGTTCTGTTACTAATTGCTTTTGATCGTTATACATAGTTTTATAGTCTTTACCTATAACGTTAGTTATTAAGTTTGCCGAAAGGTCGACTATAATGTACGACATAAATAATCCAAAAACCAAAAGAAAAATAAGCAATGGCACAGATATTTTTTTATTACCTTCCATACATCATCTCCTTACAATTAATGATTAGTGAGTTCAAAATAGAATTTTTATTTTCATATCGATTAAAGTAGTAATAACTCGGGCATATCTCTTATGTTAGTTAAGTGTAAGTAACCTAGTGCTAGGGAATCCACAACATGCTCTGTTACAGTATCCAAGTCTACAAATTGCGTTATTTCTTTTATTTTCCTAACACCCTCCAACATATCTCCTTTTTTATTATCTCCACTAGAAATAAATGCCTTTATAGTTTTAGGAGGATATTTAAATAACCCTTTATCGCCTCTTAATTTATACCATTTTATATACCATAGGTTAGTAAGTCTTATTATAGGTTCAAAAGCAGTAGGTCTAAACCTATTAAAAAATGGATTTTCATAAACGAAATGAACTGGTTGATAATCCTCAACAAGTCTAAACACCGATTCAGTTATCTCTTCTATCTTGCATTTAAGTTCACTACTAAGAGGAGTTACTGTAACAGTTTCAATATCTAATAATCTAAATTTGTTATCTAAGAACCACACAGATAAACCTGTAAAATTAGTCCCGGGATCTAAAGAAAAAAATGTTATCATATTTTTACCTTAAGCAATTCCATACCACCTATACTGATAACTAATTTTAATAAATTTTCATACATTGTATCTAGTACGTTTATGTTAACGTCTAAGAAGTAGTTTATTTGTGTGTTAATACACTCTAATCTAGTAACGGATTTGTTTACAATATTAGTCGTTTCTACTTCGGAACTTGAACACACACCTATTTCAGTTATAATAGGATCTAGTTTTAAAGTATTGAAAACATTAATAAGCTCGGTATAATAGTTATTAGCTATAACGACATTATACTTAACTATATCTGTAACGAATGTGTTATTAGTGTATTTTCTCATGTCCGTATTAAAATTATAATCAGGTTCTAAAAAGTTATGGTCCAGAGTATTGATTTCGGAAAGATTAATGTAATCACTATCTATGTCTCTTAAAGCTTCTATATCGTAATTAAAAAAAGGTTCTGGTAACCTTAAACCATATGCTGTTATATACTCTTCTCCGTCCATCACTATTGATTTAACCAACCTGTAATTATCGAGTAAAGGATGTTCATTTATTTCACTTTTTTTTCTTAAATAAAAAGGTAAATGATTATATAAGGCAGCGTCCAGCGGAGTATGACTACTAGATTTAAGGTTAAGTATATCTCCAAAAAAAGGTAACCCGTTACCTATAGTTAAAAGATTAATTTTAGGATAACTCTTGGAAGTTAAATTTAATCCTATGTCAAATTTTTCATTAAGAGTTGTTTTTGGTAAAGGTTGGTACGTATAACCATTTAAATAAGCATTAGTTAACTTTACATTATAAATAGTTTTAGTGGTATTTATAATCATTTTTCCTCTCCTATTACTTCTTCCATAGAAATAGGTTTATAACCCATGTCTAATTCTCCTTCTACTATATCATCAGGCTCATAATCAATTTCTGGTATCTTTCTCTTTGTGTTGCTAACGTTAAGATTAGTTTCGTTTTTCTTAATAAAAAGTATGCTTTCTATTTCTTTATAAATGCTCGCTATTTTTTCTTTTATGTCATTCTCAGCATTAACTTCCTCTTGCTTTAACCTAAGCTCTGCTTTATTAACTACGGCTTTGTCTAAACTATCTAAAACGTTATTTATCGCAAGTATATCTCTATCTTTAGTAGGTAAACCTTTCTTATCTATATAGTTCTCTACTATATCTTTTCTTACTTTTTTAGTAAACTCTAAAATCTCTTCCTCATCTTTCTCAAACATGCTCGCTAAACCAGTATCTTTAATTTCTATTTCTTTACTCATGTTCACCTCCTTTAAACTTTTTTTGTTTAAAAAATAATTTGGAAAAACTTATAACTATTAATTCCTTATATGACCTAACAGGTCAAGACTCAGAAGAAAAAACAATTTAAGGAGAGAATTATGAATAAAGCAGAATTAAAAGAGTTGAGAGAAATAAAAGAGAGCTTACTAGAAGACAAATTCTTAACTTCTAAAAAGATGAAAAAACTCTTTAAATTAGAAGAAAAATTAATTTATTTAAACCTTACTCAAAATACGTTTATTAAAATTTTATTATTCTCAAAAGCGGAGAATCAAAAATATACCGTAGAATCAAAGTTTAGAAACCTAATAGAATTAATAGCTAAAGCTAGTGATATACTAACTGTGACTAACTATATTCTAACTAGTGAAGATAAATATCTAAATCTATCATGTAGTTCTATTTCGGCAGGTGATAAAAGTAATATAGAACTTTTAGCATTACCTAGAATTAAAAGAAAACTTCTAGAGGATGTAGACGAAAATAATATCTTTTACATTCTGTTAAACGTAGTTATGTTAAGGTTAAGCTACGATAGCGTATTAAAAGAGCTAGAGAAAAATAAAGATATAATATGTGGAAGTTATAAAGACTATTTATCGTTATCTAGTCTGTTAATAATTATAGTGGAAGAATTAAATAAAGTATGTGAGTTTTTGCTCGAAATTGAAAGCAATTACAATTTACTTTTAGATGTTTAATTAAACATAATTCAAGGAGGTAAGTTATGCAAAAATTAAATAGATCAACATTTAAAGAAGAAATAAGTTCTACAGAAAATGGCATATTAGCACTTGCGTGGAGAAAAATATTAGCTAAAACTAAGGATATAAAACTTCTCGCTAGTAAAATTAATAAATATATTAAAGAAACAGAATCCAATAAAAGAAGAAAAGAAAAGTCAACTATCATTAATGAAGCTTTATCGGGAGAGATGACGTGGAAGAGTTTCGTATTTCTTCTAACTAGAATTTTAGAATATGATAAAATTATATTTAAAGTATCTCTAATAAAAGAAAACAAAATATTAGTTGTCGGGGAGGTAGTAATAGAAAATAGATTAAACGAGGATATAAACGTAACCAACGAAGAGTTAAATAAACTTAAAGATTTGATAAAAGACATATTAACAAAACTTAACCTAGACAAAACAAAATTAAAACAACTAGTAGAAAGATATAATAGTAAATATATGGAATATAAAGATAAACTATTTAAGGAGATTGATGATATGGAAGGTGTAAGTGAAGAGGAGAAAAGTCAACTTAAGTCCTATGTTAATAAATTCTTTAACAGTAAAAAGAACTACTTCATGACTAATTTGAAAAAAGAAGTAGAAAAACTATATGAAGAGAAGAAGATAAATATAAAAGAGAAAAACAGATTAAACATACTAATAAGTAACACTGTTAACCTAAAAGATAAATTAAGATATAAATCTGTATTATTAAGCAACATCTTTAACGATAACAAAAACATTACATGGAAAGTATTTATATTCTTAGTAAAAAATATATTAGAAGCTGATGGGTTGGTTATAAGTGTGGAGCTTCATAAAGGTAAAACAGTAAAAACAGTTGAAACGTCTATAATCTTTGACTAACATTTGATTAACAAATAAGGAGATTAGATGCTAAGTATGATAAAAAACATGTTAAAAACTTTATTAAAAGTTTTAAAAGATAGTAAGTGCGATTATTCAGAAGTATTAAAGGAAGAACTGTTATTTAGTAAAATAGTAGAAACGTCGTTATATAAAGTTTTAAAGTACAGACAAAAAGAAGTAGATAGGTTTTTTACCAGACTCTTAACAGAAATAAGTAATAGATACTTATCTTATTATATAACCAAATATTTAGAAAATTGGAAAACTAGTATGACTGTAGAACCTGTTTTTAACTATTTAGAATTAGGATATGAATTTAAAACCGATCTAAGAACTTTGTTATCGGTTATAGATTCGGGTCTTTCTGTAGACGATGTTGCTTGTTTAATAACGAGAACAGTTGAAGTACTAACTTATAAAAATATTAACAACCAAGAAGTTTTAATAAATGTCTTTAAACAAAACAGTGAGCTTAGATATGCTGTTTATACATATTTATTAAAGAAACTTTATTTAAAAGGAAATATAAGAGCAGCGGTTAAAGAGACTTAGCCGCTGCTACTATTTTATCCAACATCGAAAGCTTCGCCGGGTGAGAAATAGTTGTCTGTTTTTTAGCTTTGGTTGTTAATTCCAATAGTTTAATAGCATCCATATCAGAACTTTTATCTCTTGTTTGGTAAAGTTGTTTTTCATAAAACGTATCTAATAGAAAATTAGAAGTGTTTATTTTCTCACTGTCATTTCTTTTATCTATAAGAGACATTTTTAAATCACTTGTTTTTTTATTTCTTTTTTCCTCATAGGCTTCTTTAATTAATCTCCCCATAGCCTTGCTTGTTACTATTTTACAAGCTGTATTTAGGTCAAACTTTTTTTTCATAGCTGATTTAACTAACGTTTTAGCAAGTTTTTTATCCTCTAATTTTATCGCTAGGTAATCTTCTGCCGTAGTAGCTGCAGTTAACACAACAGTATCTTTGGCATAGTTAAGAAGTTCTCTAGTAACTTCTGAAGGTTTAACAGGACAGCCTATAATATCCGATAAAATGTCCGAAAATAAATTATTGTAGAAATTTTTTACATCTTTATTCCTGGCTACGGTAGATGTATGGTTACATAGTTTTTTATTAAGGTATTTGACTATAGTTGTTTTTTTAAGAGTTGTTCTATAATGTTTATACCTATCAGCCACAGCATCATACACTTTACCTTCCAACTTACCATCTTTAACAGATCTATAAGCATCTTTAACATACGGGCAAGCTGATTTAAATTCTTCCGACTTAAGAAACTCTCTAGTCTTTTTATAAGCATTATACATATTAAAATCACTGTTAGTTTTACCTTCGCTTCTACTACTTTTTTTCATAGCTTCTAACATATCGTAATCAGTAGGAGATTTTGAATAACTTTTTTTAGTAACAAAAGAAGTTTTTCTAGCTACTTCACTACCTGTTGTAGTTAAAGCTGTGGATTGAGTTTTATTTTTACCTAATAAAGAATTAGTTTTGTCAACTTCGTTATTTATAAATCCTAAATAATCTAATAATTCTAACGCCATCGCCTATCCTTTATGATATAATTTGGTATTTATAATTCACGAAATAAAAGATAGTTAACTGTATAGGGGTAAATTTACCCCTATACAGGTCAATAATTTTTAACATCGTGATTAACGGCTTTATTAACCCCTATGACTGATATATAGTTGTTTTTATTAGGATTTTTTTTAATAGCTTCTAAAAGTTCTTTATTTATACTAACTAGCTCTTTAAGTAGATTAACCATATCCACACTAGATTTATAAGTCTTGTTTAGAATCTCATTTCTAACTTCACTATTTTTAACCAATACATTTATAGTTTTACCAAAGTTATCGAAACCTTCTCCGTAAACTTTATTAGAAACTTTTATTATATTTTCTGTAAAGTTTTTATCTTTTATTAAGTCAGACAACGATGATTTCTCTTGTTGTTTGTTAGAAGTTTTTTGTCTAGCTTTATTAACTTTAGTTTTAGCTAGCGTTTTAACAGTATCTTCAGTCGTTTCGTCGTTAGGTTTTGAGTTAACTCTTAGAAGATTTTCTTTAAGTCTAGCTCTGCCTACTTCTAGCAATGTAGCTACGATACGTTTAGCTCTGTCTCCTACTTGGTGATACCATTTACTCTTTATAAGTTCTTTAGCAGCTTCTGTATAGTTATCTTCTTTAATATAGTTAAGAGCCTTCTTAAATTTTAGTAAACCGTCAACACCTAAATTAAAGGCCATGTTCACCAATTCTCTTTGGACTGGTTCTGGTTTAGAAGATAACCATGGTAGTCTTTTATAAAGATTTTTAGTAATGTTATTAAGGTCATACGCTAAAATAGAATATGCTTCCTCAGGTGTTATTAAATCTTTATCTTTACCTATAATCTTACTTAAAGGAACACCTCCAACTCTAGGGTCTAGCAAATGTCCCACACCTATAGTCCAGTAACCTAGTTTATCTTTATATTTAATAAGTCTTACACCCTCATCTCTTATAAGCTCGGATATAAGGGATTTTTTATCAAAACCTCCTACAGGTTTTATTTTATCTAGTATAGATTTTTTTATATCTAAATTAGATTTTATATTAAGATTATTTTCAGAGGTATTTATGGATTTTAATATCTCTTCAGCAGTTTTTCTTTCTGTTAAATAAATATCGTTGGGATTAAAATAACCGTTCTTAACAGCAGCTCTATAGCTCTTATAATCGTACACCTTCTGTATATTTTCTTTATCTTTTAAATCGTTCAAAGTTTCATACTTTTCGTCTAAAACTTTACCAGCCGTCTCTTCGTCTAGATATTTAAAAACATCTATACCGATATAATATTCAGAAATAGCAGTTGGCAAGCTCTGACCTTCCAGTATAACACGTTCTGCTATAAAGCCAGCATCCATAAGTAGCATAGCTTCTCCTACTACAGGAGCACCTCTTAAACTTATTTTAGCTAGAACTTTAGCAGCTATTTTAGGTGGTAATTTAGTTTTGGCTATATGTTTAATTTTACTTAAGAAAGACTTAATTTTACCTACTATACGTTTAGCGTAATTTTTTATTTTTTCTAATAAAGAAGGATTGTTTCTTACTTTTTCAGCTACTTCTTCTGGTAAATCGCCTACTTTAACTTTACTGCGAGTTTTACTTATAACTGTAGTTTTCCTATTAGTAGTTGTTAATATATTTCTTATTTTACTTCCTAATGTTGTTATACCTACTGTTAAAGATTTAGATAAAGATTTTATACTATCGACTACACTACTTAAAACGCTAGTAAGTTTATCTATATTTTTAAAAGGATACTTAACTACATCTATTATTTTAGAAGACAATGCGCTTATACCGGCGACTATACTTTTAGTAAACTTATTTTTAAAGAAAAAATCTCCTATTTTACCTATTACATTAAATATACCTTTAGAGATATTCCATACACCTCTAACAGGTCCTGTTAGTAATTTTATACCATCTAATATTTTACTAGCTAACCATTTAATAGGCTTAACAATAAGCGTTGCTATAGTTCCGATTCCAGCTAATTTAACTAAAGACAATAATGAGTTATCGCTATCTTTATCTTCATCTTCTTTTTTACTACTATTAACTTCTGTTTTTTGTTTATCTTTTTTACCATAAAGTTTTTCACTACGTTCTTTCCAGTTACCGTCACGTTCACCATCGCCGTCTTTGTCAAAAATAGAACTCACTTTTGGTTTAGTTTCGTTTATAGTAGTTTTTACTAATTGTTTAAGATATTCTTTAGCTTCTTCCATGTACTTAGTTAACGGTGATTCTGTAACTATATCTTTAATAATCTCAGTTGTTTCGTTTAAGTCGTATTCTCCTAACTTATTACCTATTTTGCTAAGTTTATCTTTATGTTTATCTTTTATTCTTATTAAAAGGTTTTCATCTTTTTCTTTTTTACTAATGTATAAACTATAAACAGCTTTAGTGTATTCTACTAACGCTGTTATAACATCTGTTATTTCTTTTCTAATATTAGTTATTTCTTCTTCATTATCACTATTCAGAAGTAACTTATAGAGTCCTTTTAACTTTTTGAGATAATCTAAAATAGTATTTTTAACGTTGTTTTTGTATCTGCCTGTATAATCGTTAAGTATATATGTTACTTTTTCAATTCCTCCATCTTTAGAAGCTATAGCTTCTAAATCTTTAGTAAACATTTCTATAATATTTTTGTCTTCTAAAGCATATATAAAACGTTTAAAATTACCTGTTAATTTATCAACAACTCCGTCTAAGCCTAGAAATTTAGCACCTAACCTAAAAGCATGTTTAGAAGTTCTATAAGTTAGTTTACCTAGAAATGTATAAGTAGTTCTAGCTCCTTTAGATAAACCGAATGTTGTTCTAATGTATGTATTACCAGCCATTTTAAGAACTTCTGGTAACGTGATGAAAGGTGGTTTAGTTTTTTCTAAAAACTCTAACCATTTTTCTTTTTCTTCGTCTGTTTCTAAAGCTTCTAATACTTGTTCAGAAGTTAAAAGACCTTTTTCCCAAGCTTTATATAGTCTCCTATCCTTAATAGGTGGTTTTATCTTAGCTAATAGTCTGTGGTATTTTCTATTAACACCTCCGAATAAAAATTGTTTTAGAAACTTACCAGTTAATTTAGTAAAATCACCTATACCTCCAAATAACTCGGTGTAGAAAGTTTTAAGAAATTTAGCTTGTGTAACCATAGTGTCTTTAAAAGTTTTACCTGTGAAACGTAACAACGTCCAAATTGTAGGTAGTCTAAAATTACCATATTCGTCTATAAATAATTCTTTAGCATTAGTTATCACTTTACTAAATTCATCACTCCCTGCTCTTAAACCTGCGAAGAACGAACGTTTAACTCTACCTACACTTTTTTCTAGAAAAGTTGTGACCGGATTATCTATTATATTAGCTAAGGGTTTAGGTAAAGTTTTAACAAGGTAGCCTTTAAATTTTGTATAACCAGAAGCTACTCCTTCAGTAGCTTCATTAGTTATATCTATAACTGTATCTAATATACTTGTTTGTCCTTCTTCTATAATAGCGATATGAAGCTTTTGTAACTCTTCTATAGCATTAGGTTCTTTTACAAATTCTTCCCATAATTTACCTGTAGGATCTATAGTAAAGAAAACTAATTTGTAAGTATTATAAGCTTCTGCATAACTTTTAGGAAAAGGAAGTTTGACTAAAGCTATCTTTAATATTTTTTCTAAACCATCTTTATCTTCTATTATCTTTTTAAGCCTTTTACTTGTTTCTATTAGATTAGGAGATTTATCTTTAACTTTCGTAATAACAGATTTTAGATTATTAAATATTTTTTTAACATCCGATGTATTTATGTCGGTAACTTTCCTGTAAAGATTAGTGGTTTTATTAGACAAATTGTCTGTAATTTCTGAAAAATTAATTCCGAATAGTTTAAAACTATTATAATCTCTAATATCTGTAAAAACGTTATTATTTCCGAGGTTAAACTTATCTAGGACTTCCTGGTTATAAAATCTTACTCTAGACAAATCTACTTTATGAGGATTAAATATAGTTTCTATATTAGGCTTAAATTTATTAGCTAACTCAGATACGTTATCGTATATTTCATTAACTTCTTCTTTAACTTTTTTAACAGGTTCGGTATCTTTTATTTCTTCTATTTTTTCACTAATACTTTTATATAAATCACTATTCTCTATACTTTCTGCGATTTCATTAACTTTGCTTTCTACTGTTTCTTTGGTTTCTTTTAGAAATTCATTATTTTCTATTAAATCATCGATAGTTTCTGTTACTAGATTAACAGTAGTATTAGTTAAGTCTTCTACATCTTTTTTAATAGTTTCAGTTATATTATCGCTCTCTTTTAGTTCTTTTATTTTCTCTTCGACAACTTTAAAAGTATTGTTTACAAAAGTTTCTACATCTAGCTTTATTCTGTCGGTGTTTAAATTTAAATTAATGTTATTAAGATTACTCTCCACATAAGTTCTAAAATCGGAAATTGAATTTTCAACCGCGCTTCTGAAATTTGTTATAGAGTTATTTACATTTTCCGATAATATATTAAGGTTATTGAAAGGTAAATTTAAACTAGATATACTCTGAGCTTTATCTAGTAATGTTTCTATAAATAATTCTAGCGCTGTGTTGCTATCCTCTACACGTTTCGAAAACGTATCTAAGTAGCTGTCTAATTTATTAAATTTTATTTCGTAATTATCCGCTAATAATAAATTTTTATCTTTTTCAGGTTCGTCACAATTTAAACAAATCTTATCTCTTATACTATTCAATAATTCTACTATTCTACTGTTAAAGACTTCTAACTTATCTGTAACAACATTTTTAATAACTTTAGAAAGACTAAGAAAGAATGTTTTGTCTTTAAACTTAACTATAGCACTACTTACAAAACCGTTATGAGTTACCGGTTTGTTGTTTTTATTAGTAATTACAATATTGGTGTCTAATTTATCGTTAACAAACTCTACTTTTAAAGGTTTTTTGTTAATATATTTATTTCTAAAATCTAAAATTTTATCATCGTTTTTAAAGCTAAAATTGTTTACAAGTTCATTTTTTAATCTCTTTATTTCGTCTGTTTCTTTTAATAAAGGTAAGTTATATTCTGCTCTTACCTTATTGATCTCTTCTAGCTCTTTTAGTTTAAGTTCTAATGTTACTTCTTTTCTAAGTTTCGACTTTTCAGCCGGGATATTATCGATATCTATGTTATGTTCTAATTTATATTTGGTTTTAATATAGTTTTTAGCTTTTTTCTTAGCTTTTTCCAATTTATTTTTAAACTCGTTATATTTATCCCCTAATAATTCTCTTAATTCAAAATCTTCTAAATTCGGTTCGGTACTTGATTCACTTGTAGATAGTTTCTTTATAGCGCTCCTACCCTGTTTTACGTATAACTGTTTTAAAAAATTGGTATCTATGCGCGTTGCGTTATCTTTATTAACTATACTAAATTCTCTAGCTACATCTATAGCGCCTATTTTTTCAAGTTCTAATACGTCTTTCTGGAACGTAACTGTAGACGACGTTAGCGTACTTCTTAACATACCAGTTAAAGACTTTAATTTATCTATTTCATCGTCGGATAATTGTGTTGTGGCTAGCTTTCTGAGTCTTACTTCCACTTTTTTACTAAGTTCTTTATCTGGTATATATGTATGTAAACCTTCTTCATACATGAAGAAAGGTGAAGGAGATTTACCATCCATTAAGTAATTAGCTAATGCATCTGTTAAAATTCTCATTTCTTTATCGGTAGGTGTGTACCCTAGAAGCGTTTTAAATATACTTTTATTGTAAAGGCGTTTATAAAACTGAGTAGGTTCTTCTCTAACTTTTTTACCAAAAGCTCTCTTAATTTCATAATGCGTTACGAATCTATTTTTATTAAAATCGAAATATACTAAATCTCTTTCATCTACCCTACGACTACCTTTTCTAATAGCTGTAACTTCTTGCAAAATTCTGCTAAGTAACCCAGGTATAACTTTTTCTACTGTAAGTTTAAATTTGTTATCTAGAGTTGTAGTTTTACTTAGATTTTCTGTTCTAACTATGTTTAGATTATTTATACCAAATTCTTCTTCTCCTAATCCTTTAATAAAATTAGCTGTTCCTTCTAGTAATTTACCTCTTACTTTGTTAAAATAGCTAATAAACTTATTAGTATTCCTATCTTCATCTTCGGGATTCTCTTTTTTATATTTTTCTATAGCGTCTGCTATTCTTTTAACAGCTTTAGCAGGATCATCTTCTAATTTTCTTATGTCGCCTATGTATTTTCTAAGTTTCGAATCTTCGCTAGCTTTACTAATTAAATACTTGATAAGTTTTTCACTACCTGACTCTATAGCAGTAGATAAACCAAATTCTAGCAACATTTGTTCTTTAGAATAACCAAACTCCTCACCCATTGATATTATATCTTTTATAGATGATATAGTATCTGTTATTTGCTCGTTAGCAGATAAGAAATCATATACTTTATCTTTAATCAATCCGGTTATACGCTCGCCGATGTTTTTTACTAAAGAATTAGATTTAAATAACCCCATGCCTCCTTCGACTAACGTTGTCATAATGCTCTGTTTTAAAAAATCACCCATTGAAGCTTTAGCAAAATCTGGTAAAGACGTATTATGCACAATAGCTTCAAATTTTTTATCAAATACTTCAAAACTTTTTTTAGTTACTATAAAAAGTTTAGATAGTAGCAATGTCTGTTTAATTTGTAGTTCTAAACTTCTTCTATAATACGGTAACTCAACAGCTGTTTTAAAATTGAGTAACTTCTCTAGATTAGTTACACCTATAGCGAGTAATTCATTAGTTTGTTTAGATATTAAAACGGATTCACGTTGTTGGATAGAGGCTGATAAATTTTCTAAACTAAATTTACTAAATAATTCAGCAACCTCTGATTTTATCTTTTCATCTTCGCTAGGTTCTTTGTTAACACTAGAACCAGTTACATCTTCTGGGCTATAAATCCACTCTTTTAATCTGTTTAAAGGTTCTGAAATAAAGTCCGGAGCTATGGATCCTAACGCGCCTATAGTACCCGCAACAGTTTTTCTAACTCCAGTGGTAAATTCTTCTAGATTGCTTATAGTTTCTTCTACGACGTTTTCGCTAGTGTCTATTATAGAGCTTACATCACTTGGCAAGGCTCCCTTTAAACCTGATAATATATTTTTACTTATTTTGTTAACGTTTAAAAGTTCTTGTTCTACTACATTAGAAATACTTGCTTTAATTATACTTATAGGTTCGCCAGAATTAACATTTTCTGTCGTATCTATGTCTAAAGTAAGACTATCACCTTCTTCTAAAATTTTATCTATTTCGTCAAAATTTAAATCTTTATCAAATTCCTCCATTTTAACCTCCTTAGCCTTTGTTTACCTTTAAATCAGGTTCGTTCAACCCATATCCTATGATTTTTTCAAAAGTAAATAAAATAATTAAAGGATAAAAAATGTTTGAGTCTTTAGAATTGCTTAGAAAAATAGTAGAAGAAAAAGAAAAGTTAAAGAAAGAAAAAAATACTTACGTAAGCTTAGAAGATGTGTCAGAGTTAAATAACAGCCAAATAGACGAAAACATAAAAGTAGAACCAATAGATCAACGGGAAGCCACTGTACCCAAACCATATAAAAGTTTTTGGGATCCTAATGAATTTGTACCGGTTAATTTAAATATACTAAAGGTTGACCCGGAAATAAACGAACTTATAGAAAAAGGAATTATAAAAGAAGTTAAAAGTAGGGAAATTTATAAACAAAATAGTAATGAGTTCGACCCAGAAGGCTTATTTTCGATAGAAATATTCGGAGATCCCGGTACTAGAGAAAGGATGGAAAGATTCGGTTATATAAATCTTAATTTAGATATTTTACATCCTAGAGCATATAAAGAACTAGTAAACTTAAATACGTTATATAAAAGAGTATTAGAAGGTAAAGCTTATGTAATTTTTGACGAGAAAACTAAAGATTTTGTAGAAGTTACCAAAGTTGAAGGTGAGACAGGATATGAGGTTTTTTATAAATACTGGGATAAACTAGATTTTAAAGTAACAGAAAGCCTTAAAAGGAAATTTAAAATAGATTTCCTTAAAAAATACAAACTTAAAGATTTAAAAGTAGATAAGTTTTTAGTCATGCCTGCTGGATTAAGAGATATTATTATAACTGAAACTGGTAAAGAAATGATGAATGAGATAAATAACTATTACATAGCGTTACTAAATGCAGCTAAAGGTGCACAAGCGTTTAAGAAAGACGGCTTCAGTAATGAATTCATAAACACGGTTAGAGTAAGATTACAAAGGATTGTACAGGAGATTTATGAATATATAAAAAACATGCTAGAGGGTAAATCTAAATTTCTTTTAGGTAAATATGCTAAAAGAAATTTATTATACGGAACAAGAAATGTTATTACGGCAGATCCCACAACTATAACTGATTTAGACGATCCATTAAATCCTACAATGTTAAGTACTAAAATCGGTGTATTTCAGTTTAGTAAAGCAGTGTTGCCTATAACTATTTACCAGCTAAGAACTAAATTTTTAGACAATAAAATAACACCTGAGTCGATTATTATTTCAGCTATTAATCCCAAAACTCTAAAATTAGAAAACATAGAAATAAGTGAAAAATTTAGAAACATGTTAGTTACAGATAGAGGTCTAGAAGATCTTATTAACAAAACACAGTACGACGATTTTAAAAATAGCCCATTAGTAGTTTTAGACAATAAACACAGGGAATATTATCTTTTTATGGTTGTTGATAAAGGCGATACTATAGAGGTAGTAGACGACCCAAGTATTGTCCCTAAGGAAGATAAAAAGTATTTAAGACCTCTAACACATGGTGAAGTGTTATTTTTAGCACTATTCGACGTAGCGCATAACTACCCTATTTACATTACAAGATATCCTGTTACAGGTTTTGGTTCTACAGATCCGGCTATACCATATCTTAAATCAACCGTAGAATCAAGAAGAGCAAAAGTAAAACTTCCATATAGTAATAAGTACAAACTAACCAACGAATATCCTATAATAGGAAAAAAATGGTATAACTCATTATCGGTTCCAGTTATTTATATTAAACCACTGGGGGGTGACTTCGATGGAGATAAAGTAAGTGCTAACGCTGTATGGAAAAAAGAATCAGTTAACGAAACTAAGAAATTACTTAACAGTGTGACATTTTTTATTAAACCTGAAGGCGATTTAGCCTTTAGCGCAGCTAATGAGACTAACGAGTATTTTCTTAAAGAATTTACAGAATAAAAAATATTAAAAGGAGTATCAATGCTTAACCTAATGGACTTTAATAAATTCTATTTCAAATACGGAATAAGAAAACTTGTTGACTTCTTAATTCCTAAAATCATAGACGCAGGCACGGTAATTTTTCCTTATTACACCACGTTAGCACACTATAGACCTCTGGAAAATGACGAACCTTTAAACAAGTCTAACTACCCTACCAAAAAAGACCCATTATTACGTTTTATTACAAATACAGAACTTTATAACCAGTTAAAGTATATCAATCCTACGTTTAAGGAGTATAAAGAATTACGCATACCTGAGCTTAAAGTAATAAGAGAATTAAAAAAACAATTTACAGATTTTCCTATAATAACAAGTCACGAGTTAGAGAGACTTTTAAGAAATACTCCTGAGAAACTTAAATTAGATAAATTACAACTTGTTTTTAACCTCATTAACAGAAATTACAAATATAAAGATAGACCTGTCGATACATTTTATAAATTTTACAATAGCTTTAAAACAGTGTTTGAAAAGATATTAGAAGTAGATAACATGTACAATAGTAAAAATAATCTTTATTATTTCCTACTAGTAGAAACGCCAGATATTCTACCACCTAAAGATAAGCTTTTATCATCTATTTACGATGGTTTAATACCAACCGTTAACGATTTAAAGCACTATTTTTTCAACTACGAGCTACTAACCATGCGGGAATTACTTAGGATACTAGATTATAGTTTAGCTAAAGAAGAGTCGGTTATTAAAAGTATACTAAGAGAAAAGGATCCCGGCGACCTACTAAATAGAATAATATTAAGTTTAAGAAATAAAGATAAAATAATGTTTTTATCATTAGGAGTATTGTTAAGTTATTCATCAAGTTACGATTTCCTATTTAATAGAGTTAAAATACCTGATAATAAACTTATGATTTATACATTTCTTTTATACCACAAAATACTTAAGTTCCCATCTTTTACCGCTGATGAGATAGATAAAAACAAACATCTAGATGTCTTAGGTAAGAAGATAGGACTAAACGATTTGGAAAAGAAAATAGAGTCCGTTGAAAGAAACTTAGAACAAAAACTTATAAAAAAAGTTAAAGAAAATAATCCCAATACGGTAAAAAATCTAAAGGGTGATAAAACAAGCATAAACCCTGTTAAAAACGCTTTACCTACTAAACCCGAAAAAACCATAATACTTTCAGAAGATGACTTATCAGATGTCGATAAAATTATGAACCAGACCGAAAAGATGATTTCAGACAACGATTTAACAGAACTATCTGAAGATATTAAAATAACTTATAGCAGGTATAATAAAGTAGGAAATTACAAGGAAGTAATGAACTATAAACCCACTCTTGTAGAAGAAGTTAATAATATTTTAGAGGAGTTGTTAGAAAACGATGTTATAGATAAAAAAAGATATAAAAAGTTAAAAGAGATGTTTAATAACTTTTTAGAAAAACCTAGCCCTTTCGGAGATGGTAAAAAAATAAAAGACTTATTAGTTATAGAAGATGATGAAGTAAATATAGAAAAAGACGATGTTAAATTACCTAAAACGAAAGTCCTTATAAATAACGATGAACCTACCAAAACAGTAGATACTATGCACGAAAAATATATCCAAAAAGTAATGAAAAAAGACTTTATAAGAACTATAGTCTCTTTAGCAAGAGCAGGGCTTATACCTAAGAAAATTACTACCGAAAGCAAAAAGACTATATTAGAAGAGAGTACTGAGTGGGATGTAGAAGTAAGCGATTTGGGTAGAAGAACGTTTAATATAAGATTTAAAACACCTGACATTTATAGTAATGGATTATTTAGGATGTCTACTCACACATACCGTATGAGAATGCAGATAACAGACTATCCTATTAAGAAGATAGACCCTAAAACAGTAGCTTTAAGTAGCGCTTACGGGAAAGCTTTTGTTAAAAAAGCTCCATATACTAAAAATGATAGAGGTTATAGTATATATAGAGAACTGAATAAACTAGTTAACACAGGATTTATTAAAAACTTAGTAGCCGGCTCTTTAAAACTTTTTGATATCGTTTTACCGGTAGACTATACCAACATAGCAAGATACGTTAAGTCCTATAAAACAAAAACAGGTTACTATTTCAGTTTCAATTTTCTCTTTAGAGAAGAATTATTAGAATATCTTAAACTAAAAAATATTGATTTAAACAAAATAGAACAAGTTACTAGAGACGATAAAGGGAACGAACATAGAAAATATGTATTATTAGGAAGTTATAAAGATAAAGAACCCGTATTAATGGATATGAACAACATAGTATATGTTTATAAAAATGGAAGATATATAGACGTTGGTGACATATTAGAATTAAGCGGAGTAGATAAAACCAAAATAAAAAATGAGTATAGTCTAGTAACTATACTTAATAAATTAGTACCAGTAGCATATTTATTAGCTTACTATATGGGATTAGAAAACATGTTGAAAAATTTAGATGTAAAATATGAAATACTAGAAGGTAAAAAAAATATAAAAGAACCTAACGCAGTTGTAGTCAAATTTAAGTTTAATACTTTGGTTATATATCCAGAGAATGCTTTACAACGGATGATAGTAGAAGGGTTTAGAGATTATGAGAAACACATTAAAAATTTAGATATATCTGTTCTCTATAATAGGAATAGTTTTAACGCTCTATTTAACGAAGTAGGTTTGAATTTAGCAGTAGTCACAGATATACAAGTGTTAGAAAATCTATTCGTAGACCCTGTTACAGAAGACGTATTAAAAAGAGATGGTTTACCTACCACTTTTGTAGGCTTGTTAATAAAAGCTTCCGAAATGCTTGTAACAGATTATTATATACATCCTACAGATTTTGAACATGGGTATAGACTTAGAAACTTTGAAAGGATACCACAATTCTTATACCAGATTATAGTGGATAATATTCGTAAGAAAAAAAGTGAAGAGTTTTTTGGTAGAAGTAGACTAACCATAGATAGATACCAGTTATGGAGAGAGATAAATACAGATAATACGAGTATTTTAGTGGATGACTTAAATCCTATAGTGGAAATGAAGCAAAATGAAGACGTTACATTCTTAGGTAAAGGTGGTAGAGCTAAAGAGAGTATGAGTAAAGTTACTAGAATGTTCCACAAATCTATGCTAGGTGTTATATCGGAAGCCGCTAAAGATAACGGAGACGTTGGTATTTCGGCTTACTTAACTAACAGTCCACTTATTAAAAACCTAAGAGGAGTTAAAGATAGGGATATAAAATTTAAGGACATGAAGTGGTCTAATATAGTTTCAACTAGTGCACTTATAGCTCCTTTTATCGCTTACGACGACCCTAAAAGGGTAACATATAACAACATTATGAACTCGCATATAGTTCCTATTAAAAAACCAAAAGTTTATCCTATAAGAACTGGATATGAATCCATCATACCTTTTAGAACGAGTAAAGGATTTGTAGGTATAGCTGAGGGCGAAGGCACTGTTAAAGATGTTAGACCTAATGAGATAGTAGTAGAATATAGAGATAAGACACTAGGTAAAAAGTCTTATAAATTTTATAACTGGACTAGTAAAGAAGAAGCTAACACAACTTATCTACACGTCCTAGTACCTAATGTTAAAAAAGGTGACAAGGTATCTGAAGGTGATTGTTTATATTACGATAAAGGATATTTCGAACCAGACCTATTCGACCCTAAAAAAGTTATATACAGGGCAGGAACTGTAGCTAATGTAGCATTTAACGAAATACAAGAAACTTGGGAAGACGCAGGTATGATAAGTAAAAAACTAGCCGATGAAACAACTATGGATTATGTAAAAGTAAGAGATGTTATTATAAACGCATCCGATAACGTCTACAAAGTAGTTAAACCAGGACAAGAGGTAAAAGGAACTACACCTTTATTTATCCTAACAACTGGTATAGAAGATTTCGGAGACGAGATAGATGAAAAAACTTTAGAACTACTAACAACATACTTAAGCAGTTCTCCTAAAGCTAAATATGAAGGCGTAATTATCAAGATACAAGTTTTTTACAATTGCGATAAAAAAGATTTATCACCAACTCTTAGAAAATTAGTTAACGAAACTAAAAATTTTAACTATATAAAAGAAACAGGCGAAACATATGACAGTAAGGTAGATAGTTCATACTCTGTAAGAGGTAAGCCGTTAGAGGAAGGAAAAGTACATATTAAGTTTTATATTAAGATAAACGCCGATATGGGTACAGGTGATAAAGGAGTATTCGCTAACCAGCTTAAAACAACTATTACCACGGTATATGATTACCCTATAGTAAACGAAAGCGGTGAAAATATAGATGCGTTATTCAGTTACAAGGGCGTTAGTGCTAGGATAGTATCTAGTACCGATTTAATGGGAACTAGCGCTAAGATATTAGAATTGATAGGTAAAAAAGCTGTAGAACTTTATAAAGGAAAATAATCCTTATACGGGATACATACACGTATCCCGTATAAGTAAATTTATCTCTATTTTATTTTAACCATATATATTAAATATGGTGTAGAGCGGTTTTATTAAGCGCCAGTTGATGAAAAAACAAAAAAACATAAAAGGAGTAAGCATGAAAGAAATAAGCATGAATAAAGAAAAAAATTTAAAATTTAAAACTTCCGAGCTAGTATTACAGTTATTGGAAAAGTGGTTTTTAGTAGGCAAAGGGAGAAGTAATATTATAAAACTTCTAGAAGACGACAAAGACCTATACCATAAACTAAAAAAAATAGTTTCATTACTAGACGAAAGAGAACCGTTTAGACATAAAAGAGAATTGTTACAGAATATCTATAGGATAAATGGGGTTATCTTTTTGGGTTTGATTATATCGGGTGTTCTTATAGAAAAAGGACTTCATGAAAAGAGAGGCTACCCATTCTTAATTAACACAGATGATGGTGAAAATCTATCCTATAAAATTATAGATTTAGAATCATTTATAAATTCAGTTTTAACGTTAGTAGGCGATATAGAGCCACTAGACGAAATAGAAACTAGTCTAGAAATATTAGTTATAAACCCTATAGATGAATATAAAAGCTTTAAAAGTAGCTCTTTTATAATAAACGGAGGGTGTGTTAATACTATTGAAAATAGACTAAACAGTGGGTTTACTATAGGTGCAGATATAGATAAATTCTATAAAAAGAATTTTCCATTTATCTTAACCGAAATGTTTACTAGAAAAGAATTTCGTAGTCTAATAAAACTAATCCTTAAAACTATAACTTTTACATTAACAAGAAGAGATAAACTAAAACTATTTAACGATCTAGTTATAAACAAATTTTTAGAATTAGGTAAAGGTGTTGATTTAGTAGGCATAAATTTAACTTTAATAGACGAATATAACAATAACATCTATTTGCACCATTTTGACATCGCAATACCGGGACCTTTACCTGAGTCGGTAGCTAAAGACAATTGTGAATTAGTTAAAAAAGAGTTATTTACTTTATTTACAAATTTTACAGAAGTCTACATCTAATAATCTAAAAAGGAGGAGAAAAAATGAAAAAATTAATAAACATAATTCTAATCTTTATGTTTCTAGTATCGCTCGTGGCGATACCTTTAGCTTATAGTTACATTATACACAAAAGTCAGAAAGAGATCAATACTTTTATAGACTTCGTAAACGAGAAAACTGAAGACTTAAATTTTACTTTAGAAAAAAATAATGAAACTAGTTATAACAATTATAACAATACCCAACATGATATAGAAAAAGATTACTTAGCTAGTTTAAAAGATAAAGCTTTAGAAGAAGTAGAAGATATTAGCGCATATAGACCTATACCTAATAATCTAAGAAGTTACTACAGGGACTTAGAAAACATCATGGAGAACCCAGAGAAAAGGAACTTGATTATTAAACTTTACAGAAGATGTAAACTAGACGGGTTTGAGTATAGCTGCGTAGCTATAGCATGGAAAGAAAGTCGTTTTATGGAATATGTAGTTAATTATACTCACGACTACGGGCTTATGGGGATTAATATAAACTATTTAGTAAAAGAGCTAAGACAGGAAGGTATTAGAATAGGTAAGTACAGTAAACTGCGATTAATAACTAGATTAATTATGGATATAGATTATAACATAGATAAGGCTATAACTAATCTACATTATTGGAAGAGAGTTAGGAAGGGTGATTGGTTAAAGATATGGGCTAGTTACAACGGTGGTTGGAAGATGAACTTTAAGTATGCTAGAGACATTAAAAAGCGTATCAGTGCTTTTAAATTATATTTATATAAGCACCCTCTATTAGCAGAGTTGTTAAATAGCAGTGAAAGAATTAGGCTAGCTGAAAACAGATAAGGGTATAGTCGTTACCCTTATCTGTATATTAAGTTAGTTTTCTTTTCTTTTCTTTTTCACTTATACATTACATAGATACAAAAAATAAAAAATAACCCCAGAGGGAGGGCTGCCTCCCCTCACGGACACCCGTTGCTAGTTGGGTGTCCGTTTAGAGCCCTTAAGAGAGGGTAGTAGGGGGAGGAGAGGGTGTAGTAAAAAGTGTCCTCCCTCTGGGATAAAAAAGGGTGAAAAATGAGAATGAGAAGAAATAAAGTAATAAAAAGATTTAAAGATTTTGATCTGGAGTCTTATCATGTTAAGACTCCAGAAACTCTAGTTGTCGGCATGACAACTAGAGTCGAGTTGATAGATGATCTCTATAGAGAAGCTCTATCGCTTCTCTATAGAAAAGCAAAAGCACTAGACAAAACCCTTTACTGGGAAGAAGCTGAGGCTTTACTCAGCTTCTTCCCAGATAACGTCGTCGAAGAGATATGTAAATATCTCTTCGACGATGGGTACTCAGGACTCGATGTATCTAGTTTATCAGAGTCCTGGGTGGACGACATGCTAGAGGATATAAGGGAGATTATATTAAGAGAAGCTAGAAAAAAAGGGAGGTATAGAAAAGCTAAAGAGCTAGGCGTTGCTAGACCAGACCTAGCTAAATATTACAATATAGACCCTAGAGCATTTCTAGAGGTTGACAAATTGATGAATAAAAAAGGTCTAGATCCGAAAGAGTCTTATGACTCTTTCGGATTATGGGGACTATGCCCTGACAATATAACCAGGGCTTGGTTCGGAAACGGCGCTAGACCAGGGGGAAAATTTACCCTCTGGGTAAATAGCGCCACCAGCCATTTCAAAAAATATGGGAGGGCTGATGAGTTCTGCCCTCCTTTTCCTAGACGCGAAGAAAGTACCTCAGTTTATATGTGTCGTTTAAGAGTAGCAGAAACGGCACATGACTGGGGAATTGATTTAAATCTTTTCCCAAGGAATGGGGACTTGCGCCCTAAAGAAATTATAAGGTTAGGGCATATGACCAAGCCTAGTATTTATTATGCCCTAACCAATTGTCTAGACGAAGAGAGAAATGAAATAATGTGGGAGAAACTTAGCCAATGGTTAAGACTAGATAAAAGAGAGAAAGCTAAGTTTCTTCCGTTTAAACTAGCATGGTCGATGCTTTTCAAAAGAAAAACCCCGGAAGGGTTAGGGAACAAAGATCCTAACCCTGGATACCTAGACAGAGTCGGGGTGAAATCTTTTAGAAAACTTATGAAAATCGTCCGCGAGGAATCTGCGGACGAATCTTCTTTAGCGGCCAACACAAAGGCCGCTTACCACCTCTCTATAGTTTTTAGAGATATAGGGACAATAGAGAGGTGGATAAAATTACTATCTAGACAAAACACAACGAATATTACTGCTGTTACCATCCACGACGCATTCGTGGATGGTAACAAGTTTGTTAATCTAGACTTTAAAAAAGAATGGATAAATTTCCTCCTCAAATTCCCAGAAGCTAGAAAATTGATAGGATACTTTAAGGGGTTTGAGGAGGAATATAAAAGATCCGCTAGGAAAATAGCGGAACTAGAAGAGTTTGCAACTTTAAGAGAGTATGGAAATATCAGACTCCCAGAAGTTGCAAAAATAGCAGCAGAACTAGACTTAGACGAGGAAGAATTCCGCGATTATGAAAAATTCTTCCTCAAAAATAGAAAGAAAAGCTACACGATGTTACCTCACGTCGTGGTAAAACTAGAGGACTATACGTTTAGAAAGCTAGACGACCACGACGTGAGGGGCCCATTCTTGGGTCTCTACACAGATTGCTGTCAGCATTTACACAACGCTGGTAGCAGCTGTGCGAAAGCCGGGTGGAGAGACCCAGAATCGGGCTTCTACATTATTGAAAAAGGAGGGGAGATAATAGCCCAGTCATGGGCTTGGAGAGGCAGAGACGGAGAGCTCTGCTTCGACAGCATAGAGGGTCTGGGCGGCGTTAACGTTGAGAAAATAGCCGCCCTATATAAAGAAGCAGCTAGACAATTATTAGGAAAACTCGGTATCACCAGAGTAACAGTAGGTGATACCGAGTATGGCTTAACGCCAGAAGTTAGAAAAATTCTAGACGGGCGTCCGTGTACTCCAGCTAAAATGATTAAAAAAGTTAAGTACACGGACGCAGAAGAACAATGGCTTCTGGCGCCCAACGACTAGACAACCCTCTAGACAACCTCCCCTCCTTTTTTCTTTTTTATTTTGTCTTAACGCTTGTGTTATTCTCAACACTTTGATAAAAATTAAATTTAACTATCTCTGGATATCTATACGTGCAATTAAAACACTGCTTAATAGTAACTGATTCAATCTTTGCATTCTTAATAAGTTCTAATAATGTTTTAGGGAATATCTTACTATTAACGCATTCTACTTCTGTTAAAAGTTTAGAGTCTTTAATACCTGTGTAATCGTACCTCATGCCACAAACGAATGTACCAAAATCTGTATGAAATAACAAAGGTTTATGGATTTCATACGTATAGTTAATTTTACCATATACGGTATTGTTTCTCATAACTGTTAAGTTTTTATCATTGTTAACTATAATATTATCTTCAACATGCGTAGAAATGTTACTAGTATGCGATTTATGGCCATAGTTACTAATATAATAATCACGAAAAATTGACGACGCGAAAATTAAAATAAAAAGAAAAATTAAAGTACCTCCAAGTATGAAAAACCATTTAAGTATTTTACTCATTCTATCCATTGTGCACCTCCTAAAATAGAAATTAAACTAATTATTTTTATTTACTCGTTTGTGTCTAATAAACCACTTATACACCATTCTAGAAATTCTCTTTTAAATTTTAACTCACTTTCATACTTCGCTATTTTATTTTCAACTAGAGAAATTTCTTTACTTATGTCGACCATTTCTAGTTTTACTTTATTCATTTTTCTTCTAATTTTGTTTAGTTTACTTCTCAGCTTTTTACAACATTTACAATCATTTTTCTTTCCACAGTTTAGCAACTTATAAGTTACCTTAACATGTATAAAGGTTCCTCTATATCTTCTATATTCTAGTTCTTTCTTTAGCATAACTTCTTTAAGACTAACCAAAACGTCCTCTAATCTCTTAATAAGATCCTCTAGTTCTTTAATAGAAGCTTTGCAATAATTTCCTTTGTTTTCATTTTTAACTTTCCTCAATTCTGTAAAAATAAGTTCTATACTTCGCATAATGATCTCCTTAACCGTTTTTTTTATTTACAGCAACTAAACACACATATTGTTCAATTACTGTTCAACTATAATTTTGCTTAGAAAAAAATTGTTATCTAACTTTAACCCACGTATAGAACCTTTAGAGACTATAAAACATTAAGCAACTATTTAAGCATTTACACGACATAAATTAACCTCGGTTAAAAAAAGAAAGAAAAGAAGAAAGAAAAAGAAAAAAAGGAAAAAGAGAAGAGAAAAAAAGAGAAAAAACAAAGAAAAGATTTTCCCTCCCCCCCTAGGTCCCCTCCCTCTCTCTCCTAAAACCTCTCTCTCCCTCCCCCCTACCCCCCTCGGCTGGTCCTGCGTCCCAGCCTCGCCGCTCGCAAGCGGTGAGAGGCTTCTTGGGAGCTCGCGGCCACCCTTTTTCAAAAAAAAAAAAAAAGAAAAAAAAA
>Ga0256836_1000260_pt1 | contig 30831 bp, 34 predicted proteins | sample 4561380metaG_FD_185974 | JGI IMG/M metagenome (GOLD analysis project Ga0256836, IMG submission 185974) | Hydrothermal vent microbial communities from Guaymas Basin, Mexico - 4561-380 | ecosystem: Environmental > Aquatic > Marine > Hydrothermal vents | place: Mexico: Guaymas Basin | collected...
GTGCTATCAGCCCCATCAATCTCGCGTTCATTCCATCACCCCTGCCCTTTGCCTGTTAAATGTCTTCTTCAGCGAGAAAAACGTTCATCCCCAGGCAATTAGGAACCTTTAAAATCTTTTGGTTTTCGTCCAGGGCTGTCCTTATTTCCGAAGCCATACGGAGATGTAGTAGTGTATCCACCCCCAACCCCCAACGGCCAATGTTTCTCCCTCCTTTCCTTCCGCCCACGTTCTGGGCTGACTTCCCTACCGGCAAGGAATTCCACGGCCTCAATGGATGCTCCCTCCCCCTCGAACTTCCCTAAAGGTACCGCATCATCGAGTCAACGACCGCCAACGCGCGGTAGGTGTTCTGGAAGTTTGAAATGCCCAGCTCAAGGCTCCTCCTGAAGCCACCGTTGGGGTTCTGGAGCCCGCGGATGAACCAGACGTGCCCCATCTGACAGGTGGGGGTCTCGTTCTGAAGCTCAAGGCCTCTCGTTGCATAGAACGTCGGCTCAAGGTATGGCGGAAGGCTGTAGGGAACCTCGGTGAAGCCCCCCATGGGGCAGAGCTCGCAGTTTCTGAAGTGGGGACTCTTCGGTGGCATGTAGCCGAGGGTGTGGAGTGTGAAGAGCGCCTGGTAGGTCATGGTCGTGGTCGGTTGCTTGACGCCGTAGCCGTTTTCGTTGCGGAACTTCATGACGAAGGACCTTATGGCCTCCCTCTCGTCGGGGTTGAACCTGAGCCCTATCGTATTGAAGGCCTTGGTGACCCAGTATGTTGCTTCGAGCGGTGTTGCCGCCCCGAACTCCTCGCTCCCGCCGAGGCCGACGGCGAACCTGCCTTCTGCGGGGTTGTACTTGGTGAAAACGATGTCGCTCTTCTCCCTCGCGACGTTCTTGGCCCCGAGCAGGGCGAGGCCTTCGAGCGCCATCGCTATTGCCACAACTGCAGTCTGGGGCTGGATGGCGTTGCCCAGGAACTCTATGGTTTTCTCTGGCTCCGGGAACTCGATGCCGAGGAGGTCGTAGATTTTAATCGCGTAGTATGTATCGTTCACGTTCGTGTCATCGAGAACGCTAACGAAACAGTAACCGCCATCCTCGTGTCTTCTATCCTTGACGTATCGTAGGACGGCATCAACGTCAACATAACGTCCGATTTCGTAAAGCTTCGAGCCCATTCTCTCACCTCCGGGAGAACAGGCGTCATCAGCCCCTTCGGGCGGTTCGGGCTCGAAGCCCGGGCGGACGCCATCGCCCGTATTCACTTGGGGTGGTGCCTTAAAAGCATCATGGTTCAACGCTCTAAAGAACGCTTATAAAGCCAGCCAAACCTAAGTCTGAGCGAGGGTAGAATATGGAGTTCATAGGCTTCACCTACGTCACCAACTTCCTTGAAAACACCCTGAAGGACGCGATGTTCGAGGTCGTTGACGAGGCCAACAGGCTCTTCGCGGACTGGGGCCTGCGGGTGAGGTTCGTCTATCTCGACAGCCTGACCCTCGAGCCGGGCTACCTGATAAACGTCAAAACCCCGGAGGGCACGGTGAGGCTTTACCCGCTCGAAGTTCTCGTTGACTTCCTCGACTACCGCCTCAAGGTTGAACTTGAGAAGGATGATGAAATCGCCATGAACAAAATCCTCGGCCTGATAAGCTTTCCGCTCGCGTCGAGGAACCGCTACTTCGACTTCTACGAGAGCTTCTTGGGGTTCCAGGCAGAAAGACTCGGAAGGAGAATAATGGTGTTATCCATGAGGCCCTTTGAGTCGGACGTTCTGCGGATGACCCTCAGAACCCTTGAGAACCCCCACGTGGAGGAGGAAGTTAAGCGCCTCGCCAGGAGAATTCTCTCGCGCGAGCTCGAGACCTTCAAGGGGCGCCTCCTCAAGGGCATCCTTCACGAGGTCGGCCACGCCTTCGGCCTTGAACACTGCTCCAACCCCTGCGTTATGAATCCTCCGGCAACGATGGAGGAGTGGGACTCCCGACCGGCGGTCTTCTGTGATTCCTGCATGGAAAAACTGAACGAGAGCTTGGGTAGCTTCACCCTTTGAGTTCCCTAGCAGCCTTGAGAACCCTTTCGGCGTGTCCCTTTGCTCGGACGTTGCGCTTCTCCCACACGATTTCGCCCTCGGGGTTTATGATGAACGTGCTCCTTATGACGCCCTCGTACTCCTTTCCGTAGCGCTTCTTCTTTCCCCACGCGCCGAGGGCCTTGATGAGCCGAACCTTGGGGTCGCTCAGGAGTTTCACCTTTAGCCCGTGCTTCTCCTTGAAGCGCCTGTGGCTCTCAACAGAATCCTTCGAGACTCCGATTACCTGGAAGCCGAGCTTCTCGAATTCGGGAAGCAACTCCGTGAACTCCTTCGCCTCAGTAGTACAGCCCGGCGTGTTGTCCTTGGGGTAGACGTAGAGAACCGTCCACCTGCCCTTTACGAGGTCCCCGAGCCTGACCTTTTGCTCATCTTCGTCGTAAACCTCAACCTCAAGGAACCCCATGAAACCACCGGAGCTTTTAGGGTGCCCTAATTAATAAACCTTCCGCGGGAAACGTTTTTTAGCGGGAGCGCGTAGTCCCTTCTTAGGTGGTAGCATGAGACTTCCGGGGCAGAAGACGAAGATTATAGCGACCCTCGGTCCGGCTTCACTCAAGGAGAAAACGGTTTCTGCGATGGTTCGCGCTGGCATGAGCGTCGCGAGGCTCAACTTCGCCCACGGTGACCTCAAACAGCACGAGAAGGCTGTAAAGCTCGTCAGGAAGGTTTCAGAGAAGCTCGACAGGCCTGTAGCGATACTCGGCGACCTGCCCGGCGTCAAGATTCGCGTTGGGGAGATAGAGGGTGGTTCCGTCAACCTGAGGCGCTGGCAGACGATAACGCTGACCACGAGGGACGTCGTTGGGAACGAAGCGGTAATCCCCGTCGAGTTCAAGGACTTCCCGAGGATGGTCTCCAAGGGCGACGTGATTTACCTCAGCGACGGATTCATAGCGCTCCGCGTTGAGGAAGTCCGCGGTCAGGACGTTATCTGTAAGGTTCTCGTTGGAGGTACGCTGTTCTCCCACAAGGGCATAAACATTCCGAAGGCAAGGCTGGCAATAGATGCGGTGACCGAGAAGGATTTGGAGTTCGTGGAGTTTGCCCTTGAGGTCGGTATTGATGCCGTGGGCATAAGCTTTGTCGGGTCCGCCTATGACGTCCTCAAGGTCAGGCGCTTCGTTGACTCCCACAACGGGGAGCTATTCCTCATAGCAAAGATAGAACGCCCCGACGCGGTCAGGAACTTCGAGGAGATTCTCAACGCCTCCGACGGTGTGATGATAGCGAGAGGTGACCTTGGAGTCGAGATGCCCATTGAGAAGCTCCCGATACTCCAGAAGAAGCTCATCAGGAAGGCCAACTGTGCTGGAAAGCCCGTCATAACTGCTACTCAGATGCTCGAAAGTATGACGCACGAGAAGCTTCCCACCAGGGCAGAGGTCACCGACGTCGCCAACGCCATCCTCGACGGAACCGACGCCGTCATGCTCTCCGAGGAAACTGCAGTTGGTAAGTATCCGGTTGAAGCCGTCAAGATGATGGCGAGGATTGCCAAAACCACCGAGGCCTACCGCGACAGCCTCTGGACGAGCAGAACGGTCGAGTGGAAGATGAACGAGTGGAAGGGGCGCGGGCCGACGAAGGGAACGATAAAGGACGCTATAGCGAGGAGCATCATAGAGGCCCTTAACTCGATTGACATCAAGTACATACTAACGCCCACCAGAACGGGACAGACCGCGAGGCTCATAGCAAGGTTCAAGCCGAAGCAGTGGGTTCTAGCCTTCGTCACCAACGAGTGGGTCGCCAACACACTGATGTTCTCATACGGAGTCTACCCGTTCAAGGTGGAAGAAACGAGCGAAAGGGAGATAATCCGCCTCATAACGGGCCTCGGGCTCGTGAGTGAGGGAGACACCGTTCTGCTGACCAAGGGAACGCCGATAGGAAGGACTGCAGGAACGAACACCATAAGGATTTTCAACGTCTGACCCTTTCTTTTCTGCCTTTAGTATCTCAGCCTCGGGTTGTACTCGAGGAGCATAAGGCCGTTCTTGAAAATCCTTATCGTCCCACTCTCCGAGAGGCTAATGGCCATCGCCTTCGTCAACTTTGTTATTCCGGCGGCCGCGATGTGCCTGCTCCCCAGGCCCGGCGGTAGCATGAGGTCTATGACCTTTGGCTCGACTTCGAGGTACCTACCCGCTGATACTATCCGCCCGTCCTCCCTTATGACGAACGCCCCGTCGAGCTGGGCGAACTCCTTTATTATCTCCTTGCTGTCCCTATCGAGGACGTTTATCCTGTGTCCCTTGAAGGGGTTTGGAATCAGCTGGTGCGAGTGCTTTAGGACCCTCCTCGTGTCGCCGATGACGAATATCGTTCCGACAGGCGTTCCTTCTCTACCCTCTATGCTGAGCTCTATGGCAATCTCCAGCATTCTTTGAAGGACGCTCTGGTTCTGGGCGAAAAAGCTCTTCATCGCGGAGATTCCCTTCTTGACGGTCTTGATGCCTATCGAGTCCTCGGTAACGTAGACAAAGGAATCACCCTCACTGACGATGTTGTGCTCCAGGAGAAACGCGGAAAGCAGGTTGAGCACGTTGTTGAGGTCGAGGTTCTGGGGAATGGACACCTTCTTGACCTTTTCATCCTCAACGTCAAAAGACGAACCGACGAGGACAACGGGCAGGTCGGTGTCGGGTATTTTCTTTTCCTCTACTTCCTCCATTATCACGAGGGCTTTGGCACCGAGTCTCTTGGCTATCTCGAGGGCGCTCTCAATGAGAACGGGATGTATCTTCATGGCACTTCGATGTTTTTCGGTCAAAAAGGTATAAAAAGATAGCGGGGAAGCGATAGTGGTGATGTCATGAGGGTAGTGGTTGCAATAACCGGTGCGAGTGGGGCCGTGTACGGAATAAGGCTCGTTGAGGTTCTTCGCGAACTCGGCCATGAAGTCATTCTTCTTGCGACGGAGACCGGGATAAAGGTTGCCCGCCACGAGCTCGGCGTTGAGCTCAAACCGGATTATCCTGAGGACAACCTCTTCGCGCCAACAGCCTCGGGTTCTTACCCGTTTGACGCGATGGTGATTGCCCCCTGCTCGATGAAGACCCTCTCGGCGATAGCCAGTGGTTACGCCGACAACCTGATAACCAGAACTGCGGACGTCGCTCTGAAGGAAAGACGAAAACTCGTGCTCCTTATAAGGGAAACTCCCCTCAACGCAATCCATATCGAAAACATGCTTCGCGTGACTCGCGCGGGAGCGATTGTAATGCCCGCCTCGCCTGGATTTTACACAAAGCCGAAAACTGTGGATGATATAATAAACTTTATAATCGGCAAAATCTTAGATATTCTGGAAATTAACAACGATATTTACCAGCGCTGGGGGATTCCCCATGGTACAGTTGGATGACCTTGATAGGGCTATACTCAGACTCCTCAAGGAGGACGCTCGCCTGACCATCTCCGAGATAGCGGAGAGGTTAAATCGACCCGAGTCAACGATACACTTTAGAATCAAAAAGCTCCTGGAACGGGGTGTAATCGAGCGGTACACGATTATTCTGGGTGATTCACTTCGTCCCAAGGCGGTTGCGCTGATTTACATTCAGGCCGAAACACCAATCATCGAGGATTTCCTTGAGAAGTACATCAACTACATCATGAAGACCCTCTCGATTCTCCCAAACGTTCTCGCAGTTGCGAGGAGCGGGAAGGACAGTGTTGTTGCCCTCGTCGGGGAGGAGAGCGAGGACAAGCTCAACAAGTTCATTGACGAGACTATAAAGGTCTTACCAACGCTGAAGCGCGTGGAAGTGATTCCCCTCCAGGACTTCGTCAAGGGCGAGGACCTCGTGGGCTTCCTCGTGAGGGTCTGACATGGAGGTTGAAGTGAAGTTCAGGGTCGATTTTGAAGAAACGAGGCGAAAAATCGAGTCCCTTGGAGCCCTCTTCGTCAGGGAGGAGCTCCAGGAGGACGTTTATTTCTCCCTACCCCGCCCAAAGCTTCTCCGCGTGAGGAAGCTCGACAACCTCGGGAAGGCTTTTCTGACCTACAAGGAAATCAAGGACCCGGGCAGGAACGAGGAGTTCGACGAGTTTGAAGTTGAGGTTTCGGACTTCGACACAACCGTCGAGATTCTCAAGCGCCTCGGCTTCGGGGAAGACATCGTCGTGAGGAAGAGGAGACTCGTCTACCGCCTGGGCGATGTCACCTTCGAGCTCAACGACGTTGAAGGCCTTGGCGGTTTCCTCGACATAGAGGTCATTTCCGATGACGTTGAGGAAGCTAAGAAGAAAATCTGGAAAGTTGCAGGGCTCCTTGGCCTGAACAAAGACGACGTGGAGCCGAGGCTTTACCAAGAGCTTGTTAAATCGGGAAGGTAACTTTTATAGCAAGTTTCCTCAAAATACACTTGGGTGACCACATGAGAAGGGGGCAAGCGTCCCTTGAATACCTGTTCATGATAGCTGTTGCCCTTGTAATCGTGTTCATCGTTGTATCAACAATGAGCAGGTCAGCCAGAAACGTTCCCGACAACCAGGTTATAATCCCATGGGTAGACCCTGTTGACATACCCCAATACAACGTGAGCGATGAGTATTTTACCTATTACGTTTATGTACAGCCTGTGGGCAGTAACCTTTACAATCTGACATACATACTAACCGCCAAGAAAGACCTCCACAACGTTAAGGTGCAGGCAATTTTGAAATGCGAAAAACAGCCAGAGTACATCGAACCCGAGTATCTCTACATCGTCCAGACATATCAGGAAGTACCGAGGGGATGGTACGTCTCCAACTACTGGACTCCCATAAAGGAAGATGAGTTCCCGTGCCAGGTGACGTTCAATGTCTGGGTGGGCTCTTAGGGTTGCGGTGTTTGTACTCCTGCTACTCACCCCAAGCGCTTTCGCGACTTCTTTTGCCGTCTACTATGGAAATATTGGGCCCTCTGAGTTTCAAGAGCTGAGCGGATTTGATATCATCGTGCTTGCGCCCACCGTGAACGCCACCTACGTTTCACGCCTTGCCAGGCATCACGTCGTCGTCGGCTACCTGAGTCTGGCAACCATCGGGGGCTGGGAGCCCTGGGCGAAGGACGTTTCCAGAGACATCGTGATAGGGGAAAACAAGGAGTGGGGTGAAAAGGTTGTAGACTTCTCATCACCAAAGTGGAGGAGTATTGTTCTCGACGAAGCAATCCCATACATCCTTTCGAGGGGTTTCGACGGTGTTTTCCTTGACAACGTCGATTATGTTGACTTGTACCCAGAGAAAAAGCGAGCCATGGTGAACCTTATAAGGACAATAAGGGAACGCTACCCGAGAATGGTTATTATCGTGAACAGAGGGTTCTCGATAAAAGACGAGGTCGCCCTGTACGTTGACTACGTTCTCTTCGAGGACTTTGTGACGTACTACGACTTCTCCACAGGGAAATACAAAATTTTCAGCGAAAGCGACCTCGAATGGGAGTTCGAACAGGTGAAGGAACTCCAGGCCCTCCACGTTCCCGTGCTGGCCCTGAGCTACGCTGACCTCAACAACGAGACCCAGGTCAGGGAGTTCAGCGAGGTAATATGCTCCTATGCTGAAAAATACAACGTATCCGGGGTTTATCTGGCCGATGTGAGCCTCCAGAAAATCGGCATAAACCCATGTGTCGAAACAGAGGGACAAACGGAGAAAGGTGAGAGCTCTACTGTACGTTTTAAAACCTTCAATGAGAAAGGCAAGAGAAAGATCTGCGGGCCTGCATTTATGCTCCTGCCGGTGCTCATTTTGCCGTTGCGACGATTTTTATGATGTCGTTGAACTGAAGCTCGTAGTCCTCCCCGACGCGCCTCTTCGTTCTGGCATTCACCGCGTAGAGGAAAGTCCTTCCGAGGTCGGTGTGGACCTTGTAGGCCAAATCCCTCGGCGTCGAGCCCTTCGGGAGAAGGTAGACGTGAGGTAGGACGTTGCCGAACTGGTCAGTGAGCTTGTTCTCGTCCTGAACTGGGTAGACCGGAATGAGGTTAAGGAGCTCGAAGACCGCCCTGTTTATGACCTCCTGAACGCCGGTCGAGCCGAAGCGGTCGAGGACTTTCTCCTTAATCAGCTGAAGGGCCTTCTCCTGCTTGGGGTTCATCTTCTTGACGATTTTGAAGTCGCCCGAGCCCGGAATGTATTCAATGAAGCCCGCCTTTGCCGCCTTCCTGAGGGTCAGCTCTGCTGCCGCTGATGTAGGAACGACGATGTAGCCCCTTTTCTTTCCCTCCTCGATGAGCCTCTTGATTTGCTCGTCGCTTGCCGCGTCAGCTTTGTTCGCGGCTATTATTATCGGCTTGTTTATTTTTCTCAGCTCGCGGACGAAGGAGAGCAAATCCTCGTCGCTCCACTTGGTGGGGTCGCCCGGAAGGCCCACCCTGTGGATAGCTTCCCAGACGTCCTCCTCGGTTACTCCGATTCCGGAGAGGTGGTCGGCGATGGCCTGTTCTAATTTCATGTGCTGGAGTTTAATCCTCTTCGCGAACTTCTCCCAGCCCTTCTTAAGTATCCCATAAATCCAGTAGTCTATCTCCCTCTCTAAAAATTCTATGTCCTCGACTGGGTCGTGGTAGTCCGTGGGCTGTCCCTCGGCGTCGGTCTTTCCGGTGGCATCTATGACGTGGATTAATGCGGACGCCATCCTCAGGTCGTCGAGGAACTTGTTGCCCAGACCGCGCCCCTCGTGAGCTCCAGGAACGAGACCGGCAACGTCAATCATCTTTATCGGAATCAGGGCCTTCCCCTCGCGGTACTCGTAGTTCTGGGGGTTCGGCTCACAGCCGAGCTCTCTGCAGGGGTGCTCCGCTATGGCATAGCTCACGCCGACGTTGGCATCAATGGTTGTGAATGGATAGTTTGCTATATCAACGTCAACGAGGGTAGCCGCTGAAAAGAACGTTGACTTTCCGACGTTTGGCTTTCCAACGACGCCTATCTCCATTCCTCCCACCGGCCTAAATTGGGGGGAGGGTTTTAAGAGGTTGCGGTGAGGGAAGTATCGAGCTACAAAAATTTATTTAATTTGGCCCGGGGTATTCAAAGAGGTGGAGTGAGATGAAAAGGCCCCTTTTACTTGTCATCGTCCTTATATTGCTGCTATCCCTTGTCCCGGCCCGGGTGATGCCCTTTGAGTTCAATATGGACGGCCTGATGAAGGAGGCTGTCGTAGTGGGAGTGGAAGAGGTGGATGGCACAGTCTATGCTCTCGGCATTGCGTCGAGTGGTGGGGGCTCCTGCGATGGGTACGCGGTACTGCTGGCAATCTCTCCCAACGGCACCCTTGAGTGGTGGAAGGTCTTAGCTAGAGAAAGGTTTGAGGGAATTGACACTGATGTAGAGTTCTGGCCTTACTTTGAGATGGTCTCGGACAAAGGATGGCTGATGGTGAGTGGCGTTGAGTGCGTCGAGAATCCATGGGAAAACAAATATGACCTACAGTCGTGGTATTTTCAGTGGAACGAGCACGGCGATTACAAAGAGGTATCCTTCTCCGGTATCGCCTCGGGGCTCACAGTGTTGAACGGAACCCCCTACGTTCTGATAACATACCCTGGCCGCGCTTCCCATATCTCTATTTTCACCACCTTTGGAAGGGATTTGGCGGCCTTTCTTAACTTAACCCTCACGGATATAACCACAGATGGGCGGTTCATATACACCGCGGGCCTCGCCGATGACGGTCTTCCAGTGTTCCTCCAACTTTCACCTTCCGGGAAGGTTGTGAAGTCCCTCAAGTTCCACTTCAGGCCCACCGGAGACACTCCAGTAAGGGTGAAGTTATTGGAAGGTGAACCGGTGCTCCTCATGTGCCGTTCTGGAACAGGCAGCGTTATCTACCCCGAAAGGGGCAAAGCCTTTTCCGTTAGGGGTTTCTGTCCCTTCGATGCCGAGTACATTAATGGAACGACCTTTATTGTGGGAGTGTACGATGAAGAAGGCGCCGTTTTGAAAATCCACGACGACGTTTTCACGCTGACATTAAACCCTGCCTATTCCCTTACAGTCATCTCCGGTGAATTCGTTGGGGGCGGTGGAAACGGGAGCTTTTACGTGGCCACGCTGGAGGACTTTCTAAGGGAAGGGACGACCTTCCACGTCATCCCCAAGTGGGTAGACCCAGATATAGAGCCCTTCAAACCTGTGAAGGGCGGGGTTGGATACATGGGCCTGATAATGGATATCAAACTTTTGAATCCTCTGGGATACGTGGAGATATGGCCCAATCCAATGAATGCGGATGTGTACATTAATGGGAATCTCGTCGGGGACGGTCCCACGAAACTCACACTACTAGGTGGCAGATACTATCTTGCAATCTACGCCCACAACTGGACGGCTTACAAATACGAGGGTAACCTCACCGTGATTCCTGGAAAGAAGAGAGTTCTTAATCTTCCCCTCACGTGGTACCGTGGGTGGATAATCGTCAACGGCACACCCCGAGACGCTGAAGTGTACGTGGACGGTGAATACGAGGGCAGAATAGGAGACAACATAACCGTCGATGCGGGCAACCATACAATCACCATAAAATCTGACGGATACAGAACTCTCAGCACGAACGTAACAGTTCCCGCCTTTAAGACGATTTATCTCAACGTGACCCTTGACCCAGTCGCCGTCCTATACATAACGTCGCGAGTGTCGAATACGAAGGTTTACATCAACGGAACTTTCTACGGTGAGATAAAATACCCGAACGATGAACTCAGGATTGAGCTTCCGCCGGGGAAATACATCCTCACAGCCACGCGCGAGGGTTACTTGAATTACACGGAGGAGCTCGCCCTCACGGCTCCATTGGTGGTCCTCCTGGAGGTTCGGTTCAAATCGGCCTATGGTTTTCTTAACGTTACGACGGAACCATCGGGTGCGAGGGTTATTGTGGATGGGCGGGATATAGGAACGACTCCCCTCGTTATAAGCCTGCTCCAGGGAAGACACGAAGTGAGGATTCTGAAAGAGGGCTATGAACCTTATTCTGCCAACATCACCATAACCGCGGAAGAGATGAAACTCCTGCCGCTGAGACTGAAGCCACTCAGAACGACTTCGCCGGAGACAGCTCCTCGGGAAAGCCCTCCTATGGGAGCTGTTCTCGGCGTTACGCTGACAATGCTTGCCGCTGGTCTGATAGTTCTCTGGAGGAGAAGGGCCCCATGACTTTCAGTTTCCCAAGCAGATTTCACCCGAAAACTATAACTTTTCTTTTTCCTAATCCCTCCGGTGGAAACAATGCGCGTGGTTGTTCTCGTCGAGGACTACTCGGGCTATGAGAGCCCGTTCCTTGCCCAGCACGGCGTCAGCTTCCTCATCGAGGCCGATGGAAGGAGAATTCTCTTTGATACCGGCCAGAGCGCCGAACCAGTGCTCCACAACATGAAGCTCCTCGGAATCGAGCCGGCCTCTATAGACTACCTCTTCCTGAGTCACTGCCACTACGACCACACCGGCGGGCTTTTGGGGATTCTAAAGGCCATCGGAAGGCGCGTTCCTGTTATAGCGCACCCCTCGATTTTCAGAAGACACTTCATCACCAGGCCATACCTCCGCGAGGTCGGCGTTCCCTTCAGACGGGAGGAGATTGAAGAGCTCGCTGACCTCTACCTCACCGCCGACCCGCTTCTGATAACGGAGAACGTCCTCTCAACGGGCGAGATAACCGAGAGGGAGGGCTTTGAGAGGGCCGAGCTCGAGGTTTACACCATCGAGAACGGAAAGGTCGTGAGGGACGAACTGAGGGACGACATGAGCCTCGTCGCTAAGACTCCAGAGGGGCTCGTTGTTATAAGCGGTTGCAGTCACGCGGGAATAGTGAGCATAGTGAAGCACGCGATACGGTTGACGGGGGAGGAGTGCGTCAGGGCCGTCATCGGGGGCTTTCACCTGATTGAAGCGGGCGAGGAGAGGATAAGGAAGACCGTCGAAGAGTTTCAGAGGCTCGGCGTTGAGGAGGTCTACACGGGGCACTGCACCGGTCTGAGGGCGGAGGCAGAGTTCCTGAAGGCCTACGGCGAGCGCTTCCACAAGCTCCACTCGGGAATGGTCATCGAGCTCTGAGCTCCTCAAGTCCGAGGGCAAGCCTTACGGACTTCTCGGCTATAACATCCATAGGGTCAATCAATGGAACGCTTAAGTCGTCAGGCTTGAGCGCAACGCTGACCTCGGTACAGCCTGCGATTATCCCTTCGGCTCTCTTTTCGAGTTTTTTTGCAACATCGAGAAGCAACTTTCGCCCGAGTTCAAGGTTTCCGCCTTTGACTCCATCGTAAATCCCCCGCATTACCTTTCTCTGGTCTTCCTTGTTGGGAACGACTATACCTACACCTCTCCTCAGGAGCGCGCGGTGGTAGACGAGGCCCTTTATCGTTCCGTCGGTGGCCAAGAGGCCCACCTTCCTGAGGCCCATCTCCTTCACGCGTTCCGCGGTCTCCTCGACCATGTTGACAAGCGGAATCCGTATGGCCTTCTGGATGTCCTCGGCGAAAAAGTGGGCCGTGTTGCAGGGCATTATGATGAAGTCTGCGCCCCAGCTTTCGAGCTTTTTGGCGCTCTCTATCAGCTCGGGCCTCGGGTCCTTGCCCCTGCCGAGGATGTAGGCTGTTCTGTCGGGGATTTTCGGGTTGTTGTAGATTATGATTCGCGGATGCTCCTGGTCCTTTTTAGCCGGGGTTTTCTCAACTATCCTTCTGAAGAGGTCGGCGGTCGCGAGCGGGCCCATTCCGCCGAGAATTCCAATGACCCTCTCGGTCATCTTCACTCCTCCAGCCAGACTGAATCGTCTCCATGATAGTTCAGCTTGACGACGAAGAGCCTGAAGGGCTCGTCCTTCTCGTTGATTACCCAGTGAACGGTCTTCGGCTTGACAAGAAAGATATCACCCGGCCTCGCGAGGTACTCGGTCTCGCCGATGCCCAGCCGAGCTTCACCGCTCATTATGTAAAACAGCTCATACTGGTGGAGGTGGTAGTGCTTCTTAACCGTCTGCCCCGGCTTCACCTCGACTATCTGGGCGTAGCTACCCTCCGGCAGTTCGCCTTCAAAGAGCGGGAGCTTTCTGTATGTGCCTCGGTCTATGAGGTTCTTGATTTCGGCCTTCATGCTCTCACCCCGCTAAAATTCGCTCGGGGGTCTGAAAAAGGTTTTCCTTTCGACCTTCATCGAAATGCTCAAAAGACTTTTATAGTTGTCCATCCCACAATGGATTGGACAAACGTCAACGGTGGTGGACATGGAGGCACTTGAAAGGGCCCTTAAGTGGGCTGAAGAAAACCTGAAGGCCGAGTACATCGAGCTACGCTACGAGGATTTGAGAAAGACCACGCTCGGCCTCAAGGACGGCGTCTTTACGAGCTTCACGGGGAAGCTCCACAGGGGCGTTGCCATAAGGGTTCTGGCGGACGGTGCCTGGGGCTTTGCCTCGACGAGCGAGCTTGAGAACCTTGAGAAGAAGATTGAAGAGGCCTACAAGCTCGCCAGGGCGGCCGCGCAGACGAAGAAGGAGAAAATCCAGCTGGCCGAGATAAAGCCCGTCGAGGACTTCGTGAAAAGCAAGATGCGCGTTAAGCCGAGGGAAGTGGACATTGAGGAGAAGGTCGCTCACCTGAGGGAGCTTGAGAAGCTCCTAAAGGAGGACGAGGCCGTTAAGAGCGTCCAGATTCGCTACGAGGACGGCGGAGGGAAGAAGATACTCCTCACCAACGAGGGAACGAGGATAGAGTGGGACTACAACTACCTCTACCAGGGAACCTACGTCACAGGTAAGGCCGACGGAAAGCTCGCGATGGCGAGGGACAGCATTGGAGCCGTTGACTACGGCTGGGAGCTCATGACCGAGATAGAGCCGAATGAGAAGGTGAAGGAGAGGCTTCTCAGGAAGATGCACAGCCAGCTGAAAGGAGTGGCTCCGAAGCGCGGTGAGTGGCCGATTGTGGCCGGCCCGATAGTCGTCGGAATCATCGCCCACGAGGCTTTAGGCCACCTCGCCGAGGCAGACCTCACGATAAACTCGCCCTTCAAAGACCTCATCGGCAAGCAGATCGCCCCGGAGTACGTCACGATGAGCGAGCGCATCGTTGAAGGCGGCTTCGGAAACGACAAGTACGACGACGAGGGCGTCCCGGTTAAGGATATCCACATCATCGAGAACGGAATCCTGAAGGAGATAATGCTCAACCGCGAGTACGCCCACAAGTGGGGCATGGAGCCGAACGGGCACGCGAGAGCTGAAAGCTACCGCTACCCGCCGATAATCAGGATGCGCAACACGGTCTTCGAGCCAGGCGACCACTCCTTCGAAGAGCTCATCGAGGACATCAAGTTCGGCTACTACGTCGTTGACTTCCGCGGCGGTCAGGCCCAGCTCAACAGCGCCTTCCAGGTCGGAATCCAGGAGGGTTACGTCATCAGGAACGGCGAGATAGCGGAGCCGATAAGGGACACCTCGATTACCGGCGTTGCCATAGAGGCCCTCAAGAAGATAAGCGCCGTTGGCAAGGACTTCGGCCTCGAGGTCGGCTTCTGTGGCAAGGGACAGACTGCCTTCGTCAGCTCAGGCGGCCCGCACATGAGGTTTGACGGGGGAATACTGATTGGCTGAGATTCACTTCACCGGGCACGCCGTTGAGTCAATGAAAAAGAGGAACATCAAGCCAGAGGAAGTCGTTGAAGCACTTGAAGACCCGGACATCAAGGCAATAGACACGCTCACGGGACACTTCGTTGTGGTGAAAGGCAACGGTAAAGCCCTGGTAGTGGTTTATGACGCCCGGCTTGGAGGCATAGAAGTGGTGACCGTTTACAAGGCATCGAGAAAGGCTCAAATAGAAAACCGCCTAAGAAAGGGCAGGTGGGTGAGAGTATGAAGGTTCGCTACGACCCGCAGGGGGACATCCTTTACATAGAAGTATCTCCCTCGAAGGTAGCCGAGACCGTTGAAATTGACGAAGATATCCTCGTGGATTACGATGAAAGCGGTAACATCGTGGGAATCGAGATATGGCGTGCCCGTGAAGTTCTCCTCGGAGAAATTATGAGGCGTTTGAAGGAATTGGGAGTTGAATCTAGCAAAATTGAAGCGGAGGGTTAAAGATGGAGAACCTCATACGCTACGCTGAGAAGCTCTTCGATGAGGTTGAGATTGCAGTTTACCGCTCGAGGGAGGTCAGCGCGAGCGTCGAGCTTAACGAGATTTCGATGGCCTCGACGAGGAGCGGTGCCGTAACGATAATCCGCGGTATAAAGGACAAGCGCCTCGGTTTAGCTATAGTGGACAGCGACGAGGAGAAGCGCGTTAAGGAAGCGATAGAGCAGGCCGCGAAGATGGCGAGGCTCAACAGCAGGGACGAGAAGTGGGTCTCACTGCCGGAGCCCGGAAAGTACCGCGAAAAGCCCAAGCCCAACTACGAGCTGAAGGAGGCCTCGCCGGACGTTCTCGTCGAGATGCTCGTCAGGGCCATAAAGCTCGCCCGCGAGAAAGAGCCAAACGCCGTCGTAGCCGGCGGAGAAGGCGGCGTCAGCTGGGAAGAGAGGCACGTCGTCAACTCCCACGGAGTGGACGTCTTCCAGGAGGGAGGCGCGGCGTTCTTCTTCGTTGAGCTCGTAGGCAGGAAGGAAGGCGTTGTGACGCCTGGAATTTTCGACTTCGACGCGAAGCGTGACCTAAACCTCGACGTTGAAGGGGTTGTCGAGAGGGCCGTCCAGAAGGTCAAGTGGGCCTACAGCGTCAAGCCGAGCAGGAACGAGGAGGTTCTGATAATCCTCGGCCCCTGGGCGATTGCAGGCCTCTTCAGCTACGCGCTCCTCCCTGCTTTCAGCGGTGAGCGCCTCGTCAAGGAAACCACGCCCTTAGCTGGAAAAGTGGGCGAGAAGATTGCGAGCGACGTTCTCACGATGTACGACGACCCGTTCCACGAGCTGTCGCTTGAGCCCGTCATAGCGGACGGCGAGGGCGTTCCGACGAGGAAGAACGTCCTCATTGAAAACGGAACATTCAGGGGATTCGTCTGGGACAACTACTGGGCGAAGGTTTACGGAACCGAGAGCACCGGAAACGGGAAGCGCGACCTGAGAAGTGGCGGAATAAACATCGGCTTCCACAACGTGGTTATTGAGAGGGGCAAGCGCTCCCTTGAGGACATGATAGCCGAAATCGACAGGGGTTACTTCGTGGACGGCTTCCAGGGCGCGCACTCCAGCAACCCGGACAACGGAAACTTTGCCGTAACTGCCAACCCTGCCTTCCTCATCGAGGACGGGGAAGTCGTCGGCTCGAGCGTCTTCCTCATAGCGGGAAACGTCTACGAGCTCCTCAGGCAGGCGAGTGAGGTAAGCAGGGAGCAGACGGTAATGCCCTTCATGAACACCATAACGACGCCCTTCATAAGGTTCGAGAACGTGAAGATAGCGGGGAAGTGAACCGACCCTTCTGTCATCTTCAATCTTTCCGTTTTTCTAACCTTAAGGGTGTTTTATCGGGAAAACAACTGCTTTTAAAGTCCCGTTTTCCACACGAAACATCACTTTAGAACCCTGAAGTCAATCGCGATGTTGAACTGCCTCGGCGCGTAGGGGCGGACCTTTCTCCTCTCAAGGAACTCAACCGAAAAGCCCAGCTCCCGAGCGACGGCCTTAATCCTCGCCTCGTGCTCCGAGTAGAGGTCTTCCTCCGGGGAAAAGCCATAGTAGTGGATTATCCCGCCGGACCTGACGCTAAGCATGGCCTCTCTCAAAAACCTATCTGCGAACTTGGGGAGGTTCATTATGACGCGGTCAGCCTTGAGTTTTCCTGCAACTTTCCTGACGTCTCCGAGGATTGGGACGACGTTGTGAGCTTTGTTCAGCCTGATGTTCTCCTCAAGGTAGCGGATTGCCCAAGGATTTAGGTCGCAGGCGAAGACAAGTTTCGCCTTCCTCGCGAGGAGTATTGAGTACGGCCCGACACCGGCGAACATGTCGAAGATGACTTCCCCGGGCTTCGCCTTTCTGAAAATCCTCATTCGCTCGGTTGCGAGGCGGGGGGAGAAGTAAACCTTGGCAACGTCGAGCTTTAACCTTATCCCGTTCTCGCGGTGGAGGGTTTCGGTTCTTTTCTCCCCAGCAAGGTAGATTAACTCTCTAACGCGGTATTCTCCCTCGACTTTACTTCCCTTGGCGAAGACTGCTTTGATGTGCTTGTGGACTTTGAGAATTGCCTCGCCGATTGCCTTCCCGTAGGGCATCAGCTCGTCGGGGAGCTCGATTATCGCGATGTCCCCGATTACGTCGAAGGAACTTGGAAGGAGCGGTTTAACACTATCCGGGACTTCAACGACCTCGCGGTAGCTGTGGGGCCTTCTCTTAAGCCTCTCGAACTCGGCTTCGACCAGCTCGAAGCCCTCTACTTCTTCAGTCACGGGGAACAGAACGAACTCGCCCTCCCGCCTGACGGCGTATCCCTTAGCTAGAACGCCGAGTTCGATGAGCTTCCTCCTCGCTTTTTCGGCCTCTCTCTTGAGGACTCTGACGGCGAGCATGACAGTTCACCATAAATGGAATTCAACACAAACACAATCTCCACTTCAAAAAACTTTCCGCTGGTTCTCAAAGTTTGTGATTCTTATAGGGCTCCTCTGCAAGGGGATTTCAAAATTAAACCCGCCGTTGAAAGTTTGAATTCACAGGACTAAGGCTCTTCCAAGCGGGTTCTACTTAAACCGCGCTCCGAAGGAGCGCTAAAGACGTGAACCCGTTTAAGAGGCGCTTTTAAATGAATCCGCCCCAAACGAGCAACTCGAAGAGAAATTCACTCAAAAACTGCTCTTCAAAAGAGAATCACGAGTTTTGATGAAACTTTGCCCAGCAAAGTTTCGATGGTGCCCCGGCCGGGATTTGAACCCGGGGCGCGGGCTCGAAAGGCCCGCATGTTTGACCGGGCTACACCACCGGGGCTCGATATTAGGGAAGGGTGAGCGTTTAAAAATCTTTCGCAGGTCTCGGCAAACCTTTTTAAACCTCCTCCCGAGCCTCAACCGATGGCCATGAAGACCCTCGCGGACGTTTTCAGGGATGCATTGAGGGAGAAGGGCATAGAGAGCATCGGAACGCTCTCGAAGCGCTTCCGAAAGTCGAAGAACAAGCTCCAGGACATTGCGATTGAGATAGTCCACGGCAAGGGCGCAATCTTCCGCGTCCCTGAGAAGACGGCAGTTGCGTGGGACCTGAACGGGAACCGCGTCGAGGGCTCTTACTATGCCTACGCCCCACTCTGCATGGCGGACAAGTTCGAGATGGTTCTCTCCCCCGAGGAGCTCCGCTCGAAACTTCCGGAGTGGCCCTACTTCATAATCGACCTCCAGCTCTGGGATAAGCACACTCAGAAGGAAAAGGGCAAGGTCTGCCTCCAGATTAACCAGAGCTACGGCCTTCTGCGCGACTACTTCACAGGGCGAGAGCTGGCGGTAACGTGGGTGAACGAGGAGTTCCGAGGGATGTTCCACGGTCCCCTTGACAGGATTACAGTCTATGATGGTCCAACGGCCGAGTTTTTGAAGGAGAAGGGAATAGACAAGGTCGTTCTCCTCGACCCTTGGGCGGACGAGGTTCTGAGCGAGAAGGACTTTGAGGTCAGGGCCTTTATAATTGGCGGAATCGTTGACACAGGCCACGACAAAAAGCTGACGCCGAAAATAGGCGAGGAGCTCGAAAATGCTGGAATCCGGGTCAGACGAAGGAAGATAGTCCTCAGGGGCGACGTTACGGGCGTTCCTGATAGAATAAACAGAATCCTCGGCATAATCCTCAAGATGATGGTGGAAGGAAAATCTATGGACGAGGCCGTTTACGAGCTTCAGGAACCGCTTCACGCCCGCTGGAGACTTAGAAAGGAGCTTCCGAAGAGGGCAACCCGCTACATGGTGGACGGGAAGACTTACCGCGTTGTCGAAAAGGAGCTGTTCGATGAGTACTCAAAGTGGCTCAAAATACGCTGGGAAGACTTTGTTAAAGTTCTCAGGGAGCTGGACTTGGTCGCTCTCGATAGAAAGAGGATTCACCACCTAAACAAAATTTCGAACGCGAGGATAATAAAGGGTAAGCCCTACCGCGTGATTCTGCTCAAAAAGGCTGCGATGCTGTGCTATAATTGTTGAGTTGAGGCGTTTTAGGGGGCAGGGAATCGAAGGGAAAGAAAGAACTCAGAAGAACACTATAACCGCGTCCCCAACGACTGCGGTCTCGACTTCCTCACCCTCGCTGAACACCGCCTTCCTGATGACGACATCGTCCTTACTCAGCTCGACCTTTTCTCCATCAACCTCGAACTCGACCTTTCCGGTCTCCTTGAGGGCCTTCGCTACCTCCTCTGCGTGCTCCTTGAGGTAGGCGGTAATCTTCGGCACGAGCTTGCCGTAGCGCGGACCGACTGTCCTGAAGTTGGGCTTTATCTCGGTTATGCGCTCCTCGAGCTCAGGCTCGCCCCTGATGACCTCAAGCCTCTCGATGTTCATCGTTCCGGCTATGTCCCTCTCTATTGTCTTGAGCTTCTCGTAGGAGTCTGTTGCATAGATGGCCATGTGCTTGAGCTTGGCGTTGAGGGCGAGGCCGTGAGAGTTCTTGTAGCGCCTTATTGCGCCTACTATTTCCCTCGCAAGCTCACCGAGCTTCTCGGCCTCTTCATCAATTCTGTCATCTCTGAACTTCGGCCACTCAAGGAGGTGGACGCTCTTGGCACCAACCCGCTCGCGGAAGAGGTTCTGGTAGAGCTCCTCGGTGATGTGCGGGACGAACGGAGCGAGCAGGAGCATCACGTTGTAGAGGAGCTCGTAGAGCGCCGCTTTTGCCTTGAGCTTGCTCTCCTCGTCGTCGCCGTAGAGGCGGTACTTAATCATCTCGATGTAGTCATCCGCCACCTCGTGCCAGACGAAGGTTATCAGCTCGCGCGTGAGCAGGTTGAAGCGGTAGCGCTCCATCTCCTCCGTGGCGAACTTGATGAGCCTGTGGAGCCTGCTGAGAATCCAGCGGTCGAGCGGTTCGAGCTCCTCGGGCGCTCTGGCCGGGTCGAAGTCCTCTAAGTGTCTCTCGGCGAAGCGGTAGATGTTCCAGACCTTCTGCAAAAACCTGAAGTTGTAGTCAACCGTCTCCCACTTGAACGGGTGGTCCTCTCCAGGCGGCGCTAAAGCAGTCCAGAGCCTCAGGGCATCGGCGCCGTACTTCGGAATGACCTCGTCTGGCGCTACGACGTTGCCGTAGCTCTTGCTCATCTTCCTTCCATCTGGTCCAGCGACCATTCCGTTGATGAGAACGTCGCGCCAGGGCTTCTGGCCGGTGAGCATGTAGGTCCTGAATATCGTGTAGAAGGCCCACGTCCTTATGATGTCGGTTCCCTGGGGCCTGAGCGCGGTCGGGAAGTTGTGCTCGAACCAGCGCTTCGCCTCCTCGTCGCCCTTGATGGCCTCGTGCCACCTGGTTATTATCAGTGGGGTTATGCTCGAGTCGACCCAGCAGTCGAGGACGTCGGTGACGGGCTTCGGCTCGCTTCCGTCGGAGCACTTCCTTGGAGGCTTGTCAAAGCGCGGGTCGACGGGCAGGTCTTTCTCATCGGGAAGAATTACCTCACCGTTATCGCAGACCCAGAAGGGAATCGGCGTTCCGAAGACCCTCTGCCTGCTTATGACCCAGTCCCAGTCCATTGACTCTGCCCAGTCTTTGAGGCGGAGGAACATGTCCTCGGGATACCAGTTGATTTCCTTCGCGACCTTGACTATCTCGTCCGTGAAGTCCTTCACTTTGATGAACCACTGCTTCTTGGGAAGTAGCTCAATCGGGGCCATACAGGAGCTCCTCTCGGTGTGTCTCAAAACTCTGTGCCTTATCTTCTCCTTCTTGTAGAGAAGACCCATCTTCTCGAGGTCTTCGGCAATCTTCTTTCTGGCCTCTTCAGTCTTGAGGCCTGCATAAGGCCCGGCGTTCTCGTTCATCGTTCCATCTTCGTTGATGGCTATGATGACCGGCAGGTTGTAGCGCTTCTGCCAGACGACGTCCTGCTCGTCACCGTAGGTACAGTTGTAGACCGCTCCGGTCCCAAAGCTCGGGTCAACGTCCTCGTCAGCTAAAACGGGCACCTCGCGCTCGAATATCGGCAGTTTAACCTTCTTGCCTACCACGTCCTTGTAGCGCTCGTCCTCGGGGTGGACGAAAACTGCCACACAGGCTGGCATCAGCTCGGGCCTCGTGGTGGCTATCGGGACGTGGCCGCTTCCATCCGCCAGCGGGAGCTTGATGTAGTAGAGGTAACCGTCCTCCTCGACGTAGCCGACCTCTGCCTTGGCAAGGCTCGTCCTGCAGCGCGGGCACCAGTAAACGGGGTGCTCGGCCTGGTAAAGGAGGCCCTTCTTGTAGAACTCGATGAGGGACTTCTGAACTGCCGCTTTATACCAGTCGTCCATCGTGTGGTACTCAAGGTCCCAGTCGGCGGAATAGCCTATCCTGATGAACTGATTTCTCATCGCCTCGATGGCCTGCCATGTCCACTCAACACACTTCTGGAGGAACTTCTCCGGTTCATCTTTGCTTATTCCAAACTCCTTCTCGACCTTTAGCTCCGTTGGAAGCCCGTGGTTGTCAAAGCCCTGCGGGAAGAGCACGTTGTAGCCGGTCATTCTCTTGTAGCGCGCGACGATGTCGATCCACGTGTGGCTGAGCACGTGACCGAGGTGGAGCGTTCCGCTCGTGAACGGGGGCGGAGTGTCAATTGCGTAGCTCGGCCTCTTCTCGTCGAGCTCGTACTTGTAGATTTTCTCATCGAGCCAGAACTTCTGCCACTTGGGCTCAATCTCGTTCGGGTCGTAGTTCTTCGGGAGCATGGACATCACCCTTTAGGTTTTCAGAGGATGTTCTACCCTCAGAAGGGGGCTTTAAAAATCTTGGCGGTGCCCTTTTGAGGACTAACCAAGAGGGAAAACCGACGAATTCAGGCGTTGAAATCAGTGTTGCGATGGACGATAGGCACCACCAGTGCGCTGAAATGAGCCGAGGCTTAAAAAGTTTGCTTTGGGTTGCAGAATTAAACAATACAGGAGTTACACAATTAGATAATTGCTGAACTAAAGAAGAACATTGGGGAGCCCCATTAAAAACCAAGCTCCCTGAACGCCCTGATAAGCTTGTCGTTCTCCTCAGGTTTTCTCACCGAAAAGCGCACGTGCTCGGGAAGTCCGAAGCTCACACAGCTCCTCACAAGGATTCCGCGCTTCTTCATGGCCTCAACGAACCCCTCAACGTTTCCGACGCGCTTGATGAAGAAGTTTGCGTCGCTTTTCACGCCAAGTGCCTTCTCAATCCTCTCCTTCTCGCGCCAGATTAGGGGCATAGTTCTCCTGAGGTGCTCGAAGCCATCTTTGATAAGGGACTCAAGGAAAGCAACCCCCGTCGAGCCTATGCCCCAGGGCATTCTAACGCTTCTGAAGGCCTTCTCAAAGCCGGTGACGTAGCCGACCCTTATCCCCGGCAGGCCGTAGCTCTTTGTGAAGGTTCGAAGCTTCACGATGTTTTCCCCTTCTGGGCTCTCCGGTTTCTGCACGAAGTCTATGAAGGCCTCGTCCAGGACGAGGAGCGCCTCTTTCTCTTCCACCGCATCGAGGACTGGCTTGAGCTCCCTAACATGGTAGAACTTTCCGTTCGGGTTGTTGGGGTTGCAGAAGAAGACGACCGAGTTTCTCTCGACGAGTTCTGCCAGCTTCTCTGGTTCGTTTGGGCCTTTGACGACTCTCGCTCCAAAAATTCTCGCTGTTCTCTCGTACTCGCCGTAGGTGTGGCGCGGAATAACAACTCTTCGCCCGCGGAGCGCGAGGATTCCAAGTAAATAGAGCGCCTCGGTGATGCCGGCAGTTATGGTTAGAGGCTCGCCAACAAGCTCGGTGAGTTCCTCCTCAAGCCTTTCGTAGTAGGGGTAGCGGTTGCTGATTTCTCTCGCGCGTTTGAACATCTCGTCGAGCCACTCCGGCGGATATGGGTTCAGCGACGCGGAGAAGTCGAGCAAGCCTTCTTCCCTCGCACCTCCGTGATAGGCTGAGAACTTCACGGGCTCAAGCATGGACACACCCCCGTTGCGAGGAGTAAAAGGACGATTCCAATCCATTCGGCAACGACTAACCAGTAAACCTTTAGGGCCCGTTTTATGTCTTCGTTCTTCGGCTCTCTCCCGGGAAATCGATAAACACCGGGTTTCTCAAGCCAGACTCCGAGAACGGCGCTCATGGCCGACATCGGCTTGTCGGAATTTATCTTAAACCTCGCGAGGCGGTAGTGCCTGAGAACCTTCAAACCGCCGAGAGGGAGGTATAGGAGAACCGTTAATCGAGCTGGAATGAAGTTAAGAACGTCGTCTAATCTGGCGGAAAACTTGCCGAAGAACTCGTAGCACTCGCTCCGGTAGCCGAGCATGGCATCGAGCGTGTTCACCGCGCGGTAGAACAAAGCTCCTGGGAGGCCGAAGAGGAGGAAGTAGAACAGCGGAGCGATTACGGAGTCGTTGAGGTTTTCAGCCAAGCTCTCTATCGAGGCGGAGTTGAGATGACTTTCGTCGAGATTTTTAACGTCTCTGCTCACTATCATTGAAACGGCCTCCCGCTTCTCATTGATGTCCTCGGTTATCGTCCTTGCGACGTGCTCGTGGAGGCTCTTTACCGCGAAGGAGCTTTTCAGGAGGTAAACCGCGACGACGTAGTTGAGTGGGAAGGGGAGGTAATGGGAAAGGAGCGAGAGGGCTAAAGCGAAGGCAATGACGAGCAGAGCCGTTAAAACCCCCGCAAGGAAATCCGGAAGGGGGCCCCTTCGCTTCCACTTCACGTCGAGAAATCCCGCTACCCTTCCGAACCAGACCACCGGGTGGAGCTCAACCGGTGGTTCTCCAAGGAGAAGGTCCCAGAGGAGCGCGAGGAGAAAGACGATTAGGGCGTCCATTCCCCGAAGGCCTCCCTAATTTTAGCGTACTCGGCGAGCATCTCATCATTCGGCTCGCGGACTCCGCGACGCACATACCAGGCTGGATGCCTCAAGTACTCCACCTCAAAGCCGAGCTCCCGAAGGGCCCTTTCGGCGGTTTTGCCGAGGGCAAAGATTGCTCCTGGCCTGAGGATTTCAAGTTCCCTCGCGAGGAGCTCGTAGGCGCCTTCCGGAACGCGGGACAGCCTGTTGTTCGGAGGGTTGCACTTTACGGCGTTGGTTATGTAAACGAAGTCCGGGTTGATGCCGAGGCTAAACAGGGTCTTTCGGAGAAGCATGCCGGAGGCGTCGCGATAGAAGCACACACCCGTCTTCCCACAGCCCCTCCTTCCAGGTGCTTCGCCCACGAGGACAACCCTGGAGCCCGTCCAGCCGTTGGCAAATGGCAGTCCCTCGAACTCACCGACCTGGAGCTGGTAGCGCAGGTTCTCCCCGCCACAGAAGTACTCGGGGTCCGTTAGAAGAGAGCAGTAGAGGGCCGAGAGGTCTATCGCCCGGGCCTCGGAGGACTCATCGGTCACTAAAAACCGTTCCTTAGGGTTGTAAATCGCCCGCGCGTAGGTTCCGTAGATTTTCTCATCCAGACTCAGGAAATCGCGCCAGGTTTTCAGTAAAAGTGGCTTAGCCCGTAGGTTTCGCGGATTAACGTAGACGTCGCCGGCCCTCTCGAGTTCATCAATCCGAATCAGCATAATGGATAAAAGCTCCAAACCCTTTATAGGCTTGGTGGTTCAATGAAGGGAGTCGCCTTTTTCTCGGGCGGTAAGGACGGCCTCTACGCGGTTCACCTCGCGGAGAAAAATGGAATCAAGGTTCCCTACCTGCTCGCGCTCAAAACGACTATAGGCCTCTCGCCCCACTGGGAGAACTTTTCAGCCATCAAAACGCTCGCCGAGGCGATGGGAAAAGAACTGCTAACCTTTGACATGAGCAGGGGGAGTGAAGCTTTGGCGGAGTTCATAGGCTCGCTGGACGTTGACTACCTGATAGCGGGCGACGTTCTCTTAGAAGACCACCCAAAGTGGATTGAGCGCCTCGCGGAAGGGGCTGGAGTCAAGCCACTCGAACCGCTCTGGGAACGGGATACGAAGGAGCTCGCCGAGGAAATCCTGAACGCGGGCTTTGAGTACGCTATAATAGCCGTGAACCGCGAAAAGCTCAGCAAAGAGTGGCTCGGCTACATCTTCCGCTCGGTCGCCGACCTGGAGCTTTTCCTCGAAAAGAATCCCGGTGTTGACCCGGTAGGTGAGTTCGGAGAGTTCCACACGGTCGTTTTAGCGTCTCCGCTCTTTAAGGGGTGCTTTGACATTGAAATCCTGTCCAGAGAAGAGAGCGAGAGGTATCACTGGGTCAGGTTCAGGCTGGTGAGAGAATGACCCCCGAAGAACTCCTCTCCCGCCTCGAATCCAAAGGTATAACGCTCGAAAAGATGCTCGACACCGCGTTAGAGCTCTACATCGGCGACGAGCGCGAGAAAGTCAGAGAAAGGCTGAGGGAGCTGATGCCCCGCTACCTCAGCGACGTAAACGTCCAAGCTCTACTTCTTTCGGCTCTCCTGCTCGAAGAGAACTTCAAAGTTGAGGGCGACCCAGTAAATCTTGTGGCTGACGAGTTAATAGGGATAGACATCGCCGAGCTCATAGGCGGGAAGATGGCGCTTTTCAACTTCTTTTACTACGACACCAAGAAGCCCGGAATCCTTGCGAAGCTTCCGCCTTTCCTCGACGACGCGATAGGTGGCTTTATAGCGGGCTGTATGACGAGGCTGTTCGAGGAGGTGTAGCGGTGCGTAATCTTTTACCCTTCTTCACGCGGATTCCTGTCAAAGGCGACTTCGAGCGGGTTAGGAATGAGCTCTGGGCGCTTCCCCTGCTCGCGCCCCTAACTTCGGCCTTAGCGACGCTCGTCCTTTACCCGAGACTCCCCCTGAGCAACGTCTTAGCCATCCTTACGCTCTACCTCACGATAGGCCTTCTCCACCTCGACGGCTTGGCTGACTGGGCCGACGGGATTATGGTCAAAGGTAACTTCGAGAGGAAGATTAAGGCCATGAAGGACCTCAACACCGGCATAGCCGGGATTTTCGCCCTCGTTATGGTTCTCTTCCTGCAGGTTTACTCCCTTCCGTTCCTCCCGTTCTACGCGTTGTTTTTGGCGGAGCTGAACTCCAAGTTCGCAATGCTCCTCGCCCTCGCAACTAAAAAGCCCCTCGGCCAGGGACTTGGGGCGTACTTCATGGAGGGCATGAACGGAAGGCAACTGGGCATCGGAACGGCTCTCTACCTCCTCCTGCTCCTGCCGGTGGCTTACTTCGAACCTCGCTCGCTCGCGTCTCTCTTAGGCCTCCTTGCGGGAGCGTACGTCATTCACCTCTCGCTAAGGAACTTCGGCGGGCTGAACGGTGACTGCATCGGGGCCGTGGCGGAGATAACGAGGGCCGGGACGCTCCTGGGAATGGCGGTGGTTTGGGTTTACTTTGGAGGCTGAGGGTATGATAATCATCATGGCCGGTGGACGTTCGAGCAGGATGGGACGGGAAAAGCCCGTTTTAAAGGTCGGCGGAGTGCCAATGCTCCTCAGGATCTACTGCGAGGCCGAGAAGGTCGGTGAGACCATCGTCGCTCTCTCCAAGAACACACCGAAGACGAAGGAGCTGTGTCTCCGCGAGGGGATTCCCTTCGTTGAGACGCCCGGAAATGGATACGTTGAGGACGTTAAGTGGCTCCTCCGCGAGTTCGGCCCTTTCGTCAGTGTCTCGGCGGATTTGCCCTTCGTCAAAGCGAGCGACATGGCGCAGATTTCGAGGGCCTTTGACGGGAAAACGAGCCTTACAGGTGTTCTACCGCTAAAGCTGGTTCCGAAGGATTTGAGACCCGTCGTTTACAGGGGCTACGCGATAGTTGGTCTTAACGCCGTCGGAATCGAGGGCGAGCGGTTCTTTGAACTGAACAACCCGTTGCTCGCTTTGAACGTCAACACGCCGGGGGAGTTAAAGCTCGCGGATAGAATAGCGAGGCTGGTGGGAAGGTGAGGAAGAGCGAGGTTAAAGGGACGGTGGCGTTCGTCCTCTTCCTGATACTTGCCGTGCTGTTCCTCTCTGGCTTCCTGCTCCTCGCGGTGGTTTTAATAGCGGTCGGCCTGCTGGTCTTCATAGGGTTCTACGTCTACATTCGCCTGAAGCTCTGGTGGGCGAGGAGACACCCACCGAAGGAGCTTGAGGGACCTGAGGATTATTTTTAAAGTCCCAGCTCCCCTAAAATCCTCTCAACGTCGAGGTTCTCCTCAACAAGTTTTGCGAACCTCTCGATTTCCTCCTCGATGCTCCAGCGTTCAACTGAAATCGGCTCAAGGCCCTTCTCCACCCGCAGAAAGTTGAGAAAGCGCTCCGTGAAGGCGAAGTTGTGAAAGATTCCGTGAAGGTAAGTCCCAAAGGCCCTCTCTCCGATAGCTCCTTCAGGCTCGAAGGTTTTAGCGCCGTTGATTGTCCTAATCACCGAGAACGGCCTTTCCGAGACGCTCCTGCCGAAGCGTATCTCGTAGCCCTCAACGACCATTCCCCTGGCAGGTTCCCAGAGAATTTCGGCGTTGAGATAGTTCGTTCTTTTAGTCCGCTCAAAGACCGTCTTGGCTGGAAGAAGGCCGATTCCCTTAACCTCTCCGCGTTTGGACTCGACGGTGTCGATAACCTTTTCCCCAAGCATCTGGAAGCCGCCGCAGATTCCGACCACAAAAGAGCCTTCGCGGTGGGCCTCGATTATGGCATCCTCAAAGCCCTCCCTCCTCAGCCAGAGCAAATCCTCGACCGTGTTCTTGCTTCCCGGGATTATTATCACGTCGCCCTTGATTTCCTCAGGTCTCGTCACGTAGTCAACGCCGTTCGCCCAGTGCAGGGGCTCAAAGTCCGTGAAGTTGCTTATGTGGGGGAGTTTGATTATCTGGATGTGGAGCTCGCCCTTCACCTTCGGGAACTCCGCCAGGGAGTCCTCCTCAGGGAGGCGGTGCCCGACGTAGGGGATAACGCCGAGGGTTGGCTTTCCGTAGCGCTTCTCAAGGTACTCAAAGCCCGGCTCAAGGAGGGACTTATCTCCCCGGAACTTGTTGAAGACGAAGCCGATTATCGCGTCTCTCTCCTCAGGTTTAAGAAGCTCCATCGTGCCGACTATTGAAGCGAAGCTTCCCCCTCGGTCTATGTCGGTAACGAGGATTCCCTTCGCCTTTGCGTGGAGCATGACGCGCGTGTTGGCAATGTCGTAGTCCTTCAGGTTAATCTCGACTGGACTGCCGGCACCTTCGATTATGACGAAGTCGTGCCTCTCCTTCAGCTCGTCCAAAACCTTCATCGCCTTCCTGAAGAGCTCCTCCTTCCGCGAGAGCATATAATCCTTGGCGGAAACGCTCCCAATCGGCCTTCCCATGAAGATGACCTGGCTCCTCATGTTACCCTCGGGTTTGAGTAGAATCGGGTTGAACCTGACGCTCGGCTTCTTCCTGCACGCTATCGCCTGTAGATACTGAGCCTTGCTTATCTCACCGCCCTCTATGCTCGGAGCCGAGTTCAGGCTCATGTTCTGGCTCTTGAAGGGCACCACATCGTAGCCGAGGTTCGAGAAAATCCTGCATAAGGCCGTAACGAGGAGTGACTTGCCTGCTCCCGAGGACGTTCCGAGGACCATTAACGCTTTTCCCATCTCCAACCCCAAAGCCTATAAGCGGGACTGGATAAAAACTCCACGGTGGTTGGAATGGAGAGCCTCTTCCTTCTCGTCCTGGGCAACACGGAGATAAGCACCGTGCCGGGGATAAGCGTTGCCGGAGCGACGCCAGAGCTGACGAAGCTGACGCCCGTTGCCGATGCCGAATACCTCTTCCACGAGAAGCCCCTGACGATTGACGTCATTCCTGTAACGCCCGAAGGCCATCCGACGCCGGCCATAATCACCAAGGCCGCGAGGGAGCTCGCGAACTTCCCGGTTCTCGTCGTCAGGGGTGGGACGTATCTGGCTCCGCTCGTTCCGCACGTCCACATCAGCGACGCCGTCGGAAGGGACTTCAGGAAGGAGCCTGCTTTACCCGAGTTCGGCGATATAATCAAACGCGCCAAGCTCTTCGGTGAGGAGCTAAACAAGACGCCGATAAAGGAGCTGGTAATCGGCGAGTCGACGCCGGGAGGAACGACCACTGCTCAGGCCGTCCTCTGGGCGCTCGGCTACGAAGCGAGAACCAGCTCGGCCTCGCCTGACAATCCCCAGAGCCTGAAGGAGAAGGTCATCGCTGAGGCCTTCGAAAGGGCGGGAATTGAGAAGGGCCAGTTGAGGGACAACCCCCTCGAAGCCCTCAGGCAGTTCGGAGACCCGATGATGGCGACGGTAATCGGCATTGCGCTCGGCTTTAGGAGGGACATCGTTTTGGCAGGTGGAACTCAGATGCTGGCAGTTTCGGCGCTCCTAAAGGCCCTCGGCGAGGATTTAAGCAGGTTCATGATAGCCACAACCAAGTGGGTCGCCAACGACAAGAGCGCGACCTTCATCGATACAGCGAAGGAAATCGGGATTATAAGCTACGCCGCCGATTTGGACTTCTCGAAGAGCGAGTTTAAAGGGTTGCAGGACTACGAAAAGGGCTACGTCAAGGAGGGCGTTGGAGCCGGAGGCGCGACGTGGCTGGCCGTTAAGGCCGGCTTCTCGCCGGAGGACGTTAGCGAAAAAGTGGAGGAGCTGTACAGAAGGCTCATGGAGATGAAGTGAGCTCCCTAAGGAGTTCCGCTTTTATTTATCCAGCTTTTCCGACTTTTGTAAGGTTAGAAACGTCAGTACTCAAACTCATAGTCTCTCTCACTCATCTCCCGTATCATATGGTTATGTCCTCCACGTCTTCTGTGTACTCCGTCTCCTCTTCCGCGAGTCGAATTAAGTCCTCAAGGGTTACCCTGTCCTTTCGAATCTCCTTCAGCCGTATTTTCAGCAGGAGGTTCTGTGCATCAAGGAACAACCTCTCGACCTGAGCCTCAACGTCCTCCATTCTCTCACCGGTCCTAATAGGAACCGAGACTATTTAACCCTTCCCGCATCACGGAAGCACGGCACTTCAAACCCCCGGTTCCCCTGCGCACTCCCCCTTCAAAGTGTCCATCGCATGGACAAGCACGAAGGCGAGAGCAGAGACAGCAGCAACCCCCGCGGCCGGCTGGGAGCGCTCCGCGAGGAGGGCCGCGGGAATGGCAAAGGCGTAGAGGAGGGCAACGTCGAGGAGGGCTTTCTTCGGGCGTAACCTACGCTCAACGAGCGCGCCGATGTTGATGAGGATGTATCCCAACACAAGTATCGTGCCGGCGTAAAGGGGAAGCAGGGCAACGCCTCTGCTTGAACCCACGAGGTAGTAGAAGATTGCTCCAATGGCAATTGCTCTCGCGACGTTCACCAGTAACTGCCGCAAATGTCCCCACCAACGAAGCACTACTAAATAGAGTATTTAAATCTTTCCTTATGTAGTAGAGCTTGACAGTGAGGCCTCAACATCTCGTCCGCTCCCACTTCCCCAAACTCTCCTTAAGCGCCTCCCTGACTGCCCTTCCAATATCGAGGCCAAGCCTCGTCGCCGTTCCAGCCCACTCCTTTTCGCCCTTGAATGCAAAAACACCGATACCATCGCTTGTTGTCCCTGTGGCGTTGTACCCGAGGCTCAGGAGGGTGTAGGTTTTTGCCTCCGTTGCCGTCATTATCGCGTTCGCCATCGCGCCGACGGTGAGGCCCTCCTCGATAATGAGGGCGATGTTTATCGTCC
>Ga0256836_1000261_pt1 | contig 30688 bp, 28 predicted proteins | sample 4561380metaG_FD_185974 | JGI IMG/M metagenome (GOLD analysis project Ga0256836, IMG submission 185974) | Hydrothermal vent microbial communities from Guaymas Basin, Mexico - 4561-380 | ecosystem: Environmental > Aquatic > Marine > Hydrothermal vents | place: Mexico: Guaymas Basin | collected...
TGGTGGAGCTGTGCGGAATCGAACCGCAGTCCGAAACCTGGCTACTCCTGGCGTCTACATGCTTAGAGAGGTTGTTAAATCTCGTCTTGCTTCGCACAACCTGCAAAGCTACACAAGACCAAGCCTCATAGGTTCGTCTTGAGCTGAGGCAGACTCAAGATATATCTAAATGAAGTGTGATACTTCGAACCCTGCCTATTTAGAATCAGCAGGTGAAGCAGCCCGTCCTCTTTAAGAGGGGGTAAAACTTAAGCTACTGCTAAAGCTGGGCGATAATTTGTATTGTTTGCATTTATTTGCAAGTGAGCCGTGTAACGGAGATGCTCAGTCCGACATGCAGCCAGGAGCCACCAGATCCCGTCGAAACCAGGTCAGCCCCATGCTTAAAAGTACATAGTGGTACTCTTTATAATTATAGAGTAATTTTCGTTAATTGAAAGAACTTTTTTGATTTTTTGTTTTGTGAAGTGGTGGCCTGTCTCGGAATCGAACCAAGGACACAGTGATTTTCAGTCACTTGCTCTACCGACTGAGCTAACAGGCCATCTTGTTTGGAGGTCGAAATTATATCTTCTTAGTACTGAAAGAAAACTTAGGCGTGCTTATTTGAGTGGAATTGACCACGATTTAGAGTAGGCAATAAGGCGAATAGTAAGTGCTATAAAGAAGACAATAGCAAGTGATATAAAAGAGATCAGATGATATTCATTAAGTACAAAGAGAGTCAGGGCGATAAGTATTGAGACCGTACCGTAAAAACCGGTCTTTAAAACAAAAGGTATCTCATTGATGATAACATCACGTGCTATTCCTCCTCCGACTGCTGTTATAAAAGCACTGCTGATAATGCCTGTAAGATTAAAAGAGGCTTCTATACCAATGAGTGCACCAGAGATACTAAAGGATACAAGACCTATTGAATCACTTAAAATAAAAAGTGGTTTGTTCTCGAGTGAGTTGCGTCTGTGGAACTTAAAAAGTATAAGTAAAAAGAGTAGCATCAAAACAATAAGAGCCGGATAGCTATGAGTGAAAGTAAAGGGCGTCTTATCTGCTATGATATCTCTGATTATGCCACCACCAAGGGCTGTTAAAAAAGTAGCTATAAGTATACCAAGAAGGTCAAGCTCTTTTCGTACTGCTACAAAAAAACCACTTATTGCAAAGGCTATAATACCAATGATTTCTGCTATTTCAAACATAGTTCCAAGGCTTCTATAACAGCTTTTTTTTCTAGTTGTTTGACTTTTGCTTCGAGACTCTCTACGGTCTCATCTTCACTCACTAAACAAGACTTTTGCAAGATGATGGCTCCTTCATCATAGGCTTCATTAACGCGATGAAGGGTAACACCACTCTCTTTTTCCCTGTTATTTATGACTGCTTCATGGACATGTCTTCCATACATCCCTTTGCCTCCATAACTTGGCAAAAGTGCAGGATGAGAGTTGAGTATAAAAAAGTTTTGTGTCAGAGATGCAGGAATCTTTTTCATATATCCGGCAAGTAAAACAATATCTATGGACTCTTTTTTAAGTATGTCAAAAAGAGCACTGTCTGGGTCTTTAGTTATTTGTGTGTTTATGAGTGCGTGAGCGATATTGTACTTTTTTGCTTTTTTAAGTACTGCTGCATTTGTGTTGTTTGATATGATGAGTGCAACTTCCAGCGGAAGTTTTTTATGCTTTACAGCTTCTAAAATCGGCTCAAGAATAGTGCCGTTGTAAGATGCAAGTATGGCAAGTCTTTTCATTAGCGAATTTTAAGCGTAATAAGTGCCAATACATTTGAAAGAACAGCAATAATCCAAAAACGAACAATAATTTTGTTCTCAGCCCAGTTTTTCATCTCAAAGTGATGGTGAATCGGTGCCATTAAAAAGACACGTTTTTTGCGTAGTTTGAAACTTCCTACCTGCAAGATAACCGAGAGTGTCTCTATAACAAAGATAGAACCTATTAAAAGTAAAAGGATTTCACTCTTTGAGATAATTGCCAAAAATCCTAAAAAAGCTCCAATGGTAAGTGAACCGCTGTCTCCCATGAAAACTTCTGCTGGATGTGAGTTATACCAGAGAAAGCCAGTGAGTGCACCGATAAGTGCACTTGAGATAATGGCGACTTCACTTACTTGAAAATGTGGCATAAGCAGATAAGAGCTGATTTTTACATTTCCGGTTATATATATAATGATACTAAATGATGTAAGCGCTGCAATAGAAGGTACGGTTGCAAGACCATCCAGTCCGTCTGTCAAGTTTACTGCATTTGAAGTTGCTACAATTACTAAAATCCAAAAAGCAATAGAAAAATTACCCATATCCAAAACAGGATTTTTTAAAAATGGAACATAAAGGTCTGTATTGAAATCTGCAAAAAGACATAAGAAACAGGCTACAACTGCAGCAGAGAGAATTTGCAGTACAAGTTTGGTACGTGCTTTAAAGCCTGCAAGGTTTTGGCTCTTTTTAATCTTTGCAAAGTCATCATAGAAACCTATAAGAGAGAACAGACCAAGGGTTAAAAGTCCTGCCTGTGCATAAGCATTGTCCAGTTTTACGGTTAGTAGTGAGGCAAATATGGTTGCACCGATAAATACGATACCTCCCATTGTAGGAGTGGAGTGTTTTTCCTGATGACGGTCAGGTGCCCATTCGTTAATGGGTTGTACACTTGATGTTCTTTGTGCCCATCGAATAAACTTTGGCATAATAAATAACGTAAGAATAAGAGCTATAAAAAATGCCACACCTGCTCGAACAGTGATGTAGCCCAGAAGATTCATATTTAGTAAGTCATGTAACCAGTAAAGCAATATTTTTCCTATAATGAAGTATTTGTTTGCAAAATGAAAGTGACATTATAGTATAATCCGCTAACAAATTATTAATAGGATGAATCTCTTGAGTAAGAAAGCGATTTTAGTTATTACAGATGGTATAGGTTTTTGTGCCAAAACAGAGCATAATGCTTTTTATAATGCAAACAAGCCGACATACGACAAACTTTTTGAAGAGGTTCCTCACTCTCTCATTGATACTTTTGGTCTGAGCGTTGGTCTGCCGGAGGGACAGATGGGTAACTCCGAGGTAGGTCATATGACCATAGGGGCTGGACGAGTGCTTTATCAGGACCTTGTTAAAATATCTCTTGCACTGCAAGAAGGGACTTTAGAGAAAAATGAGGTTCTGCAGGATCTTTTTGCAAAGTCAGAGAGACTCCACCTTATAGGTCTTATGAGTGACGGTGGTGTGCACTCACATATTGACCATTTTATGGGTATTGCTGATATTGCTGCCAAAAATGGCAAAAAGGTATTTTTACACCTTATTACCGATGGACGTGATGTCTCTCCGACTTCAGCTGAGAAGTATCTCAAAAAAGTGCGTGAGCACTTAAATGAAAACATTACTATTGCAACTATTGCAGGGCGTTTTTATGCGATGGATAGAGATAATCGTTGGGAGAGAGTAAAACGTGCTTATGATGCAATAGTTAATGCTGAACCAAAAACAGATATGACTCCAGAGGCTTATATTGGTCATTCGTATGCGCAAGGTGAGACAGATGAGTTCGTTGAGCCAACAGCATTTGAACCTTATAATGGAATGGAAGATGGTGATGCAATATTAACCATTAACTTCAGAAGTGACCGTATGCGTGAGATGGTAACAGCTTTAGCAGATGAAAACTTTTCTGAGTTTGAGAGAAAACCCATTAAAGTACATCTTGCTACTATTACAGAGTATGACAAAAGCTTTACATATCCGGTACTCTTTAGAAAAGAGCCACCAAAAAATACCTTAGCAGAGCTAATCTCTACAAAGGGACTACGTCAGCTTCATACTGCAGAGACTGAGAAGTATGCTCACGTGACATTCTTTTTAAACGGTGGAATCGATGAGCCGTATGAAAACGAAACACGTGTACTTATTCCATCGCCAAATGTAAAAACATACGATATGAAACCAGAGATGAGTGCTGCAGAAGTAGGTGAAGCAGTGCTTAGTGCTATGGATGAAGAGTATGACTTTATTGTGGTGAACTTTGCAAACGGAGATATGGTAGGACATACCGGAGACTTTGAAGCAGCGAAAAAAGCAGTAGAAGCTGTTGATGAACAGCTTGGCAAGATCTGGAGTAAGGCAAAAGAGAAAGAGTATGCTTTTGTACTGACAAGTGATCATGGAAACTGTGAAGAGATGCGTGATGATGAAGGTAATGTTCTGACAAATCACACAGTTGGCAAAGTATGGTGCTTCGTTGATGCTGATGGTGTCAAAAAAGTAGAGAACGGTGGGTTAAATAACATCGCTCCAACAGTCTTGAAGCTTATGGAGCTTGAGATCCCATCTGAGATGGATCATGCTTTAGTTTAATATTAAAAGAAAGCAACAAGTTGCGTGAGCATCCCGCTGAGGGAAACACAGTGTTAACGTAGACAAAGGAATTATTTCCTTTGTCGTAATAAAGGGAATATATAGGTTCCCTTGAATTTATGAAATAAATTGAAGGAGTAAGATTTGAAATTTAGTGGTAAAAATGTTTTAGTAACAGGTGCAAGTCGTGGAATTGGTGCAGAGATAGCAAAAGTTTTAGCGGGGTATGGTTTAAAAGTTTGGATCAACTATCGTAGTGGTGCAGCAGAGGCTGATACTGTAAAAGCTGAGATAGAATCTGCAGGCGGTGAGGCAGCGGTTATTGGTTTTGATGTAAGTGATGAAGCTGCATTTATTGATGCAGTCAAGACTATCATTGACAGTGACGGAGAGCTTAGCTATCTTGTAAACAATGCCGGTATAACAAATGACAAACTCGCTCTTCGTATGAAGACAGAAGATTTTATGTCAGTTATCAATGCAAACCTTCTTTCTACTTTTATAGGATGTAGAGAATTCTTCAAAGGTGCAAGAAAGAAGAAGTTTGGTTCGGTTGTTAATATCGCTTCTATTGTTGGTGAGACAGGAAATGCAGGTCAGACAAACTATACTGCAAGTAAGGGTGGAGTTATTGCAATGACAAAATCATTTGCACTTGAAGCTGCAACAAGTGGTATCAGATTTAATGCACTTACACCCGGATTTATCGCAACAGAGATGACAGAAGTACTTAGTGATGAGGTAAAAGCAGGTATAAATGCAAAGATTCCAATGAATAGAATGGGTGAGCCACGTGAGATTGCAGAAGCAACAGCTTTCTTACTCTCAGACCATGCAAGTTACATTACCGGAGAGACACTTAAGGTCAATGGCGGGATGAATATGGCTTAATGTGAAAAGGATTTTTTTATCCGTTTCCATTTTAATTAAGATATTTATGCTATAATTACGAGATTTTAAACTTAAAGACAGGAGCTATAATGGCACTTTTAGACGATATTAAAGAAGTAGTAGTTGAACAACTAAGCGTGAGCCCAGATGAGGTAAAAGAGGATTCAAAATTTGTAGAAGATTTAGGTGCAGATAGCCTTGACGTTGTAGAATTAGTTATGGCTCTTGAAGAGAAATTTGACATCGAAATCCCAGATGATGAAGCTGAAAAGATTCAAACTGTAAAAGACGTTGTTGACTATATCGAAAATAAATAATTTCGTTCTTTAGTCTTTCAAAGAGGCTTTTCCCTCTTTGAAACTAAATATTTTTAATAGCTAATGGTAAGAGTATTAGTTTTTAAAAGTATTTTATAAAAATTTATTTGGAGAGTATTATATGAGAAGAGTAGTGGTAACTGGCCTTGGTATGATTAATTCTGTTGGACATGATAAAGAGAGTGCATTTAAAGCAATATGTGAAGGCGAGTGTGGAATCGACACTATTACTCTTTTTGATCCGGAAGCTTTTAGTGTAAAGATTGCAGGAGAGGTAAAAGATTTTGACCCGGCAACTGTAATGCCAGCAAAAGAGGTGAAAAAAGCGGACAGATTTATTCATCTTGGATTAAAAGCTGCTCAAGAAGCAATGGCTGATGCAGCACTTCCGGAAGATACTGATATGGATCGTTTTGGTATCTCTGCAGGTAGTGGTATTGGAGGACTTCCTTCTATTGAGAGAAACTCTGTAATACTAGAGAATCGTGGACCAAGAAGAATTTCTCCTTTCTTTATCCCTGGAGCACTTGTTAATATGCTTGGCGGGTTTGTTTCTATTGAACATGGTACACGTGGACCAAACCTCTCTTCTGTAACTGCATGTGCAGCTGGAACTCACGCGGTAAGTGAAGCATGTAAGACGATCATGTGTGGTGGAGCTGACAAGATGTTGGTTGTTGCTGCAGAGTCTGCAGTAACAGGTGTTGGTGTTGGTGGATTCGCAGCGATGAAAGCACTCTCAACTCGCAATGATGATCCAAAGCATGCATCTCGTCCATTTGATAAAGATCGTGATGGTTTTGTAATGGGTGAGGGTGCAGCAGCGCTTGTACTTGAAACATATGAAGATGCAGTAGCACGTGGTGCAAAAATCTATGGTGAGATCATCGGTTTTGGAGAGAGTGGTGATGCAAACCACATTACAACTCCATCTCTTGATGGTCCTGCTCGTGCTATGAAAGCAGCATATGCTATGGCAGGTAAGCCGAAGATTGACTATGTAAATGCACATGGTACATCAACACCTATCAATGATAAAAATGAGACAGCCGCAGTAAAAGATCTTCTTGGCGGTAAAGAGAACTGTCCTCCAGTAAGTTCTATCAAAGGTCAAATCGGTCACTGTCTTGGTGCAGCTGGTGGTATTGAAGCTGTTACATGTCTGATGGCTATGAGAGATGGAATCATTCCTCCGACTATCAACTATGAAACTCCAGATGAGAACTGTGACCTTGATTATGTAACTGAAGGTGCACGTAAAGCAGAACTAAATGTTGTCATGTCAAACTCTTTTGGGTTTGGTGGAACAAATGGTGTTCTTATCTTTAAGAAAATCTAAGTAAAAGGATCTGTTTTGGCTACATACTTGGATTTTGAAAAGAGTATAAAAACTATTCAAGAAGATATCATCTCTGCTCAAGTTCGTCATAATGAGACAGAGGTTGCATCTCTTAAAAAGAAACTAGATAAAGAAGTAGAGAAGATTTATAAGAATCTTTCAGACTTTCAAAAACTTCAACTTGCACGTCATCTAGATCGTCCGTATGCACTTGATTATATCAATATGATGATGCATGATAAGTACGAGATTCATGGAGACAGACACTTCCGTGACGATGCAGCCATTATCTGTTATATGGGCTATATCGGTGATGAAAAAGTAGTGGTTATCGGTGAGCAAAAAGGGCGTGGTACGAAGAACAAGATGAAACGTAACTTTGGTATGCCACATCCTGAAGGTTACCGTAAAGCACTTCGTGCAGCAAAACTTGCTGAGAAATTTAATCTTCCACTCTTAATGCTGATAGACACTCCGGGTGCATATCCTGGAATCGGTGCTGAAGAGAGAAATCAGTCTGAAGCAATTGCTCGCAATCTTTTAGAATTGGCAGAGCTAAAAACTCCTACTGTATCGATTGTAATCGGTGAGGGTGGTTCTGGTGGAGCACTTGCAATTGGTGTGGCTGACAGATTTGCTATGATGCGCTATTCTATCTTTTCTGTTATTTCCCCAGAAGGGTGTGCAGCTATTTTATGGAATGATCCTAAAAAAGTAGAGACTGCAACAAAAGCACTTAAAATTACAGCAGAAGACCTTAAAGAGATGGATCTTATTGATGATATTATCAAAGAACCACTTATTGGTGCACATCGTGAGAAAGAGAAAGCTGCTGAAGCTATTAAAGAGTACTTCTTAGAAGAGGTAGGCAAACTCAAAGAGATGAGTGAAGAAGAACGTATGGAAAAACGTTTTGAGAAGCTTACAGCTCCAGGTGCTTTTAAAGAAGCTGGGCAAGAAGAGGAAAAACCATCACTTCTAGATAGCCTTAATATTCTAAAATCTTCTAAGTCTGATAAAAAGGCTAAAAAAGAAGAAACTCAAGAGATAGAAGATAAAAGTACTCAAAAAGAAGAAAGTACTGAAGCTTCTAAAGAAGAAACTACAAAAGAGAAAAAAGAGGACTAATCTTTTTTCTCCTCTTTAAGAGGGTCAAACTTAGGACGCTTGAGCCTAGGTGCCTCTTTTGAAAATCTAATCAAATCCTCCACCGTTTTTATATCTTGTGGTAAATTCTCCAATGAAAGCAAAAAGAGTCCATAAGTTGTCAGTACATCACTCATAGCACGATGATGCTGTGCATTTGGGTTGAGACTGAGTGCATCATTAAGATAAGAGAGAGCATATCTGTATGAGACTATGGTGCGCTCTGCAAGTGCCAAAGAGCATAGAGAACGGTTAAGCAGAGGTTCGAGCCCAATCTTTTCTAAACTTTGTGATATAAACATATAATCAAACTTCACATCATGTGCTACAAAAATAGCATTACCCAAAAAGAGGCGAAACTGTTCTAGTACTGTTTTTAAATCAGGTGCATCTTTTGTATCTTGAGCCTTTATACCTGTGATCTCTGTTATATGAGGATTGATCTCTTTTGTATGTACTAAAGAGTCAAATCTCTCAATAATCTTTTTATTTTTCACCTTAACAGCTGCTATCTCAATGATTTGATGTTTTTCAATTTTTGAACCGTTCGTTTCAATATCTACAATACAGAACTCTGCTTCTTCAATAGGCATAAATTTCGTATCAAAATAGTAATAGCCTTGATGTTTTACGATTTTAAGTCCCTGTGCATGCCATAACTCCAAAGAGAGCTCTAGTTCATGCTCCAGCTGTCGTTTAAGTACCTCTAAAGAGAGTCCTTTACCTGAGAGACGAGAGATACTTTTAGCATCCAGGTTAATGTTTTTAGCGAGCATTTTTGATGAAGTCCTTTACTTTTTGGATATCTTTTTTACCCTTGGAAGCTTCAACACCACTGCTGACATCAACACCATAAAAACCATAACTTTTGAGTGAGGCGACATTCTCAGGGTCTAGCCCGCCTGCTAGGATAATCTTAGAGCAGTCAACACCATCAAACCACTCTGTATTGATGCGCTTTCCGGAGCCACCATAGGCTTCACAGTAAGCATCTATAAGTCTGTACTCATCACTATACTTTAAGATATCCTCTTTTGATTTTGCACGGATAACTTTGATGTGTGGAGTTTTTAATGTTTTATAAAATGGTGCATCAGCTTCAAAATGAATCTGTGCAAGTGTTGCACCGCTAAGAGAACACATTGCATCTATGCTTGCTGTATCTTCATTGACAAAGAGAGCGACCTTCTCTACAAAGGGAGGGAGCTTTTTTATTATAGCTGCTGCATCTTCGAGACTGATGTAGCGAGGAGACTTCTCATAGAAGACAAAACCAAGAGCATCTGCTCCGGCATCAATTGCTGCCATAGCATCTTTATAGTTTGTTATACCACAGATTTTAGTACGCATTAGATTTGCAGGCTCTTTATAGCCTCAGCACGGTTTTGATGTTTAAAGACATAGCTTCCGGCTACAACAACATCTACACCGGCATCTTTAAGAGCTTGAATGTTTTTGTCGCTCACGCCACCATCTACTTCTATAAGACACTCAGGATTGAGTTCTTTTCTCATAGCATCAAGTTTTTTTGCTTTTGGTATAACAGTATCTATAAAACTTTGTCCTCCAAAGCCAGGATTTACACTCATTAACAGTACCATATCTAAAAACTCTAAAAGGTATTCAAGATCTTCGGGACGAGAGTTTGGATTGAGTACAATTGCCGGTTTTATACCATAAGAGCGAATCTTTTGAATAAGTCTGTGTGGGTGTTTTTCCTCTTCTATGTGAAAAGAGATATATTCAGGCTTGAGAGGTGCAAAAAGGTCAACAAAGAAAGTGTTGTTTTCCACCATAAGGTGAATGTCTAGAGGCTTTGTAGCAGCTTTTGCTACCGCTTCAACTACAACGGGACCAATAGTGAGGTTTGGAACAAAATGTCCATCCATGACATCTACATGAACTAAATCACAACCACTCTCACAAATCTCAGCAACATCACGTGCAAGATTACCAAAATCAGCAGAGAGAATACTCGGTGCTACTTGAATCATACAAATCCTTCAAAATAAGTATGAAAGTATAGTATGAAGTAACTTTTATCTAGTTAAGAAGAATAAAAACTTGTCATTATTAAAGTTCAAGTCAACCTGTACCCCTTTTTTACCCTGGGCAATTTCTAAAAGACTGTCAATATCAGGATATGTTCGAGGAAGAGTGATATCGACACTAATATCTTCATCTGAGAGCAGGGTTTTTACTTTTCCGCCTACTATATTGACAAGCTCTGCCAATGTATCTAAGATCAATTCATTGTCATCTGTCTCTTCTCCAATAAGGAGCTCGCATGCTTTTTTTGCAATGCCAATAGGAAAAACCAAAATGACCATACCGTCAATATCACCATAAAATCCGATAGAACTGGCTATCTTACCCTCTTTGTCATCTATAGTAATATTATCAACTTTGGCAGCCTCTTTTTTCGCTTCCGAATTTGTCATCATTTCAATTGTGGCAACGGTAGCGTCAATGAAGTTAGGTGTCTCTGTTACTATCTGCTTGTTAAGAACACGTTTGTTTTTTGTTACAGCAGCAGAACTTGCACCGAGTTCTTTTAAGAGTTCTTTATCTCCCAAGATATCATCCATCTGTTCAAAAAACATAATTCCTGCATCTTCGAGGGTCTCTTTAAAGGTAATCGGTGTCTTTTCAAAGGTCATACCGACAAAACAGATAGTAGCGTTATACTCTGCTGCAGAAGAGGAGAGCTTTGAGAAGAAGTTGAGTGCATGAACATTCATACTGACAACTTTATAGGCATCAAAGATAAAGAGTCGAAAACCAACATTGAGCGAGTTGTTATGATAGGCAATATTGAACGTATTCCCTATCTCTGCATCTAAGAACGAAGAGAGCGTATAGATAATTGCATTACCTGTAACTCGAGCTGCAACTTTTTGTCCCATCTGTCCCAAAAATGTGTCTTCGATAATGACATCGTATGCAGCTTCTTTTTTTGCTTTTTCATCAAACTCTTCTTTCGTTTGTGCGACAACAGGGTTGTGGCCGTTATCATGCAGCTCAATTGCTATTGCTGCACGTTGAGACTTATCTTCACTGTAAAGAAGAACATTTTTGCCTTCACTTTTGAAGTTTGAAGCAAAAAGCATAGCTATTTCTTGAGTTTTAAAAAGAGAAAACATAACTTCATCTTTGTAAAATTTCATAATCGTATCATACTTTTTTCTGTCATAGTCGCAAAAACCAACGACAATATGGTTAGCAGAACGTACTTTTTGAAACATTTTTACAAAGGCATCCAGACCGTTACGATTAAAAAAAACTACTTTTTTGAGTGAAACCAATATCATGTCTGCATTACTTTTTATTGTTGATTCAATATCTTCAATACTTAAAAGAGAGTTACCTGAATTTCCATCTAAAAATCCCTGTGGATGAAAAACGCCGACACCATCTTTTACTACTGCTCTCATTCTATCTCCATTAGTTGTGCAAAATCATCATAAATATCCATTACGTATTCTGTTTGAAAATCAATAAAATCATTAAGACCTGCTTCTATATAACTTGGTTGAGAAAGTGTATAAAAAAGTAAAAGATGCATCCACTTTCCAAGTTTATCAATTGTCTCATCTTCGCTTGGTTTTACACCACTTGCCGCTTGAACTATCTGGATGATTTTTTCATCCATCTCCCATTTCTCTGCGATACGTGCAGCTATGTCAAAAAGATCCATCTTGCAGAGTCGTTGGAGTATTGTATTGAGATCGATCTCATCAACACTGCGCAGTAGATTGACATCATCAATCTTTTCACAAAAGAGTGCCTCTGAGACGATAATACTCGCAGGAAGCAGTGAAATAGCACTCTCTATCTCTTTATCATTTATATCAAGATGTTGTAAAATCTTTTGCCATTTGGCATTGAGTTCAGCTTGTAAATTATAAAAAGAAGTTTGATTGAGTCCAAAAAGTTTCCACTCTTTTGGTGAAAGCAGAGATATCATATAGGAATATACACTTTGTTGTGAACGAGATACTCCCAAAATACCAAAAATCTGTGAAATATTTTCTACTTTACTTTTAAAACCAAAGATAGGTTTGTTTACAAGATCTTTGAGGTAGCTGCTAAGGGCAGGGTCTTTCTCTGCAGCTTTTGCAGCTTTTGTGAGTTCTCCCTCTTTTAAAAGAGAAACAGTTTGCTTCAAAGCATCTGGAGCCGGTGGAATTCTTTTTATAAATGAGTCTATCTTTTCTTGTGTAATCAAGTGCGCAACTTTCTGTTAAATATGGTATATTTTAGCTATAATAAGATAAAAGAATCATAAAATCGTTGCGTGAGCAAAAAAAAGCTTTGGCTTAAGTTGGAGTTTTGCTTTTGTTTGGTACAATTCGCAACTTTAAAATATCATTCAAGGATACTCAAATGGCAAGAAGATGTGCTATTAGCGGCAAAGGCCCTATGAGTGGGAACAATGTTTCTCACGCAAAAAACAGAACAAAGCGTCGTTTTTTATTAAACCTAAGAACAGTGCGTATCACATTAGAAGATGGTACTACGAAAAAAATTAAGATTTCTGCAAGAGAATTACGCACACTTAAGAAAAATTCGTAAAAGTTAGGAATATATCTTGAATCTCCTCGAGAGAATTCGAAAATTCCTAAATTGGGAGATTGCTCCCAAACCAGATCCAAAACTTCTTCCTGAAGTTTACCCTTACTTCAAAGCTTTCCGCCTACCTCTCATTCTTACTGTTTTTGTAATGCTCATTGGAACTATAGGTTATGTTCTTATTGATGGTTTTTCTGTTATGGATGCTATCTATCAGACAGCGATTACATTTACAACTGTCGGTTTTGGAGAGATAGCTCCAATATCTGAAGCAGGTAGAATCTTTACAATCAATTTGATTATTGCAGGTTTTGCAGTTTTTTCTCTGGCGCTGGGTATTTTGGTCTCGGAGATTAACAAGGGTTATATATTAGACGCTTTAAAGGAGCGAAGAATGTTGTATAAAATTGCACGTCTCAAAAAGCACTTTGTTGTCTGTTATCATAATGACTATGCGATTGAAGTAACAAAGCAACTGCGAATAAATCATATTCCTTTTGTTGTGATTGACCCTCGTGAAGAGATTCACAAATGGGCACAGGAGTACAAGTACCCTGAATACCTTCAAGCTGAACCTCACGCAGAACTTGCAATGCTCAAAGCTCATCTCTCTTCTGCAAAAGGTTTGATTACACTCTCTGATAATATTGCAGATAATATTGCGCTGATTGCTTCTGTTCGTCTGTTTGAAAAAGAGCATGATCTGCCGCGTCCATACAATGTCATCTCTGCAGCAGAGAACATCAGTGATGTCGAGAAGCTTAAAAAACTTGGAGCTGACACAGTCGTAAGCCCTACAAAACTAACAGCACAACGCGTGAGCGTAATGGCAGCAAGACCAGATATGGAGAACCTGCTTGAAGAGTTCTTATATAAGAGTGACAATCCTCTTGATATGCAGGAGATTGAAGTGCCAAAATACTCTTGGGCAGTGCTTAAAAAACTCAAAGAGACACATATCCGTCAAATTACCAACACATCAGTTGTAGGTATTCGTAAAAAAGATGGAAAATTTATCTCAATGCCAAAAGGTGATACTTTGGTTACCAGTGAGTCTAAGCTCTTGGTAATTGGAACACAAGAGGGCATTAAAATGACAAAAGATTTACTCAAAAAACGGGTAAAACCAAAGGAGTTTAAGTTTGTATAAACTTGTTGAAATAGATGGTGGTGTTTGTGCTGCTGAAGGATTTTTCGCTGATGGCGTGAGTGCCGGACTCAAACCAAATGGTGCTAAAGATATGGCTTTTGTTTATGCCAAGAGTATGTGCGAGATAGCTACTACATTTACGACAAACAAGATGGCAGCTGCACCCATTAAACACTTTAAGGCAATGGGTGAGTTTCAAACGAACTTCGTTCTCATTAATGCAAAAAATGCAAATGCAATGACAGGTAGTGCCGGAGTTGAAGATATAAAAGAGATACTCTCTACTCTACCAGAAGTTGCCAAAAACCCTGTAATGAGCTCAACAGGAGTTATAGGTGTACGCCTGCCAAAAGAGAAAATCATAGCAGGTACAAAACTCTTTGATTTGAATAAGCGTGAGTCAAATGCAGCAGCTGAGGCTATCATGACAACAGACAGGTTTTCAAAGCAAAAGGCTTACAGAATTGAACTTGCAGATGGCAGCAGTTTTAGCATCGGGGCTATGGCTAAAGGTGCTGGAATGATAAACCCTGCAATGGCTACAATGCTCTGTTTTATAACAACAGATGCAAATGTCTCAAAAGCAGAGATGCAGTCTATCTTAAATGAAAAAGTAGAAGTGACATTCAATGCAGCAAGTGTAGATGGAGATACCTCTACAAATGATACTGTAATGCTTCTTAGTAATGCAAAATCAGGAGCTTTTCATAAAGAGGCCTTTGCAGAGGCACTTGAGAATATAATGCGATTTTTAGCGCGTGAGATGGTTCGTGACGGTGAGGGTGCAAACAAACTTGTCACGTACAAAGTAAGCGGTGCAAAAGATAACAAAGAGGCAGAAATTGTAGCCAAAGCACTCTCTAACTCTCTGCTTGTAAAGACGGCACTCTATGGTGAAGACCCTAACTGGGGACGCATTGCTTCAACAGTAGGTGCAAGTGGCGCAGAGGCGTATGAAGAGAAGCTGACTATTTCGTTTGATGATGTCTGTGTTTATGAGAGAGGAAATATCTACTTTGATGCGGCAATGGAAGCAAAAGCAGCAGAAGTTATGAAAAAAGATGCCTTTACAATAAGTTGTGATCTAGGCATTGCAGATGGAAGATTTGAAGCTTATGGCTGTGATCTTGGTTATGAGTATGTCAAAATAAACGCGGACTATAGAACCTAAAGAATTTAGGCTTCGTAGTCCTTTTTAAACTCTACATAACGAGAAGCAGAAGCATAGAGTTCTGCTACCTCTTCGTCATTTAGCTCACGTACTACTTTTGCAGGACTACCCACAATAAGACTTCGTGGTGGAAATACCTTGTTTTTTGTAACAAGCGCACCCGCACCGACAATACTTTCTTTTCCAATAACCGCACCATCTAAGATAGTTGCACTCATACCAATGAGACAGGCATCTTCTATAGTGCAGCCATGAAGCATAACACGGTGTCCAACTGTTACATCATCTCCTATAACAGTAGGGTTTCCTGTAGATTTGTCACCGTTTTTGTAATGAGTGACATGAATCATCGAGAGATCTTGAATGTTGGTGCGATCACCTATAGAGATGTGGTGTACATCGCCACGAACAACGCAGCCAAACCAGATAGAACAATCCTCTCCAATACTCACTTCGCCAATAACATCTGCTGATGGTGCTATCCATGTACCTTTTTTTACCTTAGGTTCTACGCCTTTAAATGTGTGTAGCATCTTTACTCCTAACTCTCGATAAAGAGACGATTTACCAGTTGTTGTACATAGGTTGATGTCTCTTTTTTTGTTGCTTTTGCGATTTTATTGACATACTCTTCTAAGAGTTTATGGTTGTTTATCGCTTTTTCATTTTCACGTGGCTTGAGCTTTTTGTATGTTCCGTCACTTTGGAGTCTATGTGCAAGTACATTGTCAGAACATTGGAGTTTTAGAATCTGTATAATTTTTTTCTTTGCTGCATCATCTTTTATGGCAGTTAAGAGTTCAATACGACGTACAAGGTTTCTAGGCATCCAGTCCGCACTTGAGATATAGACCTGAGAAGCATCATTTTTAAAGTAAAATGCACGAGCATGCTCAAGATATTTTCCAAGAATGGAGATAACACAGATATTTTCGCTCACGCCTTTGATGCCAGGTTTTAAACAGCAGATTCCTCGAACGATAAGTTCTACTTTTACTCCAGCCTGAGAAGCTTTATAGAGTGCTCGAATGACATCTTCATCAACAAGAGAGTTTATTTTGGCAATGATATGACCGTTTGTACCCTGACGAGTCTCATTGTGAATGAGAGAGAGTAGTTTTGGTTTGATCTGTGACGGTGCCATATAGAGCTCGTTAAGCTTACCTTTTTTACTAAATCCTGTAAGGAAATGAAAAAAACGTGTGAGATCATTGGTAATCTCATCTTTACTTGTAAGATAGCTTAGGTCTGTATATATCTTTGCAGTACTTGGATTATAGTTTCCTGTTCCAAGGTGTGCATATTGTTTAAGCTTGCCATTTTTTCTTCTTGTTACAAGTGCGGCTTTTGCATGAACTTTGAAACCTTTGATACCATAGATAACATGTGCACCTGATTTCTCAAGTGCTTTTGCCCAGATAAGGTTGTTCTCTTCATCAAAACGCGCTTTTAGCTCAACCATAACCGTTACCTGTTTTCCGCTCTCACTCGCATCCATCAGTGCTTTTACAATTGGGGAGTTTGTTCCAGAGCGATAGAGTGTCATCTTAATAGATACGACATCGGGATCTTTTGCCGCAGTTTGTATCAGCTTGATAACTGGCTCAAAGCTTTCATACGGATGATACATCAAGACATCTTGTTTTTCAAGTGTTGCAAAGATATCTTCGCTGTTATCAAGAGGTGGCAGCAGCTTTGGCTTAAACGGTGGCAGCAAAAGATGTGCAAACTGTTTGTTTGAGACGATCTGCCAGAGTGATGCCAGATTTAAAAATGTATGAAAAGTATAGATGTCATCTTTGTCAACATTGGTATGTTTGTTGATGAAATTGATAATCTCATCATCGGCATCACTACCTACTTCAAGACGAACCATCTCACCCTTTCGACGAAGTTTTAGCCCTTCTTCAAGAATCTCCATAAAGTCATCAGCTTCTTCCTCTTCGATAGCGATGTCGGCATTTCTTGTTACTCTAAATGATGCATATTTAATGAGCGTGTAGCCGGGGAAAAGCTCATCAACATGCTTCTCAACAACACTCTCAATAGGTACATATGTACCACCTTCTAACTCTACAAAACGGTTAAGCACACGTGGTACACGGATGATACCAAAGCGTTCAATACTTTCATTGTCAGTATCTCGAAGTTTTACAATAAGCCCAAAACTAAGGTTGTTAAGATGCGGAAAAGGGTGGGTCGCATCGACAGCGATAGGGATGATGACAGGATATATGTTCTCTTTGAAGTATTGATTTACTTTATGCTTTTCCTGATTGTTGAGTTGATCATATACCTTAACACAGATACCTTCGGGTTCAAGCTTTTTTAGGATTTCGCTGCGGCAGTGTTCAACGACCTGTTGCTCACGGTGAAGATATTTTCTAATCTCACGCAGTTGTTGCAGAGGTGTCAGCTTATCGGGACCTGATACAATGATACCGGCAGCATAGAGTTTCTTAAGACCTGCTACACGGATCATATAAAATTCATCAAGATTCGTTCCGTAAATTGCAAGAAATTTTAGACGTTCCAAAAGAGGCAACGAGTCATCTTGTGCCTGTTTGAGTACTCTTGTATTGAACTGTAACCAAGAGATTTCACGATTGTTATAGAGATTTGGATTTTTTAAATTTGTAGTAGTATTTGGCATTTTCTCTTATCCTCTTTGGTATTTTTATAATTTTTGATTATTGAAGTGATTATACCAAAGAAAGATTATAAAGAGGTTATGAGGGGGCTTTTACTTAATTACTCCTGTTCCTCTGTCATTTGTTGCATGATAGATTGCTACTCCATATTTACGGGCGAAATAACGAAGTAAGAGATTTTGCAGGGTCGGCTCAATGGAAGGTGTAAACCATGCATTGTTGCTGATGGCAATGAGATATTTTGGATGATTTTTATAGATGGCATCTGTTGTTGCCTCATAACAGATGGCATTTCTAAATTTTACCCCTTTGATGATGAAATCCGTTGGAGCTTTTGCTGTTACAAAGTCACTTGCTCCACTGAAGAAGGTGTCATTTATAAACTTGCGCGCAAATTTTGGAAGCGGAATATACTCGCCAAAAGGAACAAGGACGAGTTTTTTGGCAATTTGAAACTCTCCATCTTCAAACTTGTAGGCGACATTGTAGTGTTTACCATCTTCAAGTAGCAGTGCTCCTGTTACAATGGCTATCTTTTGTGAAGCTTTTTTGAGTGTTGCGATAAGGCGCGGCTCTTTGTTTAAAAAGAGTGGAAATACTGACTCTGGTAAGACAACTACATCATAGCCCCCACGCGTCGCTTTTTGTATCTCACTAAAGATAAGCGATATTGTAGGGTAGAGCTGCTCACGTGTCCACTTTTTTTCTTGTGGGATGTGGGTCTGGACAAGTTTTATCTTGAGTGGTGCATCTCCTTGAGGAGGATAGCCAAAGTTCAGTGCTGCAATGAGCAGTAACAAAGGTGCAAAGCGATATTTTTTATTTTTTATGAGTGCAGGCAAAGAGAGTGCTGCTAACACAATGGCAAACTGGTACTTGTAGATACCAATGTAGCTCTCTACAAAGAGCAGTTCGGGTTTGAGCCAATTCCATCCCAATGGCTCAACAAAAGAGAGCCCAAAGAGTAGCAGTGCTCGAATGTAGGGCTTTTTGGTAAGTGCCAAAGGAGCAAAGAAGATAAGGTAAATGATGCCAAACCCAAGTGTAATAAAGGGCTCCATATAGCCGACACCCTGGTACTTAAAGCTGTATCCTATCCAGTAAAACCAAAAAAGACCTATAAAAAATCCGCTAAAAAGTACGGCACGTTTTGGAATATAGAGCAACATGGCTATTGCACTGACTCCTAAAAGTGTGTTGAGCAGTTTTATACTTATACCCCAATCTTCAAGGTAGATAAAAGTACTAAATAGCCATGCTGTAATAATTCCGGCTAAAATCTCTTGTAATAATTTTTTCATTTTGAAATTGTACTCAATTTATAAGCCTATTAGTATACTTTTTGTATAATCTGCGCAATTTTAACAAAAAGGAACCATAAAACTATGGAAATTATTTCTCAACTTTTACCCTTTGTATTCTTAATCGCAATTATGTACTTTGTGATTATTCGTCCCCAACAAAAAGAGGCTAAAGCCAAACAAGAGATGCTTGAGTCTCTAAAAAAAGGTGACAAGGTTATTACAAACGGCGGTTTTATCGTAGTTGTTCATAAAGTAGAAGAGAAGTTCTTCACTATTAAACTCAACGATGATACTATCGCAAAAATAACAAAAGATTCCATTGCAAAGAAGTATGAGGATGAAGCTTAATTATCGCATAGTCATTTTTGCTCTTGCGATAGTTTTTGGAATAGTATTTTCTGTTCCATCACTTCTGCAGACAGAAAATGGTAAAAAAATAACACTTGGCCTTGATCTTCAAGGTGGTCTGCATATGCTTCTTGGTGTAAAAACCGAGGAGGCAATCAAAAGTCGTATCAAATCAATAGCAGCTAGTGTCAAACACTTTGCTGACCGTGAAGATATCTTGATAGAGAATCTTACATTTGATGATGAGAGTGTAAGTTTTGAAGTACTTGATTCTGATGATATGCCTTCTGTTGAAGAGTTTGCAAAAAAGATTGAGGGTGCTACAATTAGCAAAAACGGTAATGTTGTGACTATCTCTTTTACTCCTGAGGAGAAAAAGAAGATAGAACAGCATGCAATTGAGCAGGCTATTGAGACGATTCGTAACAGACTTGATCAGTTTGGACTCTCTGAGCCAATTGTTGCAAAACAGGGAAAAGAGAAGATCTTAGTTGAGCTTGCAGGGATTAAAACACCACAAGAAGAGCAGCGTGCGCGTGAGCTAATCAGCCGTGCTGCTAAGCTTGAACTTATGGCTGTTGATGAAGACAGAAACGCAAGAGTTTACAATATGAGCGATGCAGATGCTGCGGAGTATGGAGATATTATCCTCCCAGATGCAAAAAATTCTCAGATCAAGTACCTTGTAAAAGAGATTCCTATTTTAGATGGTAGTATGCTTACCAATGCAAATGTAGGCTTTGATCAAAACAATCGTCCGGTAATAAACTTTAAACTCAATGCCGAGGGTGCAGATATCTTTGGAGACTTTACAGGTAAAAATGTCGGTAAACGTCTTGCAATCGTACTCGATGGTAAAGTCTTTTCAGCACCGAATATTAATGAGCGTATTGGTGGTGGTGCTGGACAGATCTCTGGTAACTACACAGTTCTAGAGGCAAAAGATTTAGCTATTGCACTGCGCTCAGGGGCACTGCTCGCACCTATCTATATGATGGAGAAGCGCTCAGTAGGGCCAAGCCTTGGAGCTGACAGTATTAAAGCCTCTTTAGTTGCACTTATTGGCGGTTTTGTACTTGTAATTATTTTTATGGTAGTTTACTATCGTATGGCAGGTGTTATTGCCAACATTGCACTTATTGCAAATCTCTTTATCCTTTTAGCTGTTATGAGTCTCTTTGGTGCGACGCTGACACTTCCTGGTATGGCGGGTATCGTACTTACTGTCGGTATGGCAGTTGATGCCAATGTTATCATCAATGAGCGTATCCGTGAGTTGTTGCGTGAGGGCAAATCAGCCAAAAAGGCGATAGAAGAGGGCTACTCAAATGCAATGAGCGCTATCTTGGATGCTAATATCACGACGCTTATTGCCGCAGTAGTTTTATATGTTTATGGAACAGGGGCTATTAAAGGTTTTGCAATTACGATGAGTATCGGTATTTTGGCTTCTATGCTAACAGCTATTCTTGGAACACATGGAATCTATCAAATGTTAGAAGACAGAATTGCCAAGAGTCGTAACTACCGTTACTGGTTTGGGATTAAAGGATAGTCATGGAATTTTTTAAATATAACAAAACATATAACTTTATGGGCAAATCAAAAATTGCCATGATTCTCTCAATAGTTTTGGTTCTTGCATCATGGGCAATTTTGGCAACAAAAGGGCTTAATTACGGGATTGACTTTGCCGGGGGAACGATTGTTCAGGTGAAGTACGATAAAAAAGCACCGATTGATGCAATGCGTGAGCGCCTTAAAGCTGACAAGCTTTTTGAAAATGCCTCTATAACAGAGTTTGGCTCACCTGATGAGGTGGTCATTCGTATGAAGACATCAAGTGCCAATGTTACAAAAGATATTGGTGATGTAGTGCGTGAGGCACTTAAGGGAACGGGGAACTTTGAAATTCGTCGTGTGGACATTGTTGGTCCAAAAGTCGGAAATGAGCTTAAAGAAAAAGGGCTTATGTCACTCTTTTTGGCAATTGCAGGGATCTTGATCTATGTTGCATTTCGATTTGAGTGGCGTTTTGCCGTGGCTTCTATTGTAGCTCTTGTTCACGATGTCTCTATCTCTATGGGAGCAGTAGCTCTCTTTAGCGTAGATGTAAATCTTGATGTACTTGCAGCAATTTTGACACTGCTTGGGTACTCATTAAATGATACTATCATTGTCTTTGACCGTATTCGTGAGGGTGTTACAAAGTCTAAAGGTGCAGATCTTGCAGCGATTATCAATGAGTCTATCACTAGAACACTGGCGCGTACGACACTGACATCACTGACAACATTTTTTGTGGTCTTTACACTCTTTATGTTTGGTGGTGAGATTATCCATGCATTTGCATTTACGCTTCTTGTTGGTATAATAGTGGGAACATACTCGTCTATCTTCGTAGCATCTCCTATACTGCTGCTCTTTGGTTTTGATGTGAAAAAATATCATGCAAAACTCGCAGAGAAAGCAAAAAGAGAGGCTGAAAAAGAGCGAATGCGTGCACAATTTGAATCAGGAGTGATGTAATGGATTGGGGTAAAGTTGTATATGTTTTCTTCTCGTTAATGAGTCTGACTTCGATTGCAGGTTTTTTGTATGAAAATACTGCGATTTCACTTTTTATGGCTGCAAGTGTAAACTTGATTTCAACCATTTTAAAAATCGGGGTAAGAAATCTGCTCTCAGCAGAGCTTTTGGCTTCATCGCTCGTAGCAGATCTGCACCTTATACCGGCATTTGTTTTTCTGGTAATCATTCATGATGATTCATGGGCTATGGCACTTGCAATCGGTGCACTTATTGCAAACATCTTCTCAATGGGGCTTGTCTACATCGAGAGTAGTAAGACGCAAGAAGAGTATTAAAACAACAGATTTAAAAATTAGAAATTTTATTTTAGGATAGAGAACTTTGGAATACAAAGCACAAGATATAGAGAAAAAATGGCAAGAGTACTGGAAGAAAAACGAGAGTTTTGAGCCAAGTGAAGATTTTACACAGGAGAAGAAGTATATTCTTTCAATGTTTCCTTTCCCTAGTGGTCGTCTGCATATGGGGCATGTAAGAAACTACTCAATCTCTGATGCTTTTGCACGTTATCATAGACAACAGGGAAAAAATGTATTACATCCTATCGGTTTTGACAGTTTTGGTATGCCGGCAGAAAATGCGGCTATTAAAAACGGAAGTCATCCAAAATCTTGGACATATGATAACATCGACTATATGAAAAACGAGTTCTATTCACTTGGTTTTTCTTTCTCACGCAAGAGAGAATTTGCTACAAGTGATGAACTCTATACAAAGTTCGAGCAGGGCTTTATCATTGATATGTACAATGCAGGACTGCTTTATCGTGAGAAGGGGCTTTTAAACTGGTGTCCACATGATCAGACAGTGCTTGCAAATGAGCAGGTGATTGATGGATGCTGTTGGAGATGTGACACACCGATTGTTAAAAAAGATATGAATCAGTATTACTTTAAGATAACAAAGTATGCTGATGAGCTTTTGGAAGATCTTAAAAAACTAGAGGGTGGTTGGCCAAAACAGGTACTTACTATGCAGGAGAACTGGATAGGCAAGTCAAACGGTTTGGCATTTGATCTTCACTTCGATGAAGCAAGCAAAGCAAAACTTAACAACAGTTTTGAGAGTTTTGATGTCTTTACAACTCGTCCGGATACTATCTATGGTGTAAGTTATACTGCACTTGCTCCTGAGCATGATATAGTTACTTACATGATAGAGAACAAACTTCTTGATGATGATATAATTGCACAAATAAATGCAATGAAAAATGCTTCATCTATTGAGAGACAAAAAGAAAAAGCGGGTCTGCCGCTTGGTCTGAATGTTATTCATCCATTAACAGGTAAGACTATTCCGGTTTGGATTGCAAACTTTGTACTTATGGATTATGGTAGTGGTGCTGTTATGGCTGTTCCTGCACATGATGAGCGTGACTATGATTTTGCGAAGAAGTATGACCTGCCAATCAACCCTGTAATCGTTCCATATGAGGGTGAGCATGACTTTTCAAAGTCTGCCTTTACAGAAGTCGGTAAGCTGATAAATTCAGGTGAGTTTGATGGTATGAACTCTAAAGAGGCACAGCAAAAGATCATCGAGCTTTTTGAGAAAAAGGGTCTTGGTAAAAAGACGACAAACTACAAACTCAAAGATTGGGGTGTGAGTCGTCAGCGTTACTGGGGTGCACCTATTCCGTTTATTCACTGTGATAAGTGTGGACTAGTTATGGAGAAAAAAGAGAATCTTCCTGTTGCTCTTCCTGATGATGTAGAGATAACAGGTGAAGGAAATCCTCTAGAGAAACACCCTACATGGAAATATTGTAAATGTCCTGAATGTGGTGGCGATGCTGTGCGTGAGACAGATACGATGGATACATTTGTAGAGTCTAGCTGGTACTTCTTACGCTTTTGTGCATCACCGCAAAACTGGGAAAAAGAGCCATTTTCAGCTGAGCAGTTAAAGTACTGGATGGGAGTGGATCACTACATTGGTGGCATTGAGCATGCCGTACTGCATCTGCTTTATGCACGTTTCTTTACAAAGGTCTTTAGAGATCTTGGTTACTTGGACTTTGATGAGCCGTTTGACAGACTTCTTACCCAGGGAATGGTGCTTAAAGATGGTGCAAAAATGTCAAAATCAAAAGGTAATACAGTTGATCCTGATGCACTTATTGAGAAATATGGTGCAGATACTGCGCGTCTGTTTATTCTCTTCGCCGCACCGCCGACACAAGAACTTGAGTGGAATGATAGTGCTGTCGATGGAGCGTTTCGTTTTATCAAGCGTTTTTATGAGCGTAGCGTAAATGTAGAAGCATGTGAGAGCAAACCTGAGGTTGACCACTCTAAACTCTCCAAAGAGGAGAAGTTTGCTCGTAAGAAGGTCTATGAAGCACTCAAACGTGCCGAAGAAGTTTACAATGAGCGCTATACATTCAACACTATGATTGCGGGTGTTATGGAAGCGATGAATGCACTCAATGCTCAAAGCAATCCAGCTGTATGGACAGAGGCTTACTGGATACTTACATCTATTTTAGAACCAGTTATCCCTCACACAGCGTGGGAGATCTCTGAGAAGTACTTCAATCTTAAAAATCTGACTCCACAAGAGATAGTAGAAGAGGTTTTTGTAGAGGACAGCATCACTCTTGGTGTTTCAGTAAACGGGAAAAACCGTGGTGAGGTTGAAGTAGCAGCAGATACACCAAAAGAGGAAGTTATTGCCGCTGCAAAAGCTGCAATCGCTCCAAAATGGTTAGAGGGAAAAGAGATTGTAAAAGAGATCTATGTTCCTAAAAAACTTGTCAATATAGTAGTTAAAGGTTAGTTATGAGCTCACGCAAATATTTCTACACACTCTTTATAGCACTACTACTTTTGACAAGTGGGTGCGGCTATAAACCAAGTGCTAAGTATTCGCGTGAGGTGACGGGTGAGAAGATAAGCACAAGTGTTGTTATCTCTGCACAAGATCCGGAGAACACCGTTGTTATCAAAGATGCGGTTGACAGTGCCATTATACAGATATTTCATGCATCTTTAGTTGATAGAGCGCATTCGGATACTCATCTTCAGTTTCGAATATCTGCACCAAGATATACACCTATTGAGTATGATGATAATGGTTTTGTAATCGCATACCGTACAACTATTAACCTGCATATCGTTCGCCAAACTACCGATAGAGTAAAAACATATCAGGCTAAAGGTACGTATGACTTTGCTGTAACACCAAATGCTGTTATTACGGATAAAGAGCGTTTTGATGCCATTAAATACAGTGCCCAAAAAGCCATTGCTTCATTTATAGCACAGGTCTCAGCAGAAGGCTCACGCAAAGGAGAGTAAGATGACAATTCAAACTATTATAAACAATGCAATTAAACGCTTAAAGCTAGAGGGTAAGCAGCTTACACCTGATTTTTATGCAGAGGCTTTTTGTAAAGAGGTCAAACGTGCAAAAGCAGATGTAGAAGATTGTAATCATCTTAAAAAGTATCAGGAGTTACTCTCTAAAGATCTGCAAAAAGAGCTAAAGAACTATCGTATCAGTACTATGCATGAGTTTGTTCGTTTTTTGGTTTCAAAGCTCAATCGCACAAGCCCGACTCAGTGCTCGACTACACTTGAAGCGCAGACACTCCTTTGTAAACGAGCTCTTCAGGCTATTACTGTACTGCACAATGAAGAAGCAGCGGAGCTTGCAAAAAAAAGTATAGAACTTTTAGAAAATAATGCAACACCACAACAGATGGATGAATTTCGTCAGCGATGGCTTAACTTCTTAACAAACTATGATGATACTTTCTTACAAAGACTTAAAGAGTTGGGTAGTGTAGATAGTGAAAACCTTCGTAAAACAATTGAAAATCTTCACTTAAGTGCTCAAAAGAACGCTACTGCTTCAAAAGAGAGTATAGATTTAGAAAAGATCTCCAAGTTGCTAATTGCCTCATTTGTGCCATCTATTGCTTCAAGTGTCAATGAGACTATTGCAGATATTAGTGAAAAGATACGTCAAAATCCTGCGATTTTGGATGACAGCGATGTTGAAAAAGAGATTAAAAAAGCGATCTCTTTACGTATAGCACTTGATAAAGAGAGTGTAAAAGAGATGGTTGAATCCATCGATGGTGTACTTGACAAACTCTCTTTACGTCTTATAGATATGATAGAGAGCTCTGATAACTCAAATGCAGAGATTCAGGCTATTAAAAAAGAACTCGAATCCTATACGGAAGAGTCAGCTAGTAATTTTAAAATTGCTCATAAAAAGCTCTTTACCATCGCAGTGGCTTTGGAAGAAAACACTGAGATACTCAGTCGTGATTTAAAAGGGCATAACTCCGATGTACAGGCTTTAAGCAAAAAGGTTAAACAACTTGAAAAAGAGCTAGAAGAGGCGCGTAAAGATTCAAAAGAGGACTTCCTGACAAAACTTTATAACCGCCGTGCACTAGATGAGTTTTTAGAGCTTAAAGAAGCAGAATACAAACGTTACAATAGAAACTATGCCATTGTTATGTTCGATCTGGACAACTTTAAAAAAGTAAATGATACTTTTGGGCATGAAGCCGGAGATGCTGTACTTTCTGCTTTTGGAAAGATCCTTAAAAAAGAGGCTCGGAGTGTAGATATAGTAGGGCGTTATGGCGGTGAAGAGTTTTTAGCACTGCTGAGTGATACAGATACAAAAGGCGGTGCAACTTTTGCTGATAAAGTTCGACGTCATGTTGAACGCGCAAAGATGATGTATAAGGGCAAACAAATCCCTGTTACTGTGAGTGCAGGTGTAAGTGAGAGAGCAAAACATGTCTCGCTGCAAGCTACGATCAACTCTGCAGATGAATACCTTTACCTTGCAAAAAAGAACGGGCGTAACAGGGTAGAGTATAAAAAATAGTGTTAGAAGATTTTTTAAACAACAAACCACTTTTTTATAACGAAATTGACTACACACGTATGCCTCGTGTGTGGCAGCGTATCAAGAAATATTTTAAACTTCCAAAGATCATTCACCTTATCGGTACAAATGGTAAAGGGACAACCGGTCGCTTTTTGGCAACGGCACTCCTGCGTGAGGGACATAGTGTCGGGCACTATACATCACCTCATATTTTAGAGTTTAATGAGCGTATCTGGATAAATGGCCATAATGCAACAAACGAACAACTCGATACCACACATCTAAAACTTTTAGAGCTACTCAATCAAGAAGAGTTAAATTCCCTGAGTTATTTTGAATATACAACACTTTTGGCGATGCTGCTCTACAGTGAAGCCAAACTTGAATATGTTGTTTTAGAAGCAGGTTTGGGCGGAGAACATGATGCTACTGCTGTCTTTGAAAATGTGCTTACACTCCTTACTCCAGTAGATTTGGACCATGAATCTTTTTTAGGTGATACCATAGAGGCAATTGCAACTACAAAAGTAAAAGCAGTGCAAAAAGCAACTATTGTTGCAAAGCAAAAACACAAAGAAGTGTATGATGTTGTCAGCGCTCTTAGTAAGAGTAAAGATTTTCTTGTCTATAATGTTCAAAAGTGTGTAAGTAGTGAAGATATTGTAATGCTTAACGCAATTGCACAAGATGAAATACTACCACACTATTTATATGACAATATGATGTTGTCTCTTGCTGCTTTGAAATACTTAGGCATTGGCTATAAAAAAGAGACTTTTGCAAAAGCACGGCTTTTTGGGCGTTTGAGTAAGATTGCTGACAATATATTACTTGATGTCGGGCATAACAAACTAGCAGCACAGGCTATTGTAAAAGTATTGGCCGGAAAAAAGTATGTATTGATTTACAATACATATAAAGATAAAGCATATAAAGAGATATTAGAAATTTTACGACCAATTATTAAAAGAGTAGAAGTTATTAAAGTAGAAGATATGAGAATAGAGAGTGAAGAGAAATTAATGGCAGCACTAAAAGAGTTGGCTTTAGAACATGTAGCGTTTAATCACTCAATACAGAGTGAGGAAGAGTACCTTGTTTTTGGTTCTTTTAGTGTTGCGGAGAGGTTTTTGAAGGAATATAATGGATAAACATTTTACTGTTACCATTCATGATGACTCCGGTGTCAGACAGTTTAATCTGCATAAGTTTGTCAAAAAAGCTTTTTTTTATGCTTTGTTGTTTCTAATCAGCGTAGGTATTATCGCTGCAGGGACAATACTGTATCTAAATGAGAGTGTTGATGCATTACAAGAGAAAAAAGAGAGCTTGGAGAGTGGATATAAGCAGTTAAAAGCACGCAATATGATCTTGGAAAAGAGTATGCGTGAGACAAAAAGCTCTTTAGATATAAAGAAAAAAGAGCTAGAAGAACTCTCTGATTCACTCTCTGAAATAGAGACACTAATAGGTTTAAAACCAATAGAAGAAGAGTCTTTGCAAGAACGTGTAAGTATTGCAAAACTCAGCTCTTCACACCGTGCAACACTGCTACAACTTATTCCAAGTGGCTCACCCATAGAGTACCATGGTATAACAAGCAAGTTTGGCTATCGCATACATCCGACATTGGGCAAAAGGGAATTTCACAGAGGCATAGATTTAAAGGCAAAAATGAATACTCCTGTATATGCGACAGCTGACGGTATAGTGGAGTGGGCTGGTTTACATAAGCGCAGTGGCTTTGGGAAGCTTATCATTCTTGAACATGTTTATGGGTTTAAAAGTTATTTCGGACATTTAAACAAAATTGTGATAAAATCCGGACAATTTGTAAAAAAAGGGCAACTTATCGCCTATACGGGAAATTCGGGTCTTAGTAACGGGCCACACCTACATTATGAATTGCGTTTTATTCACAGAGTTTTAAACCCTTACTACTTTATAAAGTGGACACAGGCAAACTATAATGATATTTTTCAAAAGGAGAAAAAAGTTCCATGGCAATCTTTAATAACAGCGACATCTCGACTTCAGGTGCAAAACCAGACGCCAACACAACAATCATCACACAAGGAGCAAAGCTTAAAGGGGAAATAGAGATTGAGTGTAATCTCTATATTGACGGAGAGCTAGAGGGGAGTATAAACTCTTCAAAAGAGATCAATGTTGGTAAAAACGGACATGTGAAAGGAACCATCAAAACCGAGCGTTTAATAGTTCAGGGATTTGTAGAGGGCAGTGTTGATGCAACACGTGTTGAGATTAAAGCAGGCGGACATGTTAATGGTGAGATAATCTCCAATGATTTGGTAATAGAATCCAAAGGTATCTTTGAAGGAAACTCAATCATTAAAGAAAAACATGCTGCTATTGCATCAAAGCAAGAGTAGTTTAGAGACCCTTTAGGAGATAAATGATACAAGCAGCACTCTATAACTACTACAAAAACAGTGATACGAAAAACTTAGAGCTTTTAATCTGTGAAGATGCGAAAGAGGCAGATGAACTACAAGCCGTTGCAAAGTTTTTCAATCAAGATGTTTTGGTTTTTCCAGACTTTCGTCCGACATATGGAGATGATCTTCGTTCTTACAAAGAAGAGCTCCATGAACTTTTGGCAGATTTGCGTTTTTACTACCGTAGCAAAAAAAAGCCCTTGGTTATTTCTCCTTTAAAAACACTTCTTTTTCCTCTTCCAAAAGCAGAAATCCTTAAAAGTACAAACCTGGAGTTTGGTTCTGAGATAGATTTGGTCAACTTCAAAGAGCAGATGCTGCATTGGGGTTATACCTTTGTAGATATGGTACAGGTTGAGGGTGAGATCTCTCACCGGGGCGATATCATAGATATCTTTGTTCCTGCTACAAAAAACCCATATAGAATCTCCCTTTTTGACACTGAGATAGAGCAGATAAAAGCCTTTGATCTCGATACCCAAAGAACCATAGGTGATGAGCTTGACTCCATTGAGATCAGTGCAGCCTTTTTTGCTCTGGATGCAGAGCAGTTTGACACACTAAATGCCAAAATAGAAGCAAGTGAATTTGATGCACTCTCACGTGATATTGCTTCACTTGGTTTTTGGCACTTAGATGAACTCGCAGAAAACTTTTTAGAGGGTAAAAAAGCTCTCCTTGCTCATAAAATGGAAAATGCCCTTATAGATGCCTATGCCATTAACAACCCTAAGATTCCGCGTGAGCAGTTCGCACTGGAGGTTTTACCCGAGAGTGAGCGTGTGCGTGAGCTGGTTGTGGCAAATGCCGAGCAGCTTATAAAGGTGCACAAAGATAAAAAAATTACACTTATCGCGGCCAATAAAGCAACCATTAAACAAGCCGGTATCTATGATACGACAAATATCAATATTGTAGAAGCTCCTTATATCTTAAATATCATTAGTGATGATGAGCTCATCATCTCACTCAACAAGCCAGATAAAAAACGCCGTCGCCGTAAAAGCTCCATACTGCTTGATGATCTAAAGGCGGGTGATTATGTAGTGCATGAGGATTATGGTGTCGGTATCTTTGAGAAGATTGAACAGGCTGAGATACTTGGCGGAGTAAAAGATTTTATTGTTATCAAGTATGTCGGTGATGACAAGATACTTCTGCCGGTTGAAAACCTTGATTATATTGACCGCTACATTGCAGGCGGGGGCAGTGTTCCCGTGCTTGACAGACTTGGGAAAGGGAGCTTTGGAAAATTAAAGGCAAAAGTTCGTAAACGACTCTTAGAGATTGCAGGACAGATTGTAAACACAGCAGCTGCGCGGGCACTCATCGAAGCGCCAAAGATAAACATCTCCAAAAAAGAGCTTGAGGAGTTTCAAAAACTCTCAGGATTTGACTATACAGAGGATCAAAAGCAAGCCGTTGATGAGATACTGCGTGAGATGGCAAGCGGACATATTATGGACAGATTGCTTAGCGGTGATGTCGGTTTTGGAAAGACTGAGATAGCACT
>Ga0256836_1000263_pt1 | contig 30584 bp, 33 predicted proteins | sample 4561380metaG_FD_185974 | JGI IMG/M metagenome (GOLD analysis project Ga0256836, IMG submission 185974) | Hydrothermal vent microbial communities from Guaymas Basin, Mexico - 4561-380 | ecosystem: Environmental > Aquatic > Marine > Hydrothermal vents | place: Mexico: Guaymas Basin | collected...
AAAAGAAGTGGCGCGGTGGACGAGACTCGAACTCGCGACCCCCTGCGTGACAGGCAGGTATTCTAACCAACTGAACTACCACCGCGCATATAAAATAAGATTTGTTACACCAATTTATGGCGACCCCTAAAGGATTTGAACCTCTGTTACTACCATGAAGTGATAGTGTCCTTGGCCACTAGACGAAAGGGTCACTTTCTTTCATAAACAAAAGGTTTGTAAACAAAAAATGGTGGGCACTACTGGACTCGAACCAGTGACATCTACCTTGTAAGGGTAGCGCTCTACCAACTGAGCTAAGCGCCCTTGAATGGGTTTTTTGTTTTTGTAATAATGGTGGGCACTACTGGACTCGAACCAGTGACATCTACCTTGTAAGGGTAGCGCTCTACCAACTGAGCTAAGCGCCCATCCAAATTAAAAACGATTTTTGCATTAGTTGTGCTAAAGTTTTGAGCGAAGCATACATTAAGTATGTGAGCTTAAAGCTGAAGTGCAAATAAACAAAATCTATGGCGCGGTGGACGAGACTCGAACTCGCGACCCCCTGCGTGACAGGCAGGTATTCTAACCAACTGAACTACCACCGCATATAGTGTTTTTAATTTAAAAATGGTGTCCTGTGATGGATTCGAACCATCGGCCACATCATTAAAAGTGACGTGCTCTACCAGCTGAGCTAACAAGACATTTTGTCTCTTAATGTTAAGAGGTCGAAATTATAGACAAATCAATTTTATATGTCAAGATATTTTTGTACAAATTTAGAAAAACATCTCTTTATCGATTAAAATTAGCATTTTTATAGCATGCAGAGCACTTTGATGCTGTACATAGTTTCTATCTCCTTGTAAATGAAGATGTACCTCTTTATGTTGTGTTTTACTTCGAACCCCAATAAATACAGTACCAACAGGTTTAAGTTCAGTTCCCCCACCATCTCCAGCGATGCCACTTATAGAGAGTGCATAATCTGCATCACTTACATTAAGTACACCCTCACTCATCTCTTTAACTACCTCAGCACTTACAGCACCCTCTTTCTCTATTACTTCATGGCTTACTGCAAGCCAGTTCTCTTTTAGTGAATTTGAATAAGTCACTAAAGCTCCATCTAAAATAGTAGAAGCTCCATTATTTTTTGTAAAATAGTAAGAGAGTAATCCACCAGTACAACTCTCGGCAAAACTTACTCGTTTATTTGCAGATGAGAGTCTCTCTATAATATATGCCACAACATTTGATGCAGCTATAAGGTTTTTGGGTAACAGTTGTTTAGCTGATTCTATAAACTTCGATATATCTCCATATTTATTGCTCGATATATCAACTCTTAGCCACCCTTCTATCTCTTTAGTAACATTTATATGTACTTCATATGTCTGGGCTATTGGATTTAAGATAGCACTCAGTGTCTCTTTAACCTCATCAAAAACATGAAGTGTCGCATTTGATGTATGACTCTGCATCAACACTTCAGGCATCTTTTGTTCTTCATCAATTTGTAAAACATTTGTAAAAGAGTTTTTATACTCTAAAAGGTAACTCCCCTGCTCAAATAGAGATGTTTTTTGAGGTATAAGCATATTCTCTTTAAGTATTTGATTATCACTTGTAACAGTACATATAAGTTTACCAACAGTAGAAAAGTGCTTTTTTGTAGTTACAATAATGATTTTATCATCAGAATTGAGCTCCTCTTCTAAGTATAAAAAGAGTGAATTATCGCTCTCTTTAAAGTAAGTGATTGAGTCTATAAAATGTACTTTTTGCTCTATTTTTCTTAAAACATACTCTTTAAGAGACCTGTTATATACAAATTTGTTACCGATGAAGATAAGATGGAGTTTCATACGAGTTTTACCTTATATTTATTTGGGTTATTATAGCGCTTTTATGAGCTTTTAAACACATTGAAGATATAATGCAAAACTTTTTAATACAATTTGAGGCAGAGATGGACTACAAAGACACACTACTACTACCGACAACAAATTTTGCCATGCGTGGTAATCTAATCAACAACGAACCTAAACGCTATAAAGCTTGGGATGACAACAAAGTCTATGAAAAGATGAAAGCAAACCGCAAAGATGCACCTAGCTTTACACTTCATGATGGTCCCCCTTATGCAAATGGGCATATCCACATCGGTCATGCACTCAACAAAGTACTCAAAGATATCATCGTTAAACATAACTACTTCGATGGTAAATCTGTACGTTTTACTCCAGGTTGGGACTGTCATGGTCTTCCAATTGAGCAACAAGTTGAGAAAAAACTTGGTGGGAAAAAGAAAAAAGAGCTTTTAGAGACTCATGAGATTCGTAAACTTTGTCGTGAACATGCACGTAAGTTTGTTGAGATTCAAAAAGAGGAGTTTAAAACTCTTGGTATCTTAGCTGACTGGGAAAAACCTTATGTCACTATGGACTACCGTTTTGAAGCAAACATCTACCGTACACTTTGTTCTGTTGCAAAAAAAGGGCTTCTTATTGAAAGAAGTAAACCTGTTTTTTGGTCTTGGGCTGAAAGAACTGCACTTGCAGAAGCAGAAGTAGAGTACGAAGATAAAGAAGATTACTCTATGTTTGTGGCGTTTGAGCTAAACGATCATGCTAAAGCAAAACTAGGCATAGAGGGTAAAGCTGCTCCTGTTATCTGGACAACAACACCATGGACTATCCCAGCAAATACTGGTATATCACTTAATCCTGAAGAAAAATATGTTCTTACTACTGATGGTTTCATCGTAGCTAAAGAGCTTTTAAATGCCCTCGTGGAAGATGAAGTTCTCAGTGGCACAATCGCAAAAGAGTTTGATGCAACTGCATTTGAAAACTTAGTAGCTATTAACCCACTCAACAATCGTGAGTCACGTTTAGTACTTGGTGATCATGTTTTAATTGACAATGGTACAGGTTGTGTTCATACTGCTCCTGGACATGGTGAAGATGATTACCGTGTTGGACTTCGTTATGACCTTGAAGTTGTAATGCCAGTTGATGAAACTGGATGTTACGATGAGAGTGTAGTTCGCGATGGTCTTATTCCAAATGGTGAAGATTTTGTTGGTCGCCACATCTTTAAATCTAATGAAGATCTTTTGGCACTCATGGGTGATGCCGTACTTAAAGTTGGTAAGTTTATGCACTCCTATCCACATTGTTGGAGAAGTCATACACCTCTTATCTACCGTGCAACTCGTCAGTGGTTTATCTCTGTAGATGGAACGCCAGAGGGTCAAAATGAAACACTCAGAGAAAATGCTCTTAGTGAAGTTGAAAAAACACTTTTTATCCCTGAAACAGGAAGAAAACGCCTCACTTCTATGGTTGAGAATCGTCCTGATTGGTGTATATCTCGTCAACGTGATTGGGGTGTTCCTATCGCATTTTTTAGAGTTAAAGCAACAGGTGAAGTCATTTTAGATGAAAAAGTACTTAACTATGTAGCGATGATTTTTGAGATGAAAGGGAGTGATGCTTGGTACTCAATGAGCATAGAAGAACTTCTTTACCCTGGTTCTGGTTATAAAGCAGACGAACTTGAAAAAGTAAGCGACATCTTAGATGTATGGTTTGACTCAGGTTCTACTTGGAACTCAGTACTTAAATCTCGTAACTATGATGCTGGAAAATACCAAGCAGACCTTTATGTAGAAGGAAGTGACCAACATCGCGGTTGGTTCCAATCTTCACTTTTCCTCTCTTGTGCAGTTGAGCATCAAGCACCATACAAAGGTGTTTTAACTCACGGTTTCACAGTAGATGACAAAGGTGAGAAGATGTCTAAATCAAAAGGGAATGTTATTGCCCCTGAAAAAGTTCTCAAAGAGTACGGAAGTGAAATTCTTCGTCTTTGGGTAGCTTCATCTGATTACCAAGGGGACTTAAAAATCTCTCAAGGCATCTTAAAACAGATAAGTGAAAACTATAGAAAACTAAGAAATACCTTTAGAATTATGCTTGCAAACATCAATGACTTAGAAACACTCACTCCTTATGAGGAGATGGGTGCTCTTGATAAGTGGATTTTAAATGTTGCTAGTCAAGTACTTGGTGATGTTCACAAATCATTTGCAGAGTATAACTTTGTAAATGGTATGAGTACACTCAACAACTTCATTGCAAATGAGCTCAGTGGAATGTATATAGATATGACAAAAGACAACCTCTACTGTAATGCACAAGATTCTGCTCGTCGTCGTTCAAGTCAAAGTGCTATGGCGATGATCACTCGCTCTTTACTTTTACTTATGGCTCCAATTCTTACATATACAGCTGATGAGATTGTAGAAAATGCTCCAAAAGTTGTAACAGATGGTGCAGAATCTATCTTTGACATGACTTATAATGGTATTGAAAGTGGTGAAAGCAGTTTTGATGCAGCCTATATGACAAAAGCTCGTGAAGGTTTTGGTTCTGTTGTAGATGGACTCAAAAAAGAGAAGATTATCAAATCAACTTTAGAGCTTGTTATCTTTACAGAATCAAAAGTAGCACTTGATATGGATACAACTGATGCTGAAGATTGGTTTGTTGTAAGTGGTGTACTTGAAGATAAACCAGAAGAAGAGATTCTTGGAAGTTTCAAAGTAGATGAAGATACATTCACAATTACTAAAGCAACAGCATATAAATGTCCACGTTGTTGGAAATTCCAAGCAAGTGAACCAGATTGTACATGTAAACGCTGTGAAGAGGTTGTAAGTGCCTAATTTTGCAGAGCCTGTAAGCTTTAACTTCATTTTGGCAACTATTGGTGTCATATTTGGAGTAATTGCACTTGGCATACTCGCAGTGAAAAAATTTAAAAAGGAAGTTTAGTGATTACATTAAAAGAAGCTCTATCACTGAGCAAAGATGAACTTAACAAATTTAAAGATGAACTAAAAGCTAAAATCGAAGCAAGACCTGAACTTAATGCTTACATAGATATAAAGAGTGTTGGTGAAGGTGTTCCTATTGCCATCAAAGATAACATTCAGGTCAAAGAGTGGTCTGTTACTTCTGGAAGTAAGATACTTCAAGGATACATTGCACCTTACAATGCAACAGTGATTGAGAAGATGAGTGAAGCTGGACTTAGCCCATTTGGTCGTGTCAATATGGATGAATTTGCTATGGGTTCTACAACAGAATCTAGTTTTTATGGCAAAACTCAAAATCCTCATAATGCTGAGTGTGTTCCTGGTGGAAGCTCAGGAGGATCTGCTGCTGCTGTTGGAGCTGGTCTTGCCATAGCCGCACTTGGAAGCGATACTGGTGGATCTATTCGTCAACCTGCTGCATTTTGTGGAATTGTAGGGATGAAACCAACTTATGGTCGTGTATCTCGTTATGGTTTAGGAGCTTATGCTTCAAGTCTTGATCAGATTGGCCCAATGACACAAAATGTTGAAGATGCAGCGATTCTTTATGACATCATTAGTGGAAGCGATAAAAAAGACTCTACAAATGCTCAAAAAGATGACAAAGTAACACCAAACCTTAATGGTGAGAGAAAACTTACTATTGCAACTCTTCCAAAGTATGTAGAAAATGCGAGCCAAGATGTTAAAAATGCTTATGCAAAAGCGATAGAAGCTCTTAAAGCCGCTGGACATACCATAGTTGAAAAAGAGATGATGGATGCGAAGTTTGATATCTCTGCATATTACATTACAGCAACTGCCGAAGCTACAACAAATCTTGCTCGTTATGATGGTATCCGTTACGGTAACCGTGTAGAGGGTAAAAATCTTGAAGAGACTTTCATAAACACAAGAAGTGAAGGTTTTGGAGATGAAGTAAAACGCCGTATTTTACTTGGTAACTTTGTACTCTCTAGTGGATACTACGAAGCTTACTATGTAAAAGCTCAAAAAACACGACACATCATCAAAGATGAGTATGCAAAAATCTTTGAAGAGGTAGATTTAATCCTCTCCCCTGTTGCACCAACGGTTGCAAATAAATTTGGAGAGCTTGAAAACCCTATGGATATGTACCTTAGTGATATCTATACAATTTCAGTAAACCTTGCAGGACTCCCTGCCCTTTCATTACCAATTATGAAAAATGCTGATGGTATGCCAGTTGGACTCCAACTTATCGCTTCAGCATATGATGAACAAACACTATTTGATGGCTCACTCAGCTTAGAAAAACAAATTAACTACAAAGGATAACCATGAGAATTCGTAAACGCGCCCTAACATTTGAAGATGTACTTTTAGTACCACAATACTCTGAAGTACTACCAAAAGAGGTTTCACTAGAAACAAAACTTACTCGTAATATTTCCCTAAAAATACCTATGGTTTCAGCTGCTATGGATACAGTAACAGAATACCGTGCTGCTATCGCTATGGCTAGACTTGGTGGTATTGGTATTATCCATAAAAATATGGATATTGAGACACAATGTAAACAAGTAAAAAAAGTAAAGAAAAGTGAAAGTGGAATCATCATCGATCCTATTTTTGTTCATCCTGATGCTACTTTAGCTGATGCTGAAGCACTTATGAATGAGTTTAAAATCTCTGGCGTTCCTGTTGTAGATGGTCACAATAAACTTCTTGGTATTTTAACAAATCGTGATATGCATTTTGAAAAAGATATGCGTAAACTTGCAAGTGAAGTGATGACAGTTATGCCACTTATAACTGCTACAAAAGGGATCTCTTTAGATGATGCTGCTGATATTATGCATAAACACAAGATTGAAAAACTTCCTATCATTGATGAAGAGGGATTTTTAAAAGGTCTTATCACAATCAAAGATATCAAAAAACGTATTGAGTACCCTAACTCAAACAAAGATGCTTTTGGTCGTTTAGTGGTTGGTGCAGCGATTGGTGTTGGACAGTATGATCGTGCTAAAGCTCTTGTAGATGCTGGTGTAGATGTACTTGTACTTGATTCTGCTCATGGTCATTCAAAAGGTATTTTAGATACTGTTCGTAAAATCAAAGAGAGTATGGAAGTAGATATCATTGCTGGTAATATCGCTACAAAAGAGGCTGTTGAGGCACTTATTGAAGCGGGAGCTGATGCTGTGAAAGTTGGTATCGGGCCTGGTTCTATCTGTACTACTCGTATCGTAGCTGGTGTTGGTGTTCCACAAATCTCTGCAATTGATGAGTGTGCACAAGCTGCTCGTAAACATGGTGTTCCTGTTATCGCTGATGGTGGTATTAAATACTCTGGAGATATCTCAAAAGCTCTAGCTGTTGGTGCTTCATGTGTAATGGCTGGTTCACTTTTAGCAGGTACAGAAGAGTCTCCTGGTGAGACTATTATGTTCCAAGGACGTCAATACAAATCATACCGTGGTATGGGTTCAATTGGTGCTATGCAAAAAGGTTCAAACGACCGTTATTTCCAAGAGGGAACTGCTGCCGATAAACTTGTTCCAGAAGGAATTGAAGGTCGTGTACCATTCCGTGGTTCTATAGCAGGCATCGTTCACCAAATGATGGGTGGTCTTCGTGCATCTATGGGTTACTGTGGAAGTGAAACTATAGAGATGTTCTGGGATAAATCTGAGTTTGTAGAGATCACATCTGCTGGTCTTAAAGAATCTCATGTTCATGATGTAATTATCACACAAGAAGCGCCCAACTATCATGTATAACATAAAGATGAGCAAAAGCCCATCTTTATTGCGCTAGCCGCTGAGGCACTAAAGCTTGCCTCTTACGAGGCAGAAAAGTATCTTAAGGAAGTAAGCTTGCAAAAAACACCTCAATATGCGGGTTTTTGGATCCGTTTTATCGCTTCATTTTTAGATACTCTCTTTCTTGCCTTACCAGTTGGCATAATCATCTACTTTTTAAGTGATGGCCACTGGTTTGATTTTTCACAATACCAACAAAACTTACAAATGGCAATGAGTGGTAATACCCATGCACTCGATTCTCAACCACAAACCTCACTCAAATGGGAACTACTTTTTGAAATAGCAGTCTTAGTTGTTACAATGCTCTTTTGGAAACGATGGAGAGGTGCTACACCTGGGAAAAAATTTGTTCATATTAAAATAGTAGATGCTAAAACTCTCCAAGATATAACAAACACACAAGCCATCACCCGCTCGTTTGGCTACATAGCCTCAACCTTCGCATTTCTCATAGGTTTTATTATAGTGGCGTTTAGAAAAGATAAACGGGGACTACATGATTTACTTGCGGGTACCGTTGTAGTTTATGAAGAGGGTTTTTGATCTTCTAAGAGATTTTCCTCTTTTTCACTCATAAAAAAGCTATCGACACTTATGTTCTTAAAAGCAGCATTTAAAGATGTAAAAAGCTGAGGAAATTCTTGTTCTAATTTTGCTAGCATCACTTTCATGCTTGCTCTTGCATGGGGCATTTTTACATCAAAACGCATAGCTGGACAAGCTTCATCACCTATAGCTTCAATCTTATTATCTTGCACAAACGCGATGAGTTGGCGTTCTCTCATCTGAATCAGGGGGCGAATTACCACAAGACCATTCTCCGCCGTGTATTTAGGAGCTAAAGAACGCATCTGTCCATTGTAAATAAAGTTCATAAAAAAGCTCTCTGCTGCATCATCCATATGATGACCAAGTGCTACTTTATTGCACCCTAGCTCTTTTGCTACTGAGTAAAGATACCCTCTTCTCATACGAGAGAAAAAACTACAAAAAGAGGAGTTTTTACGAATCTTCTCTTTTGCAAGTTCATAAGTTTTTGTATCACGAATAACATGCTTAATCCCATTTTCTTCACAATGTTTTGCAAGTGCATCAAAGTTTTCACCCATCCCATACCCAATGGTTACAGCAACAAATTCAAACTCAAAAGGAGCTCGGCGTTGCTGCTCTTTCATCGCATGAATCATAGTGAGTGAATCTTTTCCGCCAGAGAGACCAACAAGAATCTTATCACCCTCTTCTATGAGTTTAAATTCAGCATTTGTCTTGCCTAAACGCGACATAATTTTTTTAGAGAGTTTAACACCCATTAAGCAGCAATTACCTTATCTACCATCTTCATAACAAACTCTGCTGACTCAACCGCACTTGTTTCTAGGAACTCATCAAAGCTAAAGCTTGCATCCATATCGGCTGCATCACTTATGGCACGAAGGATGAAAAAAGGAACATCTAAAGCATCACAGACCACAGCAACACTAGCCCCTTCCATCTCTAGAGCATCAGCACCAAACTCTTTACCTATCCAGTTTTTACGCTCTTCATTGGCTACAAACTGATCACCAGTAGCGATGATACCCTCTTGCACACTTTTACCCATCTCATCTGCTACCTTTTTACTCATAGCTATCATTTGAGTATCTGCTTCAACAAATACAGCACCCTCTGGTACATATCCAAATGGGTGTCCAAATGCTGTAATATCTAAGTCATGTTGAGAAAGCTTTGTAGCTACAATCAGATCACCCACTTTTAAACTTGGACTAATCGCTCCTGCAACACCAGAGAAAAGAAGTTTTTGTGCTCCAAAATGCTCTATCATTGTTGTTGCTGTAAGTGTTGAGAAAACTTTACCTATCTTAGAGTAAGCTATCACTAGTTCTACACCTTTGTAAGTTGCTTCGTAGTATTTATTTCCAGCATACTCTGTTGTTGTATACTCACCAAGTTTTTCTAAAATTGGTGCTACCTCTTCTGGCATCGCACCCATAATTGCTATTTTCATATTTTTACCTCAAATGTTTCAATTTTTGTTTTAAATTTCTCTAGTTTTTCTACTATATCTCCAGTTGCATCGACAATACAACTACCACCCCAAAAGCCAAGTCCATCTTCAAAACCGACACGATTGACAAACAATAATGTTGCCTTACACTCTGCGGCCACTGTTTTTATAATCTCATACCATTTATCTTCTATCTCTAAGCCATCATCACTAAAACCTCGAGCAGGAGATGCTACAAGAGCTACAATTAAGTCAGGGTTTTGCTCTATTAAATCGTGGTGGACATCTTTATGCCATAGATCTTCACATACTACCATTGAGACTCTTTTTTCTCTCACCATAAAGCTCTCAAAAATATCACCTGCTTCAAAGTAACGAGCCTCTTCAAACATCCCATAGTTTGGTAAGTGTACCTTATGATGTTCACTCACAAAAACGCCATCAGAGAAATAAAGAGCAGCATTTCTAAAATGCCCCTCCTCTTTCATAGCTCCACCAACTACTATATCTAGATCTTTACTCAGCTCTCTTAGTGTATTAAGTTCATCTATGCTCCAAGCATCTTCTGTAAGCTTATCTTGAAGCATATAGCCACTAAGTGAGAGTTCAGGAAAGACAATCAAATCACTCGAATCTTTATGCTCTTTTATTGTAGTAGTGATTGCCTCTAAGTTAGATCTGTTTAACTTAGGGGCAATTTGTGCAAGAGTTACTCTCATATTAAGAGCAAATCTCCTCTTTAACTTTTTCTAAAGAAGCCATATCAGAGATGTTAAGTGTTTTTAACTCTTTAGCAATTCTACGATTTAAACCTTTAAGCGTTATCCCATTACCAAACTCTATAGCCATATCAAGTTCTGGAGCAACTGCTAAAATAGACTGTTTGTATTTTACAGGCTTAACAAGTTGATCTTTTAAGAGTGCTACAGCCTCTGCTTTTGTAGCATACTTCTGAGTTGTAACATTTGAAACAATTGGTGCTGTAAAACTATCTGAAACCATTTTTTCCATTAATTCAGCTAAAGGTGCTTGTGCAGGGGTTAAAAGCTCACAGTGAGATGCTACAGACATATCTAAAAGAAGGGCACGTTTTGCACCAGCATCTTTAAAAGTTTGCTCTAAACTTTGTAGATCAGACTTCATACCAGCCACAACAAGTTGCCCATCTTGGTTATAATTAGCAGGCCACACTTTTTTACCCTCAGCTTGTGCATCAGCACACACTTTCTCAACACTTGCATCATCTAAGCCAACAAGTACCATCATACCTGCATTTATGTCATCACAAGCTTCTTGCATAAGTTTACCACGGTTATGCACAAGCTCTACAGCGTCTACATAATCAATAGCACCTGAGGCACATAAAGCTGAAAATTCACCAAGAGAGTGCCCTAAGAAAAGCTCAGCTTTCACATCTGGACAAGCATCACTAAAAAGTTTGTATGCTATCATCTGTACCAAAAGGATAGCTGGCTGTGTATAAGCTGTTTGAGAAAGTTTTTCATTCTCTTCAAAGATAAGCTCTTTAAAGTCCACTCCAATTCTTTCACCAGCTTTATCAAACATCTCACGAGCTACTTCAGAGTTCTCATAAAAATCTTTCCCCATACCTACTGCTTGACTACCTTGCCCTGCAAAAATCATTGCTATTTTACTCATTTTACTCTCCTTCTAAATGTTCTTTATTATCTGCTATTTTTTTTCTTAATGTATTTCTATTTAAACCTAATCTATCTGAAAGTTGCAGTTGAGATTTAAATTTTTTTAATCCTGCACGTATAAGTGGCGTTTCATAAAGATAGAGAAAATTTCTATAATCACTATTTGAGCCAAGCTTAGGAGCAAGATAGTTTTCTATAATATCCATGAGTTCACTATCTTTAATATCATGTAAAAGATAGCTAATCATCACTTGTCTACGTAATGAACTAGCATTTTTAGACAAATCGGGTTTCAATTTTTTTATATTAAATCTATCACTTCCACCAAAAAGCATAGATGCTTCTAGTGCAAATTTTTTGATTAAAGGGGTTATATCTTCGGTTCTCTCACTTAAAGGTGGAATATCAAATTTCACACTAAAGAGTTCATCAAGAAGTTCATTATTAAAAGCTTGCTTTGCAGTAGCTATCACCCTTAAAGGTCGCATAGAGATGGCATTCATCAATCTACTTAAGTTTGGTGATGTATCTATGTTTGTAATAATGATTTCATTAGCACTCTCTAAAGCTAGGAGTAGTTCTTCGAAGTTTGATGCATCAATAACAGATGCATCAGGAAGTATATAAGAAGCCAAACTTCTCTTACCTACACCCTCTTCTCCCATAATAAGAGCATTGACTGTAAGTGTTTTAAGAAGTGAAGCTGTTTTAAATGCCTTAGAAGAGGCATCTGAAGCAGTTATAAAATTAGTGACATCCACAGCCGCTGCCGCCACCAGTTCCACAACATCCATCATCTTCTTGTTTATTTTCAGCTGGAACACCAGTCATCGCTTCTTCAGCAGTAGCTTCTCTTACATTGTTTACAGTAACTGTAAACATAAGATCTTTTCCAGCTAAAGGGTGATTAAAGTCGATTACAACAGTATCTTCTTTAATCTCTTTTACTGTTACTTGAACAGTTCCACCATCTTCACCTTGACCATAAAGTGTCATACCAACTTCTAAATCAATACCAGCGAATTGATCAGCAGGAACTTCTTGAGTTGCATCTGCATTGTACTCACCATAAGCATCAGCAGGTTTAACAAGAATATCAGCTTTTTCACCAATCTCCATCTTTTCAATACCAGCTTCTAAACCTGGAATAATTTGACCTTTTCCATACATGAAAACTAATGGTGCACCACCAACATTACTATCTACTACTTTATCACCATCACGTACTTCATATTCTAAAGATACAATTTGATTTGCTTCAATTGCCATTGTTAAAACCTTTGTTTTATTTTTTGGGATTTTATCATAATATTATATAATAGGGCTGAAAAAGAGAGGTCCTATTATATTATTATAGATGTTTTTTAGCTTCTTTTGCTTCTTTGGATTGAGGATATTTAGATACTATCGCTTTATAAAATGCTTTAGCATGTTTTTTATCCCCTGTTTTATCCATTGATATAGCAGAATGCAACATTAAAGTTGGCATATAGGAAGCTTTCGAATACAATGCTGTGCTTTTTTTAAAATAAGAAAGTGCATTTGCATAATTTTTGCGTCTATAATTCATCTCACCAATCATATAATGTGCATAAGCTGGCTTATATTTACGTTTGATTAAAAGTTCATAGTTTTCTATCGCTTTAGTATAATACTTTTTATCAAATAATTTTTTTGCTTCATTATAAAGATCAGCACTAGACTTTTTACTTGTAACAGTAGATGGTGTGCCGTGTTTTAGCTCTTTAGCCATCAACTCTTTAAATTTATTGACATCACGAACTAAAGAGTTAAACTCTGCTTTTGTAACATAGTCTTTATTTATTTGATCAACAAGTGTACTCATCTCTGTGACAATGAGTTTCGTTTTTTCAATACTATCAGTATTGTTTTGTACTACATCACTTAAACGTTTTTCATACTCATCACTATTTTGACTTTTTAATGAATTTTGTTCTTGTAATTTTTGAAGATTGATTTTATTGTTGTGTGCTTTACGACTTAAACTCTCAATAATACTCTGAAGACCATCTAATCTTTCTCTTAAAGAATCTACTTCATTTGCTTGATTATTACTCTTTACTGCAATAGTATGTAATTTTTGTTTTGTTTCAAGAATAACTTTTTCATTTGAAGTTAAGCCATAAGGCTTAGGATTGTTAAGATCACCAGCACCAAACGCAGACGGTTCAGCACTGAGAAGGAGAAGTGGTACAAGAGTTGTAAGACCTACAACTAGTATACTCTTTTTCATATAGTTACTATACTAAGGAAGAAGTTTAAAATCTACGCGACGGTTTTTAGCCCAGCACTCTTGTGTTTTTTCTGTACAAACTGGATTTGATTCACCGTAACTTACCATAGCGATACGTGAAGCATCAATACCTTCAGCAACAATAGCTTGTTTTACAGCATTAGCACGTTTGAGACCTAGTGCGAAGTTATACTCATCACTACCCCACTCATCACAGTTACCTTCAAGTTTTACACTGTATTGTAATGCTTCATTTTTACCAAGTTCTACGGCTGCATCAACTTTTGCTTGCATATCAGAAGTGATGTTATATTTATCAAATGCAAAGTATATAGTTGGTAATTTACTTTCAATTTGAGACATACTTAGATGTCCTGCATTTGCATTTACCATGCTATCGTCTGTTGCTACAGTTTCAGTCTCAACAATTGCAACTTCTTGAACTACTTCTTGAGTTTGAGCTTTTTCATCAACTGCTGGTTTTTTATCACTACATCCACTAAAAACTAAAAGTGCTGTTACAACACTAGAAAGTACTATACTTTTCATACTTATTCCTCGATATTTAAAATTAAATTATTATACCTAAAAAACACTAATGCACTAAAAAGATATTTCCTTTTTTAGTTTTTTTTCTAAAAAAGGGTATTTTTCTACCAGTCCATTGCTTGAACTCTACCAAATTTCAAAGGAAATAAATAGTTTTTATTATGATTTAATCTTATAATTCCAATAGAACTTTGAGCCTTATAATTTTTAATAAATATAATCGCATCTCCATCTTTTGAGAATCGAGGAAACTCATTTACCCCAGTAGCAGTTAAACGACGTATAAAATCTGTTTTTGTACTGATAAGATGTAAATTAAATGTATTTTGACTAAATGCATTTGAAGTTTCACGTGCTTTGTAAACAATATACTCACCGTGAGCAGAACATGCAGAGTTGCTTCTACCATAATACACCATCTGCTCAACCTCATTAGAACCAAGTTCTTTAGAAAAAACATTTGGATACCCTAAACGATTAGAGATAAATACTATAGAATTTCTGTCTCTAAATTGAGCATTTACATCAATACCACCATAAGTAGTTTCACGATGGTACTTTTTCGTTTTAATATTATAAGAGAAGATATCTGGTTGTCCAGACTTTGCCATCGTTAACAAAAGAGTATTGCCATCATCACTCACATCGGAACAAATCATCATCCCATCTGAAGATATAACACTTGAAACTTTACCCGTTTTAATATTGACATATTTTAATGTAGGTACTTTTGCACTTAACGAAGTATAATAAAAAGCATTTTGAGCACTATTAGCCCATTTAGGAAAGATATTAAAACCACCCTTGATTATAGAGTGCTGATAAGTAAGTGTATAATCTGCAATAATGATTTCACTTTTTCTAGGTGCAACAACTCGTGAAAAAATCACCTTACGTTTCATCCATGCAACTGATGGCTCACCCATAAACTCGTTAATATCATAAGCAATAGCATGAGATATAAACATATATATATCTTTTCTACTCACCTTATAATTTTTTACAAATTTTACTTCATCATTTTGAAGGAGCTTAGTATTTATATTAAGAGCTCCATTATCATCTTCAAACATCTTATATCGAAGAACATAAGCCATATCTTTATTTTCAACAACAACACTAGAATCATCAAAGTCTACCAAACGGTGATGACGATCAACATTAAATAAAGAAAGTACATTCATATCTGCTACAAGCATCTTAAAAAAACGCAATTTAAATGTATCATCATAATCTTTTGAAGCATCTTCAATTGCCATAGATGGTAATGCTTCAACTTTTTTAATCACTTCTATGGTTGCATCAGCTCCATAAGATAGGCTAAATGCCATTAATAATGTTAGAAAAAATTTCAATATTTACTCCTTAGATTTCAGTATCACTATTGTTCTACTACTTTTATTGTCTGGATTTATTGGGAAAACAATATTTCTCAATTTTTCTTTCATCATATCTGCCTGAGCATTTAATGCATCATTAGCAGAATAATTTAATATTCGAAAATCAATCATTTTTCCAAGTGCATTAAGCTCAATTACTGCCCGTACACTATAGCCTTGAGAATTTGCCGGCACATGAAAATTTTTATAAACAATTGCCTGAATTTTAGCTAAATATTCATTTACTTCGTTCGCACTCGATTGTGCAGAATTCTCATCATTGTTCTTGCTTGTATCAAGACTTTCAATTTTCTTTGAAAGAGATTCAACACTATTTTCTTGTGTTGTTTTTATCTTTTGCTTAATAGCATCAATATGTCGTTTATTTGTTGCTTTTGGCTTAGATTTTGTAATTTTCTTTGTCCATACATCATTAAACAGATCATTGACATCTACATCTTCACTTATCTCTTGGCTTGCTTGCTCAATTGGTTTTGACTGAGTATGTTTTTTTGTTGATTTTGTTTTTACTGGAATCATATCCATAGAGATGGAAACATAATTATCTTTGTTAAATGCATAAGTATCTATCTTAGATGATTTAAAAAGCATTGTAACAAACATTGCTAAAAAAAAGAGGAAAAGTGAGATTGCTATAAATCCACTTAGGTAAAAGTAAGTATTATTTCTAGCCATTGGTAGCTAATGATACCTCTGTGAATCCTGCACGTTTTACAGCAGCCAACACCGACATCACTATCCCATAATCTAGGCTTTTATCTGCACTGATGAGAACAGTTGCTTTTAAATCAAACTCACTCGATTTTTTGTAAAAATTTTCAACAAAATTATTGAGTAAGAAAATCTCTTTGTTCACTTTTAAAACTTTGTCTTGATCTATTGTTATATGTACAGGTGGAATTTTTGAGATCTGCTTAGTAACAGACCCTTGAGGAAGTTTAATATTTTCTTCAAAAACAATATTTGGGGCAATCACCATAAGAATTGCCAGCAACACTAGCATTACATCTACAAGCGGAGTTATATTTAACTCTGGTTTATCATCCCAATCGTAAACCATAACTACACTTTACGAGCGAGTATCGCATCACTTTGCATCTGTAAGTATGAAACAAGTTCAAAAGACTTACGTTTGAGTATTTGATGGTAAGTATATGCAAAAATAGCTACAAATATACCAGCTGCAGTTGCAACAAGTGCATCACTCACACCACTAGCAATAACCGTCATACTTCCTGTTGTTTGTCCTATATGAGTAAAGGTATCCAAGATAGACACAACTGTACCAAAGAGACCTATAAAAGGTGTAGTTGAAGCGAAAATAGAAAGGATAGAGAGACCTTTTGTCGCCTCTTTTGTTGCAGCTAACATCCCAAGAGCTAAAACTTCTTTTGAAACAATTGAACTAGTTTTAATAAAATTATTTAAAAAAGAGTTTTCGTTAACAGTTGAAGCTCCCATTAGGAGAGACTCTAATGAGTTACTCTCCGTTGAAAGCCAACTATTAAGAGAAAAATAGCGGTAGAAGAACACCCAGTTTAAAACTATAAAATATACTGCTAAAAGAGCAAGTACACCTATAGTAACAGGGTGACTTTTAAGATAAAAATCGATTAAATTGTTTATCATTATTAAAGTAAGTTTTGTGCCGCAGATTCAATTTTTGCAGAAACAGCAGCGATAGCAGGATTTGCATCCGCAATATCACTGATAAGTTTCTTAGCATCTTCGAGTGCATTAGCAATTTCACTTTCACTCTCACCACGAATGGCAACAGCACCTTCAACTAAAACAATAACTTTTTCTTCATCAACTTGAACAACACCCCAGTTGATTAAGATTGATTCGACTGATTTATCTTCTTTTTCAACATCTACAACACCTGCTTCTAACAAAGTTGTTAGAGAAGCATGTCCTGCTAAAACGCCAAACTCTCCCTCTTCACCAGGGAGAATAACACTTACAGCTTCACCATTATAGATTTCGCCATTAGGTGTTAGGATTTCAAGTTTAAACTTATCCATTACAGTCCTTTTAGTAACACTTATTTACTAGTGTTTTTCTCGTGTTTAGCGATAGCTTCATCCATACTACCAACCATGTAGAAAGAGTTTTCAGACATGTGATCATATTGACCTTCAAGAATCCCTTTGAAACCAGCGATAGTATCTTCAAGTTTAACATATTTACCAGGAGCACCTGTAAATACTTCAGCAACAAAGAATGGTTGAGAAAGGAATTTCTCAATTTTACGAGCACGTTCAACAACATTTTTGTCATCTTCACTAAGCTCATCCATACCAAGAATCGCAATGATATCTTGAAGATCTTTATATTTTTGAAGTGTTTGTTGAACACCACGAGCAATACTATAATGCTCTTCACCTAAAATTTGTGGATCAAGTAATCTTGAAGTTGAATCAAGTGGATCAACTGCAGGATAGATACCTTTTTCAGCAATTTTACGGTTAAGTACTGTTGTTGCATCTAAGTGAGCAAAAACAGAAGCTGGAGCCGGGTCAGTTAAGTCATCCGCTGGTACATATACCGCTTGAACAGAAGTAATTGAACCAGTTTTTGTAGATGTAATTCTATCTTGTAAAGCACCCATTTCACGAGCAAGTGTTGGTTGGTAACCAACTGCTGAAGGGATACGACCAAGAAGTGCTGACATCTCTGAACCTGATTGTGCGAAACGGAAGATATTATCGATGAACATAAGTACATCAAGTCCCTTCTCATCACGGAAATACTCAGCCATAGTAATACCAGTAAGAGCGATACGGTTACGTGCTCCTGGAGGCTCAGACATTTGACCGTAGCACAGTGCAACTTTATCAAGTACATTCGATTCTTTCATCTCGTAGTAAAGGTCATTTCCTTCACGAGTTCTTTCACCAACACCAGCAAAAACTGATAAACCATCATGACCATGAGCAACATTGTGAATAAGCTCCATGATAATAACTGTTTTACCAACACCAGCACCACCAAATAGTCCAACTTTACCACCCTTAGCATAAGGAGCAAGTAAGTCAACAACTTTGATACCAGTTTCAAACATCTCTGTAGTAGTCGATTGATCAACTAATGCTGGAGGTGCACGGTGAATAGACCATTCAGGTGCATCAGAAATTGCTTCTCCACCATCGATAGTTTCACCAATAACATTGAAGATACGTCCAAGAACTTTCTCTCCAACTGGTACTTTAATAGGAGCACCTGTAGCTGTAGCATCCATACCACGAACTAAACCTTCACTCATATCCATAGCGATTGTTCTAACACGGCCATCACCTAAGTGAGCAGCAACTTCAAGCACTAAACGGTGCTCGCTACCTTCTAAATTAACTTTAACTTCGATTGCTTCGTTGATTACAGGAAGATATCCATCAAAATCAACATCAACAACAGGACCCATTACCTGGCTAATTTTTCCAATCATATTTTTCTCCATTATTTCATAGACTCCACACCACTGATAATTTCTATCAGCTCTGTAGTAATAGCAGCTTGACGCGCTTTATTAAACTGTACATTAAGTGATTTCACCATCTCTTTAGCATTGTTCGTTGCTGTATCCATCGCCTGCATACGTGCAGAGTGTTCAGCAGCAACTGAATCAATAAGAGAATAGTACATGTTATACTCAACATATTTATTTACTAAAGAGTCGAGCATTTTCTCTTCATCTTGTGCTTCTACTTCTAGCATTGAAGTGTGTTGTTCTTGACCACACTCAAAACTCTCAGTATCAATAGGTAAAACTTTTCTTACATGTAACTCTTGAGTTATCATATTTTTATACCCATTATATACTACATGAAGAGCATCGATTTTTCCATCTTTGTAATCTTCAATAGAAGTAGCAATAAATTTATCAGATCTAACTTTGTCTGGTTTTGAACTTAAGTTTAACACAGTGTCAAACATCTCAACTTCATTATAGTTGAAAAATTCAATACCTTTTTTACCGATTCCACGTAAACGTACTTTTACATTTTGTTCTTTATACTCTTTTAAAAGTTTTTTAACAGCTTTAATAGTTTGAATATTAAACCCACCACATAAACCTTTATCTGCAGTAACAAAAACAATGTCAACCATCTTTGGATTTTCAATCTTGTTAAAACAACGATTTTCAATTCCTCCAACTTTGCTACACTTAATACGTCCAGCTATTTCGGCAATTACCTGATTCATCTTGTCAGCATATAAACGTGAGCGTCTAGCTAACTCTTCAGCACGGCGAAGTTTAGCAGTCGAAACTAGCTTCATCGCACGTGTTGTTTTTTGAGTATTACTAACACTCTTTATCTGTCTTTGAATATCTTTCAAGTTTGCCATTGTTGTATCCTTAGTTAGCTACAAAGCTAGCTGTAAACTCTTCAAGTGCTTTCATTAATAATGCTTTTGTTTCATCATCAACTTTAGATGCACTTCTGATATTCTCAAAAATTTGAGGATAAGAAGCTTCGATGAATGGATATAACTCAGACTCATAACGAACAACATTAGAAGCATCAAATGCGTCTAAGAAACCTTCATTTCCTGCGAAAATGATTGCAACTTGTTTTTCAGCTGAAAGTGGTGAGAAAGGCCCTTGTTTAAGAACTTCAACCATTCTTTGTCCACGTTCAAGTTGGTTACGAGAAACTTCATCAAGATCAGATGCAAATTGAGCAAAAGCTTGAAGTTCACGATACTGTGCAAGGTCAAGACGTAAAGTACCAGCAACTTGCTTAGTAGCTTTAATTTGTGCAGCACCACCAACACGAGAAACTGAAAGACCAACATTAATTGCTGGACGAACACCCGAGTTGAAAAGGTCAGTTTCTAAGAAGATTTGACCATCAGTAATTGAGATAACATTCGTTGGGATATATGCCGCAACATCACCCGCTTGAGTCTCAATAATTGGAAGAGCTGTTAAAGAACCTGCTCCCTCTTCATCAGAAAGTTTTGCAGCACGCTCAAGAAGACGAGAGTGAACATAGAAAACATCCCCTGGATATGCTTCACGACCTGGAGGACGACGAAGGATAAGTGACATCTCACGGTAAGCAACTGCATGCTTAGAAAGATCATCATATACAATAAGACCATGACGTGCATTATCACGGAAGTATTCTCCCATAGTAACACCAGTATATGGAGCTAAAAATTGAAGTGCAGCAGCTTCAGCAGCAGTTGCAGATACAATAATTGTATACTCTAATGCACCATGTTCTTCTAAACGACGAACAATTTGTGCAACAGTTGATTCTTTTTGACCGATTGCTACGTATACACAAACAACACCATTACCCTTTTGGTTAATGATAGTATCTAGTGCAACAGTAGTTTTACCAGTTTGGCGGTCACCAATGATAAGCTCACGTTGACCACGTCCAATTGGAACAAGTGCATCGATTGCTTTAATACCAGTTGCTAAAGGCTCATGAACAGATTTACGATTCATGATTCCAGGAGCTTTTTCTTCAACAAAACGAGTTTCAGAAGTCTCAATTGGACCTTTACCATCAATTGGTTCACCAAGTGCATTTACAACACGACCAAGAAGTGCATCACCAACTGGAACACGTAAAAGTTTCCCAAGACGCTTAACACTCATGCCCTCACGTAGTTGATCTCCAGAACCTAAGATAACACAACCTACGCTGCTCTCTTCAAGGTTAAGTACTAAACCTTGTGTTCCATCTTCGAACTCTACCATCTCTCCTGCCATTACATTGCTAAGTCCGTAAACTTGAGCAACACCATCAGCATAAGAAACAATCTTACCAGTTTCATTAATATCAACACTTAGTTCAAAGTTATCGATACGCTCTTTAATTATTGAGCTGATTTCATCAGCTTGAATTTTTGCTACCACTATTTGTTCTCCTCTCTATGAAGTTAAATTGCTTTAATTATATGTTCTATAATTTGACTATCGATTCTATCTTTAGAAAAATTAATTTCTATACCAAGACTATCAACACCTACTTTAATTCCGTTAAAATCACTTTTAACATTTTGAAGAGATATTGTTGAATCAAATTTCTTACTTAAGCCGCTACTTAATTCAGATACTACTTTAGCATCAATATCACTGTTGCTATATACAATACCTTCATAAGTTTTCGTTGCATCTTCTACGCTTTTTTCTAATTCAACTGCAATTGCAGGAATTATATCAATACGTTTGTTTTCAGCAAGAAGCTTAATAAAGTTGTTTATTTTATCAGAGTTAGCAGCTTTCACTGCATCTAATAAAATTGCTGATTTATCAGCAATAGCCACATCTGGGTTGTCCATAACTGCATTGAATTTAGTATCACTAAAAGCTTCTGCCAAAGCAGAAAAAATAGTAGTCATATTTTCAATTGATTCTATATCTGTGTCTTTTGTTAAAGCTTTGATATACTTTTTCGCTATTAACTCTTCCATACTATGCCACCTTCTTCAAGATAACATTAGCCATTGCTTCTTTATCAAAACTCTCAGCAGTTTGAGATAATGTTTCTTTCATTATATCTTCAACAACATTACGAACCATATTTCTTTGTTCAAACTCCATTACTGACACATGGTGTTTTCCTAAAGTTTCAAGTTCCATATCACATTGTGACATTATATTATCGTTGATAATTTTATTCTCTTTTTTTGCTGTAACCATTAACTCTTGAGCAAACTTTTCAGCATCAGTAATTTTCGCTAATGCATCTTTCTTTAGAGTTATTGATTCATTTAATTTTTCTTGAACCTTTTTCAAGTCATCAGCAATTGCTTGACTTCTTGCAGCAAAGTAACTCTTTACTGGTTCACCAACTAAATACCAAACAAGACCAGCGAACAGTAAAAAGTTCACAGTACGTTGTACTATATCTGTTCCTGCATGTTCAGCTTCAGATGCTAATGCATAAGTTGATATCATTAGCATAAGTACTAAAATTCTACTCACATCACATCCTTATATTTGACTAAATTTAGCTTTGACAGCTTCTTTAAACACAGGAACTTGATTCATCAAGTCACTTGTTAACTGTTCTTTAGAATCTGCAAGTGATTTTTCAAATTCTAAATATTCTGCTGCAAGTTCAGCACGCTTTGCCTCTAACTTACTATCTGCCAATTCCTTAGCATCCGCAATAACTTTTTCTCTTAGGGCCGCAGCTTCCAGTTTAGCATTCATAACAATACTCTCTGCTTTTGCATGTAACTCGTTGATTTCTGCATCATTTGATCCAACTTTTGCAAGATCTTTTTTAATATCATCATCACGTTTATTCATGTAAGCAAATAAAGGGTTATAAAGCCAACTGTTTAGAACGGCTATAAGCGAAAGAAATACAACAAATGTAGCCAAAAGTAGTATCGGATTTATATCTAACATAGCACCTCCTAAAAGTTGCGAGATTATACTACTATTAAATTGAAAGGATAGTTAAACTAGACGAAAAAATTAAAGAATTTTATATTTTAGATATTTTTGAGAAAAAAATAGGAGCTTTTTTTGAGTTATTTTGAGAAGAAATTCATAAATTCTTCAATTTGTGCTTCATCATCAAACTCTAGTGTTAATTTATTTGAAGAGGTTTTTACTTTAAATCCTAAGTCAGTAAATTTTTCTTTTACAGATGTAAAGTTAAAACTTTTTGATGATACTATTGGCATTTGTTTTGCAGGTGTAGTTTTCATATTTTTTATCATAGCTTCAACTTCACGAACACTTAATTTTTGCCCAATAATAGAGTTTACAATAAGCTGTTGTGTTTTTTCATCTAGACCAACTAATACTTTTGCATGTCCAGCTGTAATCTTTTTCTCAATAAGTGCTTTTTGAGTTTTTTGTGAAAGTTGTAATAAGCGTAGTGTATTTGTTATATGTGTTCTACTTTTATGAATCACACCTGAGAGCTCTTCGTGTGTCATATCATGAAGTTTTAGAAGTTCTTGATATGAATCTGCTAACTCTACAGAGTTTAACTCTTCACGTTGAATATTTTCAATAAGAGCAAACTGACGCATTTTTTGTTCATCAGCATTTAATACGATAGCACGAATCTCTTTTAGTTTTGCAAGTTTTGATGCACGAAAACGTCTCTCACCTGCAATAATCACATAGCCATCTATATCTTCAGTTACAACAATTGGTTGTAATAAGCCATCATTTTTAATCGATTCTGCAAGTTCAGCCAAAGCATCTTCATCAAAGTTTTTTCTTGGCTGAAAAGGGTTAGGACGGATCTCTTTTAAAGATATCTCTAATACACTGTCTTTTTGAGAACCTTCATTTTCATAAGCTTCATCCATTTCACCCAATAGTGCATCTAATCCACGACCTAGTTTTTGACTCTTCACTTTACATCTATCCTATTATTGCTTGTGCTAAATTTTGGTAAGCGATTGAACCGCTTGATTTTACATCGTATAAAATTGCAGGTTTTCCAAAAGATGGAGACTCTGCAAGTTTTACATTTCTTGGTACTACTATATATTTATCTTGTTCATCTTTAAAAAGTTTCCCTTTAAAGTGCTGACGTAAATCTGCGAATACCTGTTTTGAAAGGTTGTTTTGAGAAGAAAACATCGTTGGCACAAAACCTTTGATAGTGAGCTTTGGATTGATTGATTTTCTTACAAGCTTCACCGTATTTAAAAGTTGTGCTAAACCCTCTAATGCAAAAAATTCACACTGGATTGGAATAATCACTGAGTTTGATGCTGAGAGTGCATTGATTGTCATTGGTCCAAGTGCCGGTGGAGAATCTATAATAATATAGTCATAATCTTTTTTGACATTTGCTATCGCTTTTTTCAGTACGAGTTCACGTCCTTTAGCATTATCTGCATCATAGTACTCTTTCTCAATTCCAACAAGACCAATGTTCGATGGAGCTAGATGCAGTGTAGGTAAGTCAGATTTTAAAATAATATCTTTAAGTTTTTTTGTACCGATAAGAACATGATAGATATTAAACTCATAATCATTTCTATGAAACCCTAAAGAGGTTGTCGCGTTTGCTTGTGGATCTGAATCTATAAGAAGTACTTTTTTTTCAGCCACGGCAAGTGAAGCAGCTAAATTTACGGCAGTAGTAGTCTTACCTACTCCACCTTTTTGATTTGCAATTACTATTACTTCACTCATCTTAGACTGTATATCCTCTCGCCATTTATCATCACTGAGCCATCTTCTAAAAGTTGTGCATCAGCTAATGATATTCTTAAATTATTTGTATGTGTAGAAAAGTTTTGATTCTTATAAAATTCTAGCTTATATTTGCTAAAAACTTGCTTCCATGAAATCTTTTTTTCTATATTTAGGAAATATTTTTCTAATAAATCTTCTATAGAGATTATAACATCAAGTTTTTCAAACCCTTGTGGTGCATTGAGTAAATTTATACCAACACCACAGACAAGAGTATCATCAACTATATTTGTTATCATGCCCCCTATTTTTTTTTCTTTTATATAAAAATCATTAGGCCATTTAATCCATACATCAGAACCAAAAGAATGAAGAGCTTCTTTGAGGAGGTAAGAAAAATATATGGAAGCAGATTCAAGTTTCAAATCTTGTGGTAACTCTTTTAACGATAAAGCAAAAGATAAAAAGAGATTCCCCTCTAATCCGTTCCAAGAGTTATCACGACTACCAATGCCATTTGTTTGCTTTCTTGTATATACTGCACAAGGGGGAGTTAGATGTTTCTTTTTAAGTTGTTGTTTTATATAAAGTTGTGTAGAGTCTATGCTCTTAAGATAAACTATCTTCAATACTCAATCTTTTACCGTTAATGTAAGAAAGTATATCAACCTCTTTTTTTGAAGGAGCTTGAACACGAAGAATCTCTAAACTTCCCTGCTCGCATCCAACAGTTATGCTTTTTTTTGTAATCTCTAAAATTTTTCCAGCTATATTTGTACTTGCATTCTCAAGAAGTTTCATCTCTTTGAGTTTTAGTCCACTTGAGAGATAGATGCCAGGCCATGGAGTAAAAGCTCTGTACTTATTGTAAAGTTCTTGTGCATCATTAAAAGTCACTTCACCATCTGCTTTAGTTATTTTTTTGCAGTGTGTAGCTTTTGAATCATCTTGTTTTTGTGGTGTAAAAGAGCTAAAGTTTTCTAAAACATCAACAGTAAGATCACAAGCAATATCTGTTAGTTTTTCAAATAAAGATGCAACCATCTCATCATCAGAAACTTCTAATGTAGAAATTTTGAGTATATCTCCTGTGTCTAAGCCCTCTTCCATTAACATCGCTGTTACACCTGTTAGTTTATCACCATTGAGTAGTGTTTGCTGGATTGGACTTGCTCCACGATACTGAGGTAAGATCGAAGCATGAAGGTTAATACAAGGAGCATGATTTAAAATAGCAAGAGGCAATATCTGTCCATAAGCTGCTACTACAATAAAATCACATTCTTGCTTTAAAAGTTCTGCCACTACCTCTTCATCTCTCAAACGATTTGGTTGGTAAACAGCTATACCGTTCTCTTGAGCTGTAACTTTTACAGGGGGAGGAGTAAGGAGCTTTTTACGCCCAACTGGTTTGTCAGGTTGTGTATAAACAGAAACTATCTCTATAGATTCTACACTCATCAATCTCTCTAAAATCTTTTGTGCATAATCTGGTGTACCCATAAAGATAACTTTCATCTATTTTCCTTTTGTAAAAATTGTACCACCTTTGTGGATACCATCTAGTGTAAAACTTTTTACATCATCTAGATTAAAACCACTTGCTAAAAACATCTCTTTATTGTTTTTCAAAAGATAATCTGCAGCTTTGAGTTTTGTTACTATACCACCCGTTGCAAATACATTATGTGGTGTCACTTCACGATTTAACTCTTCAGAGGCAATTGTATGGACCTCTTTTAATACTTGAGCATCTTTATTTTCTCTTGGATCTGCATTATAATATGCATCAATATCTGAAAGTATGATAAGCATATCTGCATTTATATTATTTGTAATATAAGCTGAAAGTTGATCATTATCACCAACTTCAAGCTCATCTGTGGAGGTAGCATCGTTTTCATTCACAATTGGGAGAACGCCATTATTTAAAAGTGTTTCCACTGTATTTCTTACACGCTTTATATCATCATCTTTTTTGAGATTGGCTGCTGTGACAAGTACTTGTGCTGTAAGAACATTGTGTTTTTTAAATTTTCTAGCATACTTACCCATTAAAACAGGTTGCCCAATAGCAGCAAGAGCTTGTTTATTGGCAATAATAGTACGATCAAGTTTTAACTTTGTATAGCCACCTGCTACTGCACCAGAGGAGACAAGAATCACTTCATTGTTTTTTTTTAATTGTACTAAAAAATCAACAAGTGATTGCATACGCTCTAAGGCTATAGTACCATCTTGTGTTAAAACAGCAGAGCCAACCTTAACAACAATACGCTTCATTAGAACTACTTTCTTCCAGCTTGCACTAAATTGAAGAGTGAGTATTTTAAAGGTTCTATATTTTTAAATGTTGCAGAAGAGATCGGTGCAACTAAGTAAGGTTTTTCTCTATCAAAACCTAATGTCTCATCTGCATGTTCTTGCACATAAAAAGGCATAGTCTCATCAAAATTAAATTCATTCTTTTTACTTTGTTCAAGTCCTAACATCTCTAAAAATGAACTCACAAGCTCTTCAACCTCTTGGGGTGGAATAATATCGACACGAGTTAGGGCAATAGCATAGCTTGAGTTCCCAAGAGTTTCACTAAAGGCACTGATCTCTTCTTTAAGTGTATCTATCTGCTCTTTTAGATCTCTATAGTTTCCTAAATCTACCATATATAAAAGAATCTTTGTTCTTTCAATATGACGAAGAAATTGAATACCAAGTCCTTTACCCTCGTGTGCTCCACCGATAATACCAGGAATATCAGCCATTACAAATGACTCGTAATCTCCAATATTTACTTGACCAAGCTTTGGTGTAAGTGTTGTAAACTCATAATTTGCAATCTCTGGTGTCGCATTTGAAACAGTAGAGATAAGTGTTGATTTTCCAACATTTGGAAAGCCAACAAGTCCAATATCTGCAATCAGTTTCAAATCAAGTTTAATACGACGTGTTTCACCTTTTTCACCAGGTTGTGCATATGTTGGACGTTGATTAGTTGGGCTTCTAAAGTGATAGTTACCTAAACCACCTTTACCACCTTGAAGAAATTTTTCTTCTTGTCCATCTACAAGCATATCAAAAAGAACTTCACCAGTTTCTTGATCTAGAATCTGTGTTCCCGGTGGGACAATGATCACTTTTTTATCACCAGATTTACCAGTCATACGTGAACCCTCACCAGGTTTACCACCATCTGCTTTTATATGCATTCTTCTTTGAAAATGAGAAAGTGTATGTGTGTTGTTATCACATCTAAAGTAGATATCTCCACCTTTTCCACCATCACCACCATTTGGACCACCATTGAGTACAAATTTTTCACGACGAAACGCAACACAACCTTGTCCACCTTTTCCCGAGCTAACTGTGAGTTCGACGCTATCTGTAAACATTTGTTTTCCTTAATCTTAATTACTTAAAAATTCACTATTGACAATAAAAAGTAAATTGTTAAATATTTGTTGTCGTAGAGTTATAAAACTCTTAGTATTGAGAGAAAATACCTGAGCTTAGAGCTCAAGTATTGTAGAATTATGCAGCAGGTATAATTGAAACTTGTTGACGTTTTTTGTCTTTACGTTCAAACGCAACTACACCATCAACTAAAGCAAATATAGTATGGTCTTTTCCCATTCCTACATTTTTACCTGGGTGAACTTTAGTTCCACGTTGACGAATAATGATGTTACCAGCGATAACAGCTTCTCCACCATATTTCTTTACACCAAGTCTTCTACCAGCTGAGTCACGATTATTCTGTGTACTACCTTGACCTTTCTTATGTGCCATACTATGCTCCTATATTAATTTTAAAGCTTATGCAGCTATTTTCGTGATACGAACACGAGTGAAGTCTCTTCTGAAACCACGTTTAACTTTACTATCTTTACGACGACGTTTTTTGAAAATAACAACTTTCTTGTCACGACCTTCGTTGATAACTTCAGCAGTTACTTTAGCACCATCTACGAATGGAGCTCCCATTTTAAGTTCACCAGCATTTACAGCTAGAACTTCAGTAATTTCGATAGTTGCTTTTGGTTCAAGTGACATTTTGTCAAGTAATAAGATATCACCCTCTTGAACTTTATATTGCTTGCCACCGTTTTTAATAATTGCGTACATAATATTCCTTAAATCTTGAAATAGTAGACCATACTTCTACTAAAAAGTTCGCAATTCTATCCAATTTAGCTTTAAGTTTAGTTTAATTGTTATCTATTTCTTATTTTCTTTAGAAGTAACACCAATTTTGTTGTTACATATCGAAATAAAAAAAGAATTAGATAAACAACTAAGGTATAAATAATTGGATGAAAGTAATTGCCTCTTTCTTGAAGAAGTTGAAATCTCTCTTGTGGGTTTTCTAACAAATCAGGGTGCATTGACAACCCTAATAGGACAAGCAAGATGGCAAAGATTACCATCTCTCTTATCGTACTCTTCATACTACATTAAACCTCGCATCATAAGGTACCAGTACATTGGTTTTAACATATAAAGGTCAAATGCCCACCAGATCCATCTTTGCTCACCAACAGCAAGAGGGAAAGATGGTGCTGCACCTTTGTAGTTAAACTCAGCTAAGATAATTTTACCATATTGAGTTTTGAGTGGACATACTGTATATCCATCAAATTGCTCTTTAGGCTCTTTACCTTCCATAGTAGCAAGTAAGTTTGCAACCATAATAGGACCATGATGACGAGCTGATCCACCAGTTTTACCTTTAGGAACACCACAGATATCACCGATACCATATACATTTTTATAACGACGGTGTTGTAGTGTATACTGATCAACTTCAAGCCAACCTTTACCACTACCCTTTTGCCATGCTAGTTTAGAGTTAGCAACAGCGTCTACACCAGCCATAGGTGGTACAACATGGATAAAATCGTATGGCATCTCTACACGCTCATTCTTTTTGATAACATCATACTCTTCTAAGTCTTCGTCATACTCACCTTGGATCTCATACTTATGCTCAAAAGTAGCCACTTTTTTCTCAGCATCAATTGCAACTAAGTTATGTTTGAACTTATTAGTAATATTTCCATAACGAGGTTGTACTTCATCTTCTAATGTTTTATTTACAGCAGGTACACCAAAAAGTTTACTACCATTTGTTGCAAATGTAAAGTCAGCCGTAAGTCCATCTTGTTTTAAGTAATCATCACTTAGATATAAAATCTTTTGAGGTGCACCACCACATTTGATTGGAGTTGCTGGTTGTGTACAGATAACTTTTGGATTTTTACCCTCTTTTGCAGCATCTTTAAGTTCATTGAACCAATCCCAAGTGATACTACCACCATCTGCTGTTCCAGCTTCAGGGTCATTAAGATATACAGAAGAGATACCATTTTTACCTATCATATCTGGTGTTAAACCCTCAATCCATTCATAATGGTACTGAAGACCTGTTGCTACAACTAAGTAATCATAAGAGATCTCTTGTCCATCGCGAGTAATAAGCTTGTTATTATCTGGGTCAAAAGTTTTTACTTCATCTTTAATCCAATTTACATCATCAGGGATAAAGTCTTTGTTATCTTTTACTATATCTTCAAATGTATACTCACCAGCAGCCATAAACACTTGCCCTGGTTGATAAAGATGTTTCTCATTTGGAGCTATAAGTGTAATATCTGGATTTGCTAATGCTGAATGTAATCTAGCCATAGCCATGATACCACCTGCACCACCACCAACGATAACTATCTTGCCCTTAGCACTTGATGCTTCAGCACTTGTAATAGAACCACTACCAGTACTTGCAATAACACTTGCAGCAATTGGTGATATACCCATAAATTTAAGGGCATCACGACGACTCATACCCTCTTTATTTACAACTTCATCCATAAAGTCTAGTTTTTTATCTGACATTTTATATCCCTTTTTTTAGTAT
>Ga0256836_1000264_pt1 | contig 30490 bp, 36 predicted proteins | sample 4561380metaG_FD_185974 | JGI IMG/M metagenome (GOLD analysis project Ga0256836, IMG submission 185974) | Hydrothermal vent microbial communities from Guaymas Basin, Mexico - 4561-380 | ecosystem: Environmental > Aquatic > Marine > Hydrothermal vents | place: Mexico: Guaymas Basin | collected...
GTGGTCTCTCCAAAGAGGTTCAGGAAAAACTTGCAGAGTTCAATCCTCCTACACTTCAGGCAGCTATGAACATCAGTGGTATTACACCTGCGGCTATTGAGATACTGCACATATATATACGAATGGGAAAAAAGAAGTGAGAACATTTTACTATGTCCAGACCGGACACCGCATAGGGCTTGACAGGTTTCGTCGTGCTGTTGCCATCTTAAATATATTAAACGATGCTGATATTACATTGCTTACATCAGACTACCGTATAGCACAAGAGGCTCGTGAGTTTGGTATTGAGAAAAGTGTAGGCATTGATGTGGTTAGAAACATTCCACATATTGCAAACAATGGTGATCAGCTTATTTTTGACTCAGATGAAGCAAATCCACTTATGCTTGAAGATATGCGTGAGTATTTTTTAACATTTATTCGCGTGAGCGATAATGAAAATGACCAGAGAACTGCAAATGAGTTATTGATTTCTCCTTATTTGGATGGTGAGGGTATTTGTAAAGCAATTGCAGTAGATGAGAAGTATTTTGGAGATTTTGAAAAGAATGTGGAGTTGAGTTACTTTTTTGGTGATGACGATTATGAAAAAGATCTACAGAAGCATTTTGATTTCATAGATGGACTCAATCCGCACCTACAACTCGGGTATTACTACTTTTTGGATTATGAAGATATGCTTAAGAAAAAATTTAATAACTATTTTGAATTTGAAGAGTATGATGCAATGATTATGGGTTCAAAAGTACTTTTGACAGCTTCTCCTCAGGCAGTTTTAGATGCACTTGCTGCTGGCAGTAAACCTATATACTTTCAAAGAGAAGATTATACGCGTGAATTTATCACATTATTTAGAGAATTGAATGTTCCTGTCGTTGAAAAGTATGACAAAAAACACTTAACAGAGATAATTGCAACAATAAGTGACAGAAAGTATGGAGAAATTGGAGAAGATTGTAACAAAATTAAAAACTTTCTGAAAGAAAGCTTAGCTTTATAAACAATTAAAAGTAATTTGGTATATAATAAGGCTTTTAATAGAAAAAATTCACAAGAAGCGAGTGAAAGATGAAAAATAGTAGCCGTAGAGGTTTTATGGGAAAAGCATTCGGTGCTGTTGCTGGTGTTGGTGCTGTTGCATCACTCTATGCAATGAAAAGAACTTGGGACCCATTACCAAGTGTTAAGGCCGCTGGTTTTACAACTCTTGATATGAGCGCATATAAAGAGAATGAACTAGTAACAGAAAAATGGAGAGGGAAGCCTATCTTTGTTCTTAAGCAAACAGCTGACATGATTGAAAAAGCGAAGAATAATCCAAAAGATATGGACAGACTTATTAAAGTAGGCAATGACTACTTTATGGTATGTCTTGGTCTTTGTACTCACCTTGGTTGTATTCCTGGGTATGATGCAGATGAGAAAAGCTTTTTATGTGCTTGTCATGGTGGTATGTATGACTTTACTGGTGATGTTACAAAAGCACCACCACCGCGTGGACTTGATATTCCTCCATTTAAGATCGATGGTAACAAGTTGGTTCTTGGTGAAGAAGGTCCAGAATACAAGAAGATGCTAGAAACTGGCGTCACACTCAAAGCGTAGGTGAAAGGAAAATAAATGGCACATTTTACAAAAGCGAAAAGCCTGCATGACTGGCTCAATCAGCGTTTAGCGATTGATACACTCCGTCGTGTATTGGCAACGGAATATTGGATTCCTAAAAATATCAACTTTTTATGGGCAATGGGTATGGTACTTGCAATCACTTTTGGATTGCTTTTAGTATCTGGTATCTTCTTGTTAATGTATTACCAGCCAAATGTAGATCTTGCATTTGACAGTGTAAACTATACAATTATGCAAGAAGTTGGTTATGGATGGCTTTGGAGACATATTCATGGTGTGGCTGCATCAGTAGTCTTCTTAATAATCTACATTCACATGTTCACTGGTATTTACTATGGTTCATACAAGAATGGTCGTGAGATGATTTGGATCTCTGGTATGCTTCTTTTTGTAGCATTCTCTGCTGAGGCATTCTCTGGTTATATGCTTCCATGGGGACAAATGTCTTACTGGGCTGGTATGGTTATTACTAACTTGTTTGCAGGTGGTTCACTACATGCTGATGGTTTAGTTGAGTGGATTCGTGGAGATTATGTACCTGGTCAAGCATTCCTTAACCGTTTCTTTATGTTACACGTACTTCTAATTCCTTTAGCTATTTTAGGTCTTATCGGTTTACACTTTGGAGCACTTCGTATTCCACACGTAAACAACCAAGATGGTGAAGAGATTGACTTTGATGCTGAAGCGAAAAAATATCTTTCTGGTGATAAAGCCGGTTCAAAAGTTATTCGTTTTGTAAATGACTTCTTAGCAAAAGATATGATGGTTGTTGGAATCTTCTTGATTCTTTTCTTCTATCTTGTGTTCTATCATTATGATTTCGCAATGGATCCGGTTAACTTTGACCCTGCTGATGGTCTTAAGACTCCAGCACACATCTATCCTGAGTGGTACTTCTTATGGTCTTATGAGATCTTGCGTCCATTCTCTACTGATGTTGGTCTGATTGCATTTGCATTTGCACAGGTTATTTTCTTTGCACTACCGTTCTTAGATAAGTCACCAAATGCAGTTCCTGCATCACGTCGTGGACTTTTTAAAGTATGGTTCTGGTTAATGCTGATTGATATGATTATCTTGACTGCAATGGGTAAAGTACCACCAGAAGGTGTATTTAGTACAATAGGGCTCTATGCAGCACTAACGTTTATTGGTCTTTGGATAGCACTTCCAATCATCACTAAATTTGAGAAAAAAGCTTAAGGAGTAAAAAATGAAAGAATTATTGATATTAGCGGTTGTAACATTTTTTACTCTTGTAACATACTATCTTGTTGAACCATTTGCACACTCGCAAATGCATAAACATATAGAGAGTGAAGGTTTTGCATATAAAGATATTCCTGCTCTTACAAAAAAAGGTGATGCAACTCGTGGTGCAGACCTTGTAGCAGCAAACTGTACTGGTTGTCACGGAATTGAGAAGGCTGGTATGCCAGCTCCGATGGATCCTGTAAGCGCAGCACAATCTTTTGGTGTTAATCCACCAGATTTAAGTAATGCAGGTACTGTATTTGATGCTAAATTCTTAGCAGCACTTATTAAAGACCCTGCAAAAGCATTGATGGTTGAGCATAAATTTGACCCTGCCAAGGGAAAAATGCACCCAATGGTTCCATTTTATGGTGCAGGTGGTGACTTAGACCAAGAGGTAGCTGATATGGTTGCATATTTACAATCAATCGCTCCAAAACAAGAAGAGTTGACTCCTGCAATGGCGTTTGAAACTGCTTGTGGTAGATGTCATGCTATTCACTATCCGTACAATAAAGATGGGAAACTCCATGCTGCATGGACACAAATTGGTGAAAAACCTGCATTTAAGAAAAAACAAGACGAGCTTGCATTTGAGCAAAAAGTTCTTGACTATCAAGATGCACTTAAAAAGTACATGGGTACACTACCACCTGATTTAAGTATGTATATTCGTTCACGCGGTGAGCACTACATTAAAACATTTGTAGAGAACCCACAAAACTATCTTAAAGGAACTGCAATGCCACGTGTTGGTGTAAGCGCAGAGTCTGCTGAGAAAGTTATTGAACACTTAGAAGATGTAGGTGACTCTAAACGTCACGAGCGTGAGAGTGTTGGTAGATATGTAATGATCTACATTATCATCTTCGCAATCTTTGCTATCCTTTGGAAAAAAGAGGTGTGGAGAGATCTTCACTAATCACTTTTCCTCTCTTATCTCCCCTTAATTGCGGGAGATAAACTTCTAAAATTCTTCCCTTTCTATAAGTTAATCTTCGATATAATCTTCTTTATGAGATTTAGAGAACTTAAAAAACAAAAAGCCAAAGAGGCAAAAACAAAATCAAAACCTTCTGTAAAGTATGCACACTATCCCGATAGAATAAAAGCATTTATAACTGATATGTTTATGATCTATGCACCTATACTCTATCTAATTACCTATGTTGTGCTTAATGGAAAAGATGAGTTTCAATCTTCTCAGTGGGCACCGCTGCTTGGGGTGATGCTTTATGGAATAATCTATGCCATACTCATTAGTAAATTTGGACAGACTCCAGGGAAAAAAGCCTATCTTTTAAAAGTAGTTGATGATAAGACATATGAAAATATCGGCTTTTTTCGTGCGTTTTGCCGTTTTGTGGCTTTTTTATTTTCTGCTACTATTCTTTTAGGACTTCTTGTCCCTTTTTACAGAGAAGATAAAAAAGCACTGCATGACATACTTTGTAATACCGTAGAAATTTATACAGAAAAATAAAGAGAGTATTTAAATATACAATTAAATATACAAGCTATAATAAAGTTAATAGGAAAAAATATGCTAATAGACAGTTATGATCGCGTTGTTGACTACATTCGAGTCTCCGTAACAGAGCGCTGCAACTTTCGCTGCAACTACTGTATGCCGGAGAAGCCGTTCTCATGGGTACCAAAGGAAAATCTTCTCTCATTTGAAGAGCTTTTTGAGTTTATGAAAGTAGCTATCGATGAGGGTGTAAAAAAGATTCGCATTACAGGTGGTGAACCACTCTTGCGTGAGGATCTGGATACTTTTATAAAGATGATCTATGACTACGCACCCGATATTGATCTGGCAATGACAAGCAACGGATATCTTCTCAAAGGGACAGCTAAAAAGCTTAAAGATGCTGGTCTCAAGCGTATCAATGTCAGTATAGATTCTCTCAAACCTGAAGTAGCTCAGCAAATAGCACAAAAAGATGTTCTTAAAAATGTACTTGATGGTATTGAAGAAGCTCTGGCTGTTGGTTTGAAAGTTAAGGCGAATATGGTGCCTATGAAGGGTGTCAATGCTGATGAAATTGCTGATGTTCTAGAGTATTGTAAAGCACGTGACATTACTATTCGTTTTATTGAGTATATGGAGAATGCTCACGCAAAAGCGGATATTAAAGGTCTGAAATCTGATGAGCTCTTAAGCATACTGCGTGAGCATTATGATTTTGAAGATGAGGGCTTTGATGGATCTTCACCATCGCACTACTACCGTATGAAAGATGGATATCGTTTTGGTATCATTGAACCGTACGGAGATGACTTCTGTAAACAGTGTAACCGCATCCGTCTGACTGCAGAGGGGCATCTTATACCGTGTCTTTATTTTGATGAGGCGATGAGTATCGCAGAAGCAGTCAAGCGTGGTGATATTAAAACTGCGGCATTGGTACTTAAAGAGGTAGTAAAAAACAAACCTGAAAAAAATCGTTGGGGCGGTGAAGATTCAGAGCTCTCAAGCCGTGCTTTTTATGAGACGGGTGGATGATCTATCTTGTTGAACACTTCTATTCCATTCAAGGTGAGGGGAAGTTTGTAGGAACGCCGAGTCTCTTTTTTCGTTTTGGTGGGTGTAATATGAAGTGCGAGGGTTTTGGCTGCTCTGAGATTGCACCAGATGGAGCAAAAGTAGTAGGATGCGATACTGTTTATGCTGTAAACAAAGAGCATTTTAGCCGGAACTGGGCACCTATTGAGAGTCATCATGAACTTTTGGCTGTTTTAGAGCTTTATGAGCTCCCTGGTGCTGTCGATATTGTTCTGACGGGTGGTGAGCCGCTTATATATGCAAATGATGCGATCTTTGTTGCTTTTTTAGAGGTTTTGGTAGAGAGAGGGCATCGTATAACGTTTGAGACAAATGGCTCTTTGGGTGTTGATTTTGAGAAGTACCCGGTTTACAGGGAGTGTGTTTTTGCCCTCTCTGTTAAACTTGCAAACTCACATGAGCCACTCAGCAAGCGTGTACGAGGTGATGTGATATTTAGTGTCGCATCAGAGGCAAAAGAGGCTTTTTTTAAGTTCTCGATTGACAAAGACTCCATAGATATAGCCTTGGAAGATGAGATAGACTCCATCACACAGCATGCACCCCATATTCCTATCTACTGTATGCCGCTTGGTGGAAACAAAGCCGAAGTAGAAGCAAATACAGAGCCACTTATAGAGTTTTGTAAAGCGAAAGGTTATAATTTTAGTGACAGGCTGCATATTCGTATTTGGGATGAAAATAAGGGTGTGTAGTTAAGTCAATCGGATTTAGAAGAGAATTTACAAGGACAAATCCTCCCTGCGGTCTGAGCCTTATAAATTCTCTTCTAAATCCTTGCTGTAACTATAAAAGGAATAAGCGTGATAATCAGAAAAATGTTCAAGTTTGAAAATGCACATATCGTACGAGGTTGCTCAACTGTGAAGTGTCGTAGTTCTCTTCACGGGCACTCATACAAAGTTGAACTGCTCTTTGAGTCTAACTTTTTGGACAAGGGGCAGATGGTCTATGACTTTGGACTGATGAAGCAAAATATGAAAGATTTGGTAGAGTCTTTTGACCATGCCATTACACTTTGGAGTGAAGATGATACTGAGTACATACAAGATATGAAAAAGCACTCTGCTCGTTGGGTTGAATTGCCGGTTTCACCATCTGCTGAGCAGTTTAGTCGTGTTATTTTTGTAATGATAGAAAAACTTCTCTCGCTCACATCAACAGTAAATGGTGAAAAAGAGGTAAAGTTACACTCCGTCATCGTGCATGAGACAGATACAGGTTATGCACAGTGTTTTGTAGAAGATGCCTATTCAAAAGAGATGGGAGATATTGATCTGCGAAAAGTGAAGTTTTCTGATCAGGTAGTAAAAGATTTTAAAGATTCTGAACTATGGGATAAGCTCCTGCGTGAGGAGCATTTTATTAATCCGAAAAGTGTTTAGAGTCCACTGACTAAGCTTTGATATTTTTTGGCTGTAAAGCTGAACTTCGTTGAGATGATTTTTATTGTCTCTTGTTCTTCTATCTCTTTTGCATTTTCACTTACAACTATAAATGCATTTGCCTGTGCGAGAGGTGAGATCATTCCCGGTGCATACTGCTCACAGGTACTAAAGTACTCCCCGTCAAAATATCCAGGAACGACAGAACGACGACCACCACGAAGTTTTAAAGTACTCTTCATTTTTGCCTGCATCGGTGCGATGAATTTTGCCTCTATACCACTCATAGCATAGATAATAGCCCGTCCAAAAAGCTCAAAGTTCAAAGCTGCGGCAAGTGGATTTCCTGGAAGGTTTAAGATAAGTTTATCTCCTATCTTTCCAAAGGTTGTCGGTTTACCTGGTTTGATGTCTATTTTGTCAAAGAGTATCTCATATCCAAAGGCACCAAAAGCCTCTTTTGTAAAGTCTGCATCACCGACACTCACACCTCCACTGGTAATGATAAGGTCACAATCAAGTGCACTTTTTATATGTCTGTGGATATCTTCAAGTGTATCGCTTGCAGTACCGATAAACTCGACTTCACACCCAAGCTCTTTTGCGCGTGAGAGCAGGGTAGGTGTATTTGTATTGTAGAGTTGGTACTCTGTTACATTCTCAAAGTGCATCTTAAGCTCATTTCCTGAGGCAAAGACAGCAACACGCGGTTTTTTATAGACCTTGATATGGCTTATACCTTGTGATGCAAGCAGTGTGATCTGGTGTGCATCTATCTTATCACCGGTATGAAGGATCTGTTGTCCTTTTTTGATGTCCTCTCCGGCAAAGCGAATATGTTTTGAGAGTGTAAGATTTTTAGGAAGAGTAATACCATTTTCACATTCTGTTACATCTTCAATGGGAACAATACACTGTGTACCAAGTGGAATGCGTGCCCCTGTCATAATCTTGAGTACTTCTTCATGCCCTAGCTCACCCTGGTAGTTGTCTCCTGCAAAGATAGTACATCCAACACTGAGGCATTTGCCACTGTCCTCTACCTTGACAGCATAGCCGTCCATCGCCGAGTTGTCATAAGGAGGAAGGTTGTGTGTTGCAGTGATGTCTTGCGCTAGAATATAGCCAAGTGCTTCTTCTATTGGAATGATTTTGGTTGATTTTACTTTTGTGTTTGTGTAGATAAGTTCGAGTGCTTTTTCAATGCTTATTGCCATCTGCTACTGCCTTATAATTTAATCAGGGTACTTCTAAAAATCATTTAGAGGGTTTTTAGAAGTACCCTAAGTTTATTATATTATAATTTCACTATGAATGAAATGTATAATATGGGTTTAGACCTACACTCTTGGAGTGCGGTAGCAATTTTAGCGATGATTTTTTTAAATCTTTTTGTCCTGATCTCTTCAAAAGATCTTCAGAAATATAAACGAGTACACTCCCTGTATCTCACGCCATTAGGGATGACGCTTATTGGTTCGGTTCTCTTTACCGGTGTTGTAATGATGGCAGCAAAGCATTTGGACTTTACGCTTGAAAATATTGCAATGATAATTATTGGTATTGTTCTTATTGTACTGGAGGCCAAGCGTCTAAAGGCTTTAAAATATCTCAATGCAAAAAAAGAGAAAGCTTTTGATGCCTACAAGCCATTTGCCAGAACACTGTTGCAGATAGAGTTCGTTTTGGTACTGCTTATGAGTCTTTGGATGTGGTTTGTTGCATGATTTTTCTTTTTGATGAGAAAGCGGGTAGTGAGACACTAAGTATAAAAGGTGAAAACTACAAGTATCTAATCAAAGTCAGACGTCATACGGTAGGTGATACTTTAGCTTTTCGTAATCCCTCAAAGAGAGAGATGCTCTACAAATATGAACTCATCTCTATCGAGCCACGGGTTGCACTCTTTGAGCTTAAAGAGAGTAAAGAAGAGCCTGTAAATCCTCCAAGAAAGCTTCATATTGGCTGGTGTGTCATCGATAACAAATCGATAGAGAAAGTCTTAGCCTCACTCAATGAAGTAGGAGTGGGTCGCATCTCTTTTATCTACTGCGAGCGCAGTCAAAAAAACTTCAAGCCGGACTTTAAGCGTTTTGAGCGCATAGTAGAAGCTTCCAACCAGCAGTGTGGTCGAACACACTTAATGGAGTTTGGTAGCTATAAAAGTTTAGAGGCTTTTTTAGCAGAGAACGAAGATGTAAAAGTTTTTGACTTTTGTGATAAGCCGCTGGAGTGCGAGAGTGATTTTGCAACAGTGCTGATTGGCTGTGAGGGTGGTTTTGCACCAAATGAGAAAGAGTTACTGCAAAAACAAGAGGTTTTTCGACTAAAAACACCAATGGTACTACGCTCAGAGAGCGCAGCACTGGTAGTTGCATCTAAAATACTACTTTAGTAATTCTTTAAACATTGGGTTTGTAATGATGTCATAGTTTAACTGTTGTACTGCAAGAACAAAAGATCTTTGCATTTCAGAACAAGCAGACATTGCAGAAAAGCTTGATTCATAGTCATAGCGTGAGTGTACTTTAAAGCTTTTTCCATTTGAAGATTTTACTGTTACATCAAATTCCCAGTAAGCATTTCCAATTGTTGTACTTCCATACATTTTATCGATATTTAAAGAGATAGTTGTCTCTGCTTTAGGGTCATACATTCCAGCAGTTACAAGCTCTTTCATAAGAGAATCTTTTAGATAAGATGCAAATGTCTCTCCATTTGGTGTACCGATTGGTGTTGCAAGACGACACATGACTTTTGCTTCATCTCTACCTGAGTCTGTAAACTCACCTAATTTTACTTTAGTATCTGACATACCTTGTAGTGCTACTACATTATTTGCAGAAATTGAGTATTCATGTACCTTATTTGCACACCCTGTGAAAAACAATCCACCAACTATTAATAAACCAACAATAAATCTCTTAATCATATGAAAGAGACCTCCTTAAAATAAAAATTACTTGTAAAATTACGAAATTTAGCAAGTAGGAATGGATTTTAACGGAATAAAAATTAAAAAAAGTTGATTACTTCATCAAATTCTCATTTTTGTTTTTAGCACAAAGTTTATTTTTAAGAAAAACTTGGGTATAATTCGCTCCATAAAATTCCGCACCCATACGGAATTAAAAAATATATCGATATTCGCACGTAAACGAGTATCAAAAGGTAAGCATAATGAAAAAAGGTATCCACCCAGAATTAGTAGATTGTACAGTTACATGTGCATGTGGTAACAGCTTTGTTACAAAGAGCCAAAAGCCAGAGATGAGAATCGACATCTGTAATGAGTGTCACCCATTCTTCACAGGTGAAGAGCGTATGGTAGATACTGCTGGTCGTATCGAGAAATTTAAAGCTCGTTACGGTAGAAAATAGTCAAGATACCCTCTTGCTAAGTCTTGTTCCAACTCCCATTGGAAACATAGGCGACATCTCACTTAGAAGCCTCGAGCTTCTAAGTGAAGCTGATATACTTCTTTGCGAAGATACTCGCGTTACAAAAAAACTCCTCCATATTTTACAAGAGCGTTACAATATAACTCTCAAAGAGAATCAAGAGTTCATCTCTCTACACTCCCATAATGAACAGGACTTTGTTGAAAAACTAGAACCCTCTTTTTTTGAACAAAATGTTGTCTATGTGAGCGATGCAGGGATGCCGGGTGTGAGTGATCCCGGGCAGACTTTGGTGCGTTACTGCATAGAAAATGGTGTAGCGTATGATGTGCTTCCAGGTGCAAATGCACTTCTGACTGCCTTTGTAGCGAGTGGGTTTTGCCAAACGCAGATGCTCTTTTTTGGCTTTTTGGACCATAAAGGCACATCACGTCAGCAACAACTTCAAGAGGCTATGTTTAACGGCTATACAACAGTGCTCTATGAGTCTCCCCATCGACTTGAGAAACTTTTGCGTGAGATAGATGATACAGAGAGCTCTCGTCAACTTTTTGTCGCAAAAGAGCTGACAAAACGTTACCAAAAGTATCTGCACGGAACGGCTAAAGAGATACTTGATAGACTAAATGGCAACTACAAAGGTGAGTGGGTTGTTGTTATTGAGGCAGCATCGGCTCACGCAGCTTCTGCTATTAGTCAAAATGATATATTAGAACTTGATATTCCTAAAAAGATGCAGGCAAAACTCATCGCAAAAATCACCGGCGAGAAGATAAAAGATATCTACAATCGCCTCAATGAGAGCTGATTTTTTCTAAAAAGAGATAGTTCTTATTAAATAAACACTTTTTAATGGTAAAATACCCCTATGTTAATTTATGCAAAACAACCAATATACTACCTTATAAACCACTACCCGCAAAAGATCAAGACGCTTTACCTCGCGCGTGAGCTTGACAAAAAAGAGTACTCACGTCTGATGAAGATGGGCTTTGAGATAAAACGCATTCCTAATGAAGCTGCTGTTAAGATGAGCAAAAATGCGAACCATCAGGGCTTTTTGGCAGAAGTCGAAGATTATGAACTCCATGACTTTAAAAGTTTTTTAGACAAAGACTTTGTTTTGGTACTTGCCGGTCTTACGGATGTTGGAAACATTGGAGCCATCATCCGAAGTGCCTATGCTTTGGGTGTTGATGCCGTTGTAGCCTGTGGCGTTAAAAAGCTCAACATCGAGCCACTGCTTCGCACCAGTACAGGCGCTCTTTTTGACATGCCACTGGCAGTTGAGCACAATATTCACAATGTTTTAAATGATTTAAAGATGAGTGGATTTAGAAGCTATGGAGCTGATATGGGTGGACTGGATATTCGCAAAGCCGAGATAGTACAAAAACGTGTACTTGTTTTGGGAAATGAGGGAGAAGGGCTTACTTCTCGTGTGAGTTCAAAGCTCGACCAGATTGTCAGCATAAAGATGGCACATGATTTTGACTCGCTCAATGTCAGTGTGGCTGGAGCAATTTTGATGGATAGGATGCGATATGAGTGAAGCATTAAATAGATTGAAAAATTTGGGTGCGCAAAAGATTTATGAGGATACACACATCCCTATAAATCAAGTACAGGCAATACTCTATGAGAACTTTGACGGAATGACAAAGGTTCAGTTTGTAGGTTTTGTATCTATACTTGAGCGTGAATACAAAGAAGATCTCACAGAGACAAGAGAGCGTGGTATAGCTTTCTTTAATGAGAAAAAGTCTCGAGATGATGCTGAGTATGCAGAGCGTATTTTTATTGATCCTTCAGCACAAAAGAAAAAGATTGTTTTTGTTTTTCTGTTGGCTTTTATTTTATTATTAATTGCTATTTATTTTACCATGAACAGCGCTAAGGAGTCTCTTGCTGATCTAAAAAGTCAAGAGAACAAAACAGAAGTAATCAGTAGCAGCCCAAAAGAGCCAGAACAAAAGAGCCTTGATAGTGCTTTTGTTGAGTTAAATACTACAGTTGAACAAAACACTACTGCAAATGAGCTAGAATCAAACACTACAGAAGAAAAACTATTGACTACAGATGAAGAGATAGCTTCTGTTTCAATAGAAGATATAGAAAAAAAAGAAGAAAAAGCAGTTCCTTCATCTTTGAAAATCCTTCCAAAGAAAAAAGTATGGTTGGGTTATATAGATGTCAAAACAAATAAGAAGTATCAAAAAATAGTAAAAAAAGAGCTCTCTTTGGATCCTACAAAAGAGTGGTTGCTTCTTTTTGGACATGGATACATTACTGTGGCTGTTGGAGATGAGAAGTATAAATTTACAAAGAAAGACACATTAAGACTCCACTATAAAGATGGTAAAGTTACAGAGATTAGTCAAAGAGAATTCAAACGTTTAAACAGAGGTCATAAATGGTAAAAAGTATTCTCCTGTTTCTTTTTTTAGTAAGTGGAGTTGTTGCTCAAGATGCATTATCATTGGAAGATACCCAAGTACAAGAAGATCCATTAACAAGCAAGATAAAAAATTTTGTCTCTCCTGAAGTATATGCGCAAAACAAAGGGTTTATCAATATCATCTTTGAACCAAAATCAAACTTTTACCGTAATGATAGAGTTGATGCACTAGCCGTTACAAAGACGCTTAAAGAAAATGGCTTGCTCAATCTCTTCTTTAAAGAGCCAAAAACATTTACACTCCATTTTAAGACAAGTGGTTCTCCTGTGTTTTTTGTAAAAATAATGGGTGATACACTACGCAGTATGGGTTATTTTCGCTATATGACAGTTGATTCTACTTTAGATGCTTCGGAGTTTGTATGGAGTATTTCCCTGCGTTCTGAGTATGCTACAGATCCTCTCATACTTCAAAAACAGTTACAAAAAAGTGGTGCAAATATCATAGATATAGAAAAAGAGAATGATCTAGAGTGGAGTTATACGATAGATATCACTCACGCAGCACTGAATGTAGAAAAGATAGAACCAAATGAGAAGTTGAAACTAAGACACTCTCTTTATGCGCAATGGTTGAATGTATCAAAAATTCGCAGACTCAAGATAAAGAGTTCATCTCGTAATCGTTGGTACCCATATGTTGCATTTTATGATCCATCTTTGCATCTCATAAAGTTGGTAAAAGAGAATAAAATCACAAAAGAGATTCTTTTAAATGTACCAAAAAATGCAAAATATATGAAAATCGCAGATTTATATACCTTAAAAAATGTACGTGATTCCCTCACGCTTTACCCTCAAGGAGAGCGTTAAAAGCCAGATGTTATCTTAATCTAAATATTTTTCGCTAAAATAGCAGTAATATTTTTAAAGATAATAGGGCTAAATATGTTTGATGAGTTTGTATTTAATAGAGTTGAGAGACTACCGAAGTATGTTTTCGCAGAGGTAAATGACATTAAGATGGCTGAGCGTCGTGCCGGCAAAGATGTTATAGATTTTTCTATGGGGAACCCTGACGGGCCAACTCCAGAGCACATAAGAAACAAACTTGTCGAATCCGCCCAAAAAACCAAAACACACGGTTACTCCACTTCTAAGGGTATTCCTAAGCTGCTTCAGGCTATTGCTGACTGGTATGAGCGTCGCTATGACTGTAAGCTAGATCCTGAGACAGAGTGTGTAGCTACAATGGGTTCAAAAGAGGGGTATGCACACCTTACTTATGCTATTACAAATCCGGGTGATGTTGCTGTTGTGCCTGACCCGACTTACCCTATTCACGAGTATGCATTTATCTTAGCCGGTGGAAATGTTATCAAGTTCGGTATTGAGTTTGATGAGCATTATAGACTCGATGAAGACAAGTTTTTTGAAAATCTGGACAAAGTTTTTAAAGAGAGCTCTCCAAAACCAAAGTATGTTCTTGTAAACTTTCCACATAACCCTACAACTGCAACGGTAACACCGGAGTTTTATGAGCGCCTTGTTGCTATGGCAAAAGAGAAGCGTTTTTATGTCATCTCTGACATCGCTTATGGTGACATCACTTTTGATGGCTACAAAACACCATCTATCATGCAGGTAGAGGGTGCAAAAGATGTGGCCGTTGAGTCGTTTACACTCTCAAAAAGTTACAACATGGCAGGTTGGCGTGTAGGTTTCTTCGTAGGAAACAAAAAGCTCATCGGTGCACTGCAAAAGATCAAGTCGTGGCTTGATTATGGTATGTTTACTCCTATTCAAGTGGCAGCTACTGTCGCACTCAATGGCGATCAGCAGTGTGTGCGTGAGATTACAGAGAAGTACAACCACCGTCAAGAGGTACTTATCGAGGCATTTGGTCGTGCCGGTTGGCATATTAAAAAGAATGAAGCAACTATGTTTGTTTGGGCGAAGATCCCAGACTGTGTTGCACACCTTGGTTCACTCGAGTTTTCAAAACGCCTCTTAAAAGAAGCAGGTGTTGCTGTTGCTCCGGGGATTGGTTTTGGTGAGTATGGTGAAGGGTATGTACGTATTGCACTTATTGAAAATGACAACCGTATTCGCCAGGCTGCAAGAAACATCAAAGAGTTTTTAAAACAGTTTGACTGTGATAAGGAACAAAAATAATGGTAAAAGTCGGAATCATCGGTGTTGGAACTGTAGGTGTTAGTGTTGTAAACATTTTAAAAGAGAATGCTGATGTTATCAGTGCACGTGCAGGTCGTGATATCGTTGTAAAAAGCGGTGTTGTTCGTAACCTAAACAAAGACAGAGGTTTAGACATCATCCTTACAGACAATGTCGATGATGTGCTAAATGATGAAGAGATTGATATCGTTGTAGAGCTTATGGGTGGCGTTGAAGAGCCGTTTTTAGTTGTAAAAAAAGCACTCCAAAACGGTAAAGCAGTCGTTACTGCCAACAAAGCACTCCTTGCGTATCACAGATATGAACTTCAAGAGATAGCTAAAGATAAAGCGTTTGAGTTTGAAGCATCGGTTGCGGGTGGTATTCCTATTATCACTGCTTTGCGTGACGGGCTCTCAGCGAATCACATCGAGTCAATCATGGGTATCATGAACGGTACATGTAACTATATGATGACAAAGATGACAAACGAGGGTGTAGCGTATGATGCCATCTTAAAAGAGGCGCAAGAGCTAGGATACGCTGAGGCAGACCCTACTTTTGATGTAGGTGGTTATGATGCAGCTCACAAACTGCTTATCTTGGCAAGTATCGCCTATGGTATTGATGCAAAACCAGAAGATATTCTTATTGAGGGTATTGAGAATGTAACGCAAGAGGATATCTCTTTTGCAAAAGAGTTTGGCTATGCTATCAAACTTCTTGGAATTGCAAAAAAAGATGGCAATGAAGTAGAACTTCGTGTACATGCATGCCTTATCAAGCAAGATGAGATGATTGCCAAGATTGATGGTGTTATGAACGGCATTAGCGTAGTAGGTGACAAAGTAGGTGAGACACTCTACTATGGTCCGGGTGCAGGTGGTGATGCAACGGCTTCAGCAGTCGTTGCAAATATCATCGACATCGCAAGAAGCGGAAAGTCAACACCAATGCTTGGCTTTAACCGTCCGATGGAGGGTGATGCACTTACACTCAAATCAACAGAGAAGATCGAGTCAAAATACTACCTGCGTGTCAATGTGTCTGACAGAGCAGGGGTACTTGCACGTATAACAAAGATCTTTGAAGAGCATAACATCTCTGTAGAGACTATGCTGCAGCGTCAAGCAGACAACGGCTCTGCAAACCTGCTTATCTCTACACATATGGCAGTTGAGCGTGATATTCAAGCGATGATGCAAGAGCTAGAGGCGCTTGATTTTGTCCATGCAAAACCTGTAATGATCAGGATAGTGTAACTCCCACAAATGAAAATCTTAATAACTGGAGCAAGCAGCGGCATAGGTGCCGAGTTTGCCTGCCAGTATGCCTCTTTAGAGAATGAACTCTATCTTTTAGCCCGCCGAGAAGAAAAACTTCAAAAACTTAAAAATGAACTTCAAAACAGATGTAAAAACATCACTCTTATCGTTGTCGATGTCCGTGACTTTGAAGCACTGCAACAGAAGCTGCGTGAGCAGGAGAGTTTTGATATGGTCATACTCAATGCCGGCATCTCACTCGGACACTCACACACAGACATTCCAACCATAGCAGAGTTTAAAAATCTCTATGATGTCAATGTCCTCTCACAGCATGCTGTTTTAGAAGTTCTGTTGCCAAAGATGCAAGAGAAAAAGAGTGGCAAAGTTGTCTTTATATCATCGCTCTCATCTCTTTTTACCATGCCCACAGCCAAGGTCTATGCCTCATCAAAAAGAGCACTCAATGCCTATGCTGAGGGAATACGCTACAAGTATGCAAAAGAGGGTATTGAAGTATTTGTAATGCTTCCGGGATTTATAAAAAGTGAACTTACCGACAAGAATGATTTTGATATGCCTTTTTTACTCGATACTGATGAAGGTGTGCGGCTAATGAAAAGGGCAATTGAAAGAGGTAAGAAGTTCTATGCTTTTCCGCTTAGATTTTATTTAACCATTCGTATTTTACGTTGGCTTCCATCTGCCTTAAGGCAAAGAATTGTAAACTATCTCCATTAGAACTACAGATTTTTTACAAAGCAAATCTTAGAAGGCAAATCCTCGCTTCGCTCTGAGCTTCACGATCTGCTTTGTAAAAAATCTTATCGAATAGATGATAGTGTTGGGAGAGCGGGAAAATGGAAAATATAGAGACGATAGACAGTGTATGTACCTACTGTGGTGTCGGGTGTGATATTGCAGCGCATGTAGATGTAAAAGAGAACAAAATCAAAAAGGTTTTTGCACATCCTGATGGTGTGGTTTCACAAGGGAAGCTCTGTATCAAGGGGAAGTACGGTTTTGACTTTGTTGATGCAGAGGATAGACTCCGAACGCCTCGTATTCGCAAGAGTTTCTTAGAAAAAAATCCGGCTATCAAAGAGGCTGTTGCTTCTGTGCTGCTTGATTTTGATGATACATGGTATGAGTGTGACTTGGATGCCGCAACGACTGCCTGTGCGATGAAGCTAAAAGAGATTCAGGCAAACTATGGACGAAAATCTGTGGCTTCCATCGGAGGAGCACGTACTTCGTGTGAGTCTTCATACTTTTTTCAAAAATTTACACGTCATACCCTAAACTCTCCTCACGTAGATAACTGTGCTCGTGTTTGTCACTCTCCATCACTCAAAGGTATGCGTGCAACCATTGGTGAAGGTGCTGCAACAAACCCTTACAATGATATCTATAATGCTGAGTTTATGATAGTTATCGGCTCAAATACAACAGAAGCACATCCAATCATCGCAAACCGCATTCTCGATGTGGCGCGTGAGCATGATAATCTGGCTGTTTTTGATGTGCGTGAGATAAAACTGCACCGCTTTGCAAAGTACAAAGCGATTATGCCGCACGAAGCAAATCTTTTAATTTTGAATATGCTTGCATATGTCATCATCGATGAAGAGCTCTATGATGAGAGTTTTATAGAGGACAGAACAAAAGGTTTTGCAGAGTTTAAAGAGAAGATCTTAAACGATCCGTATGCCAGACCTGAGTACTTTAATGAGATAGAGGGGTATGAGTACCTCTCTAAGATGGTAAGAAAAGTTGCGCGTGAGTATGCACTTAAAAAGTCGATGATATTTTGGGGGCTGGGCATTACTGAACACCTTGATGGCTCATATGCTGTTATGGCTATCACACACCTGGCACTTATGACGGGTAATATCGGTAAAGCGGGAGCTGGACTGATGCCGCTTCGTGGGCAGAACAATGTACAAGGGACATGTGATATGGGAATGCTTCCATACTACGACCCAGATTACCAAGAGCCAAAAGAGGTGGGTCTCATGACTCCACAGCTAGTAGATGAGATGCTTGAGGGCAGACTCAAAGCAGTGCTTAACATCGGTGAAGACCTCACACATATCCATCCAAACCTTAATAAGATAGATCGTGCATTTAAAGAGCTTGAGCTTCTTTTTGTCCAAGAGCTCTTCATGACAGATGTGGCAAGTCGTGCTGACATTGTAGTGGGTGTGAAGTCTGCGTATGAGAAAACTGGTGTCTATGTCAATGCGATGCGTCGTCTGCACTTAAGCCAACCGCTTGTCAAATCAGACCTGCCGGATGACTGGGAAGTGCTGCAGATCTTAGATAACAAGATGGGTGGTGATGCCAACTACAAGACAAGTAAAGATGTCTGGCAGGAGGTACAGCGTGTGGCATACAGACGCTTTAGCGGAGCAGACTATCACAGACTTGAAAAACACCGCAAGCGTGGCTTGCAGTGGCCGGTTCATACAGAAGATACACCGATTTTGCATCAGCTCGATTTTAGAACAGATGACGGCTATGGTCGTTTTGTCTATCATCAGTACAAATTGCGTGGTATGATAGAGGAGATTGTAAACAAAAATCTCAAAGGCTATCATCTCACAACCGGACGTACACTAGCACACTACAATAATGCGGCACAAACAAAACGCAGTGCAAAACTCAACGATAGATATGATGAAGATATCTTACTTGTGTGTGAAGAGGATGCTGCTGACTTTACGAGTGAGAGAGTTATTTTAAAAAGTGAGTTTGGCCAAACTACGCCACTGACGGTAAAGATTACGGATAAAGTACAACCAAAAACACTCTTTGCAACATTTCATCATGCAAAGAGCCGTATAAACGAGCTCTTTGGAGATGCGCGTGATGAGCTCATCCTCACGGCGGCATTTAAAACCATCAAAGTAGAAGTAATCAACTGCTAGATGAGTAGAGCTAAAGGGAACATTGCTGAAGAGAAGGCGTGTGCCTTTTTGCTTGAAAAGGGCTATGAAATAGTCGATAGAAATGTTTACTCTCGCTTTGGAGAGATAGATATTATCGTTTTAAAAGAAGATGTTTTGCATTTCGTTGAGGTAAAAAGCGCCGAAGATTATGAAAAGGCGATTCAAAACATCACCCCCTCAAAACTCTCTAAGTTGATAAAGACAGCCGATGTCTATATGAAAAAAAAGGCTTACGAGGGAGACTATACCTTTGATGCTCTCATTGTAACACCACAAGAGCTCACTTTGGTAGAAGATATCACCCTCTAACTTTACTTCATAATCTCCACATCATCCAAGATATCTAAAAAAGCATCCGGGTTTACAAAGCCGGCAGTCTGATGCAGAACCTTCCCCTGTTCATTTAAAAAGTAGTGTACCGGTGCACCGAACTTTACAAAGCCATCAGGTACAGTATGTCTGTCGCGTGAGAGGTAGATGAGTACATACTCTTTTTTAAGAGTCTGCATTATGTGCTTTTGTGAGAGCGTTTGCTCTTTAAACATTTTACAGTATTTGCATTTATCCGCACCAATGAAGAGATAGATGTGTTTATGCTCTTTTTGTGCCTCTTTAAGCGCTGCGCTGTAGTCATGTAGCCATGAGTCTGTCTCATAGGCAAAGAGTGATGATACCAATAGTAAAAATAGAAGTAGCTTTTTCATACCAAAATTATAGTAGATTAGATTTAAAATGATATAATTTTTCAACAAAGAAAATTGACTTTAGGAAACCTTATGCAAGATGCAAAAATATTTTTTGGCTCAAGTGAAGCTGTCAAAGATGAGTGGAGTGAGCGAAGATCTCCTTACAACGGTGAAGTAGTATCGCGTGCACCGATATGTGACGAAGAAGATGCAAAAAAAGCACTTGAGATTGCTAAAGATGCTGCTAAATTTGCAAAAAAAGCAACACTTGCACAGCGTTGTGCATGGCTTTTGGATGTGGCTGCAAAGTTGCGTGAGCAAAAAGAGGATATAGCAAAGACCATTACCGATGAGGTAGGTAAGCCTATCACTTTTGCACGTATCGAAGTTGAGCGCTGTATTGAGACCATTACACTCTCAGCTGAGACGATGCGTACTATGGGTGGTGAGACTATCAACACAGACGCTTTTGCCTCTGGTAAAAAGACAATGGCTTTTTTCCGTAGAGAGCCTGTAGGTGTGGTAGTAGCGATTACTCCGTTTAACTTTCCGCTCAACCTTGTAGCGCATAAGCTCGGTCCTGCACTTGTAGCCGGTAATGCAGTTGTACTAAAACCTACTCCTGAGGCACCACTGACTGCGTACAAGTTTGCAAAGCTCTTTGTTGAGAGTGAGTATGCCATCCCTGATGCACTGAGTGTTGTCTATGGTGATGCTGAGGTTGGAAGTGCGCTTATTACTTCTGATATTCCTCGTGTTATCAGCTTTACAGGAAGTGTGCCGGTTGGTAATATCATTACAAAAAATGCAGGTATCAAAAAGGTAGGTCTTGAGCTTGGCGGTAATGCAGCGACATTTATCGAACAGTCAGCTGACCTTGCCGAAGCTGCCACAAAATGTGCTCTTGGTGCTTTTGTAAACTCTGGGCAAGTATGTATCAGCCTGCAGCGTATCTATGTTGAGGAGGCTATTTATGATGAGTTTGCAGAGCTGATGGCTCACGCTACTAAGAAGCTAAAAGTAGGCAGCCCCTATGATGATGAAACATTTATGGGACCACTTATCGATGATGAGGCGTGCGTGCGTGCTATGAGTTGGGTAGAGTCTGCCATAGATGAGGGTGCTATTCCTCTGCTTGTTCCGCGTGTTGAGGGGAGAATCTTCTACCCGTGTGTTATGGCAAATGTGCGTGATGATATGGCTATTGTGTGTGAAGAGGTCTTTGCACCTATCGTCTCTCTTGTAAAAGTAGATAGTTTTGATGATGCAGTAGATAGAATGAACGACTCTCCGTATGGACTGCAGTTCTCTGTCTTTACAAATGACTTGAGTCTTATGAATCGCGCTGTAGATGAACTGGAAGCGGGTGGCATTGTCATCAATGATATGCCGACACTGCGTTTTGACATTCAGCCTTATGGTGGTGTGAAGCTCTCTGGTGTCGGGCGCGAGGGTCCACGCTTTGCTATTGAAGAGATGACGGAGATAAAATCAGTTGTCATCTGCTAAGAAAAAGGTCATCATCTCTGCGTGTATCTTGGGTGAGTATTGTCGTTATGATGGTAAAACCAAAGAGATACCGACAGTAATGAAGGCTTTTGAGGGGTGGGAGGTCATCCCTTTTTGTCCTGAAGCACCACTCTTTGGAACACCGCGTGAGCGCATAGATGTTGTCTTGGTCGATGGCCAAAAGCACATTCTTACCCATGAGGGCAAAAAAGATGTCACAGAGCTTTTGCGCAAAGAGATAGAGAGCTTTTGCAAAGCGCATCCAAAAGCAGATGCCATCGTGCTCAAATCAAAGTCTCCCTCTTGTGGTTATGGTACAACACCACTGCTTGATGAAAAGGGTAAAGAGATAGCAAAAGATAACGGCATCGCAGCAGATATCTTTTTGAAAAATTACCCAGATACTCCTATAAAAAGTGAGAATGACTACCTTTAAGTCATTGCTTACTTTAACATATCCTCTTTTAGCCTGAAAAAAGCTTTTTGAATATCCTCTTTTGTAGCTTTATGCGTGAGATCTTTATAGTAACTGTAAACGGGTTTTTTGTTTTTGTAGATATCGAGTCGGATGTAGCCTGATGGAAAGTTTGAGAGTGCTTTCTTTGGTGCGTTTTGGTTAGAGTTACAAGTGATGCCGCTCTTTTGACTTGCCTGGAGTTCATAAGTACAGTTTTCATCAAATGTGTAGAGCTCTTTAAGGCTCTGCTCTATGAGCGTATTGGGCGGAAAAACTACTAGACGCAGGCATGGCAGCTCTTTTAGATCTGTATCAAACGTAACTATGGTAGCATTATCACTACAAGCTCCAAAGAATAATAAGATGAACGCCAAAAGAGTGCTTTTCATTTGTTCTCTTTATAATTAAAATTTTCTCTAATTATAGTTAAAACGACTTGAAAGTGCTTTAATATTTTAAATTATATAGAAAGAAAAGCTTTTGTTTTGAACATATGTGCTATAGTTTCATCCAATTTTCATAAAGGAAACTCTACTAGAATGTCCACAAAACAAAAAGATAATGTCACAACTATTGCGTTGGCACACCTTGCACATGATACATACTCCTCATTTTTGGCACCTCTGTTACCTCTTTTGATTGAAAAGTTGGGTATGAGCCTTGTAATGAGTGCTTTTTTAGATATTGCCAGAAAACTGCCATCACTTTTAAACCCTTTTTTCGGACTTTTGGCAGAACGAACAGATGCCAGATACTTTGTTATACTCTCTCCTGCTTTGACAGCTTTTAGTATGTCTTTACTCGGTGTAGCAGACTCTTATGCTCTTTTGATTGTGCTTTTAATTCTCTCAGGTATCAGCTCAACACTCTTTCATATACCTTCACCAGGAATTATCAAAGCATCGTCCGGTGACAAGCTAGGCCGTGGCATGAGTTACTATATGGTAGGGGGTGAGTTGGCCAGAACCATAGGTCCCTTACTCATAACTGCAGGAATTTCTCTTTGGGGTTTAGAAGGGACATGGAGATTGATGCCTTTTGGTTTTGTTGCTTCATTCATTTTATATTTGCGACTGAAAGATTTTCGTTTTCAAGAGCAAAAATTTACAAAAAAAAGAGAAAAAGGCGATGCTCTTCGTGAGTTGAAGCGTTTTTTGCCTCTTTTTGGAGTAATGGGCGGGTTTATGTTCTTCCAGTCAGCTATGAAGATGGCTACGACACTCTATTTGGCAGTCTATCTCACCCAGCATGGATTTTCTTTGTGGTATGCAAGTATCGCACTCTCTGTATTGCAGTTTTTTGGGGTCATTGGAACATTTATAAGCGGAACGCTCTCAGATAAAATAGGCAGACAAAAAACATTGCTTATTATGTCAAGTGGAGCAGCTCTTACCATGACACTTTTTCTTTTTAGCAATACTCTTTATGTAACATTTCCCCTTCTGGGACTTTTGGGTATTTTTATGTTTGCAAACGGGCCTGTAATGCTCTCTGTGATACATGAACTAAAGAGTGATATGCCTATTTTTGTCAACAGTCTTTATATGACTATCAATTTCAGTATCAGCTCTGTAGTTGTTTTACTTATGGGATTTTTTGGGGATAGACTGGGTTTAGATCTCACTTACATGATAGCAGCAGCTTTGGCGTATGTTGCAATTATATTTGCTTTATTGCTTGATCCTGTTTTAAAAAGAACTTGACTTATTGACATATGTTCATTATAATTTGGTCATATGTTCAAAATATGAATAATTTTAAGGAGAAAATATGAAAATAGTTTTAGCAGTAGATGAAGATAAGAAGACAATAGTTACACGAACAGGGCAGAGTGCATACTTTGCCATTTATGAAGATGATAAGTTCGTAGATCTCATACCAAACAAGCATCATGACGGAGGACACCATGCACATCGTCACAATCATGAGCACGACCATGGCGGTATGAGTCATGAAGCACATACAAATTCCCATAGAAAAGATGTAGAAGCTTTACAAGGGTGTGATATAATTTTAGTACGAGCCGTTGGTGAGAATATGCGTGAGGCTTTGGAGTCAATTGGCCTCAAGATCAAAAAGATACGCAAAAAAGATGGCGAAAGTGCCGATGAGGTTGTAAAAAACTTTTTAGCCGGAAATATTTAAGGATCAGATTATGAAAGCAGTTGTGACACTTTTTACACTTTTACTTCTTTTTAGTGCCTGTGAGCAAAAGCAACACGCAAATCTTGACGGGAAAAAACTCTTGGAGCAGAAGTGTTCTGCGTGTCATAATCTTGATCTGCCTCCAAAAACTTTTGAAGATGAAAAAGCACCGCCAATGATGGCTGTCGCTTTTCATATAAAAGATTTTATTCATGCTGCAAATGAGAGTGAAAAGATTCCCAAGGCTATTGATTTTGTTAAAGATTATGTTATTAATCCGAGTGCTTCTAAATCTTTTTGCGATAAAGAGAGCTTAAAAACTTACGGTGTAATGCCTTCACAAAAGGGTAATGTAACACAAGAAGAACTCCAAGCCATTGCTGAGTATATGTTTTCACACTATACAGTCAAAAATCTCACAGAGGCACAAGCCGCTATTAACAGACTCAAAAAGATGCCAGCAGGAAAACGTCTGGCCATTCAAAAAAACTGTCTTAGCTGCCACAGAGAAAAGAAAGATCTTGTTGGTCCTTCTTTTGCTAAAATTGCAAAACGCTATAAGGGGGATGTGCTTTATATTGCCAAGCGTATCAAAAATGGTTCAAAAGGAGAGTGGAAAGCATTCCATGGTGCGCTTATGCCTGCGTTTAAAGATAAAACAACTTTAAAAGAGCGAGAAACCTTGGCTAAATGGATAGTAGAACAGGAGTATAAACAGTAATGAGTGGTAGAAAAAAGATAGAGAGAAATATAGAAGCAGATCACAGTGGTGTCTGCTTTAAGCCCTGTGGCATACGCCGTAAGGAACTAAAAAAGGTCTATCTCTTAGAAGATGAGATGGAAGCTTTGCGCTTAGCAGACTTTGAAGGACTCTATCAGCAGGAGTGTGCAGATAAAATGGGTATCTCTCGCACCACATTTTCTAGGCTGATAGAGAGTGCAAGAAAAAAAACGGCAGATGCACTTCTGCATACAAAAGCACTCAATATTAAGATCAAAGAGTAGATCCTAAATTTTACACCCTTGACCTGCGATTTTCTCTAAAGTAGATTCGCGAAACATTTTCTGCATCAATATCTTTGGTTCCATCCACTGATCATGAAGTGCACATTTGCACATTCCATTACAAAATCCTATGCCAAGTACACACTGTTCATCTTTTATGGAGTCATGAAAGATGGCAAGGATCTCATCGATGATAATCTCTGATGGAGGTTTTGCAAAACTATATCCTCCCTCCCTTCCTCTTATAGAGACTATCAGGTCCGCTTTTACAAGTTCATTCATAATTTTAGTTAAAAATTTATAGGGAATCAAAAGTTCTTCGGAGAGTTTATTTGCATTCATAGGTTGCATCTCTTGGTGGTTCGCCATGAAGGCTAAAATTCTAATGGCATATTGAGAACTTTTACTAAGTTGCATAATCCTCTCCTTATTTAATTTATTTAAAATGATATCATAACCTAAAAAACTTAATTACCACCTTTAGGTAGAATTAATTTTATTTGTGTAAAATTCCAATTACTACTTAGAGGTAGAATTAAAAAGAAGGATGATTGATGACAGAGCGAATAACGAAAAGTATGGCAAAAAACATCTATTATGGTGGTGGTACTTTTGCTTTATTGATATTTATTGCTTTATCGTTTGATACAGTACATCAAATCCCCAAACGTTCTAACCAGCAAAATATGACGCAGAGTGTTGTAGCAGGAAAGAAAATCTGGGAAAAAAATGATTGTGTGGGGTGTCACACTATTGTAGGAGAGGGTGCATATTATGCTCCTGAGCTTATGAATGTATTTCAAAGAAGAGGCGGCGGTGATGAAGCTGCATTTAAATCTTATATGCAGGGATGGATGGCAGCACAGCCATTAAATACTCCTAACAGAAGAAAAATGCCACAGTTTCATTTAAGTGAAGAAGAGGTTAACAATCTGGCTGATTTCCTTATATGGACGTCAAAAGTAGATGCCAATGACTGGCCTCCAACAATAGAAGGATAGGAAAAAATATGAAATATAGTTCACAGGCGGTCGCAAAACCGTATTTTATTTTTGCACTGATACTTCTTGCAGGGGAGATTCTCTTTGGTATTTTAATGGGTGTTCAGTATATCTGGGGAGATTTCTTATTTCCGCTCATTCCATTTAATGTTTTGAGAATGGTACATACAAATCTATTGATTGTTATGTTGCTTTTTGGTTTTATGGGAGCAACATATTACCTTATTCCTGAAGAGACAGAGAGAGAACTTTGGAGTCCAAAACTGGCAATTATAACCTTTTGGATCTTTGTTGTAGCAGGTGTTGCAACAATTTTAGGTTACCTTTTTGTTCCATATGCAGAGCTAACACAGCTTACATTTAATGAGCTTCTACCAACTATGGGTCGTGAGTTTTTAGAACAGCCGCTTCCAACAAAAGTCGGTATCGTTTTAGTTGTTGTTTCATATATTTTCAATGTAGCTATGACAGTACTTACAGGAAGAAAGACAGTTATTACAACGGTTTTACTTACTGGTCTTTTAGGTCTTGCAGTGTTCTTCCTTTTTGCATTCTATGTACCAGATAACCTCATTGCAGATAAATTTTTCTGGTGGTTTACGGTTCACCTTTGGGTTGAAGCAACATGGGAACTTATCTTAGGTGCAATTCTTGCATTTGTTCTTATTAAAGTAACAGGTGTGGATAGAGAGCATATCGATAAATGGTTATACCTTATCATTGCAATGACTATGGTATCTGGTATTTTAGGAACTGGTCACCACTTCTTCTATATGGGAGCACCTGAGTACTGGTTATGGATCGGGTCTATCTCATCAGCAGTTGAGCCTCTACCATTTTTCTTGATGATTCTTTTTGCTTTTACAATGGCAAGAGAGAGAAAAATCGAGCATAAAAACAAGATGGCACTTACATGGGCTAAAGGTACAGCGGTTGTAGCATTTTTAGGCGCTGGTGTTTGGGGATTTTTCCATACTTTGGCACCTGTTAATATGTTTACTCACGGTACGCAGCTTACAGCAGCGCATGGTCACCTTTCATTTTATGGGGCGTATGTGATGATTGTCTTTACTGTTATTTCATATGCAATGCCGATTTTACGAGGTCGTCCTTATGGAAACAGCGAAAAAGCACAAAAAGTAGAACTCAAAGCATTTTGGATGATGAATATCGGAATGGTTGGTCTTACTTTGGCTCTTAGTGCTGCCGGACTTGTTCAGATCTTTGATCAAAGAGTAGGAACTGATCTTATCAGCTTTATGGATTCACAAGAGTCTATTAACGGTATCTATATGGTTCGTCTTGGATTTGGTCTGCTTGTATTTACCGGACTTTTGACATATGTTTACAGCTTTTTTGTAAAAGAACCACAGCCAGAATTAGCATAAAGAGATGAGTATGCTTCACTATTGGCTCGAGTTTGAAGAGAGCATGGGAAAAGTTTGGGATAGATATCTCAACAAAAAAGTCCATAAATTTCATGAAGATGCCCGAGTTGATTTTGAAGATCTCTCAAAAAATTTGCATATTTTTCACCGCCTTATGGGTGGTGAAAAAGCAAAAGAGTTACGCATAACAGATAAACGTTATGTGGAGACAACACGAACCCTGTTAGAAAAGATATCTTTTTTAGGCAAAGAGTTTTTTCTGACATGGCAAGATGAAGAGTCTCTCTATCTGCCTGCATCTTTTGCATATTTTGCGACAAAAGAGCAAAATGAGATGCTCTACTATTGGCTTGTAGCACTCGGTGCTCAGGTAAAAGATGTGACAAATGATAATGTTGTAGCAAAAAATTTAGAAGCAGTAGCGTATCTTGTAAAAAGATACCATGGTTTTGAGATTTTTTATAAAGAAGCAACGCTTTACTTGATGCAGAAATATCCTCAATTGGAGTTTTTGAAATCTTTGGAAGATTCTTCTAATGAAGAGCTTATAGAGAACTATCCTAACCCTCTGTGGATATATCCACCTGCCATCACTCCAAAAGCAGCCAACAATACAGATGATGCACAAGAACCATTGCGTGAGGAAGGTAAAGAGAAGTCTGAAGAGCTGCATATGAAAAAGCAAGCTGAACAGATAGATGACAAACATGAGACAGATGGCTTTTTGGCATTTTTACCAGAGTCGCTGATGAGCATCTTTGAACAGGTAAATGTTGACAGATGTGAAGATGACAGTTTTGATGAAGATGCACTCTATCACGCAGAAGATCTTGATGAGATAACCATAGGGCAAAAGCAGGCAAACCTCTCGTCTCGAATTAAAATGGATCTTGAACTTTTACCAGACAATACAATTATTTATCCGCTTGGTAAAGGGCATTATGTTGATGAGTGGGATTATCAAAAAAATGATTATCTTGTCAATTATGCAAGAATTTTGCCACAGGTGACACTCAATGTTGTCCCAATTGAGTTGCCACAACGTCTGAGAAAAACAGTCAAGAAGATTCAGGGCGAGCTTGATATGCTTAAACTCGATCGCATTAAAAATGATAGACTTCCCTATGGTGATGAGCTTAATATGGACAGCTGGATAGAGTATCTCTCCCATCAAAACAAGTCAATGCACCATCAAAATTTTTATGTTACCTATGAGAAAAAGACGCGTGATATGGCGACACTGCTGCTTGCAGATATTTCTCTCTCAACAGAGGGTGGTATAACACAGGAGATGCGCATTATTGATGTTATCAAAGACTCTTTAATGGTCTTTAGTGAAGCTCTTGAGAAGCTGGAAGATAAGTTTGCCATCTATACCTTTTCATCACTGCAAAACAAAAAAGTCTATTTTAATATCATCAAAAACTTTAAAGACAAATATGACGCACTTATCCGCGGTCGCATTGACAGCATTAAACCACAATACTATACCCGCATGGGAGCAGCTATTCGTGAGGCTACAAAGATTTTAGATAAACAACAAAGTACAAACAAGCTTTTACTTATTATCAGTGATGGTAAACCAAATGATGAAGACAGATATGATGGGCGCTATGGAATAGAAGATACAAAAAAAGCACTTCAGGAGATCAAGAAAAAAGGGATAACACCTTTTTGTATCACAATTGATCTCGATGCTAAAGAGTACTTGAGTTATCTTTTTGGGCGCAATGGTTATGCGATAGTGCGTGATGGTGAAAAATTGCCAAAAGTGCTTACAGAAGTCTATATAAATTTAACAAAATAAAGGAACAATTATGTCACAAACTTATTATCTACCTCAATCAAACGAAGTTGAACTTTTCCAAGCAGCTGCACAGATGAATCTGCCTGTTTTAATTAAAGGTCCAACAGGGTGTGGAAAGACAAGGTTTATTGAATCTATGGGTGAGAAGCTTGGGCGTGATGTCTATACGGTAGTGTGTCATGATGATTTAAGTGCGGCTGATCTTGTCGGGCGGCATCTTATCAGTGAAGAGGGTACTTACTGGCAGGATGGCCCGCTTACAAAAGCGGTACGAAATGGTGGTATATGCTATATAGATGAGATTATTGAAGCGCGTAAAGATACAACGGTTGTGCTGCACTCTTTAGCAGATTACAGACGTGTTTTACCAATAGACAGAACAGGCGAAGTGATAGAAGCACATCCCGATTTTATGTTGGTAGTCTCTTACAATCCAGGGTATCAAAATGTTCTCAAAGGGATGAAGCCAAGTACAAAACAGCGTTTTATCTCACTGAGTTTTACCTATCCAAAACCAGATATTGAAAAAGAGGTCATTATTCAAGAGAGTGGTGTTGATGAAGAAATTGCACAAAAACTGGTTGATATCGCAAGTGAGATACGCCAACTCAGCGATATAGATATTCAAGAAGCAGTTTCAACCCGCCTGCTTATCTATGCGGCAAAACTGATGGTGAGAGGTTTTGATCCGTATCAAGCTTGTATGCACTCTATTGTAGAGTCTTTAAGTGATGAAGAGGATGTTTTAGCTGTTTTAGAAAAGCTTATTACACTTCATTTTGCAAAGAGCTCTCATGTCTAAGATAGCAGCACTCAAAGAGAAGTATCCTCCCGGAGATTTTGGAGTATGGATCATTATCTATATCGAGCTTCTTACTTTTGGGCTTTTCTTTGTCGGCTATGCCTTCTCACGCAGAGCAGATGTAGAGCTTTTCAATCAATCGCAACTGATGCTTAATCAAACATCAGGATTTATCAATACTTTTATCTTGATAACGAGTAGTTACTTTGTAGCTAAAGGTGTTGCCCTGATGCAAACAATGACTCAAGAGAATTTTGAAGCGGCAAATAAAGAAGCAAGTAAATGGCTGAAATTTGCTATGGCGTGTGGTGTGGCATTTTTATTTATCAAAGGTGCAGAGTTTTATCATATTTTTGGGCAGGGAGTTACATTAAGTACAAATAAATTCTTTATGTTTTATCTTCTGCTTACAATGTTTCATTTTATGCATGTATTGCTTGGAACTGTGATACTTTTTAATGTGCATCAAAGAACAAAAATTTCTGCCTATACGCCAGAAAATCATCGTGGATTTGAGTCGGGTGCTTCGTATTGGCATATGGTTGATTTGTTGTGGATTGTACTTTTTCCACTTGTATATATTATACGATAGGAAAAACAGATGAAAAGAATTTTAGAGATTGTATGGATTGTTTTAGTGATATTGACTGTTTTTG
>Ga0256836_1000265_pt1 | contig 30444 bp, 34 predicted proteins | sample 4561380metaG_FD_185974 | JGI IMG/M metagenome (GOLD analysis project Ga0256836, IMG submission 185974) | Hydrothermal vent microbial communities from Guaymas Basin, Mexico - 4561-380 | ecosystem: Environmental > Aquatic > Marine > Hydrothermal vents | place: Mexico: Guaymas Basin | collected...
CTGTACATAAAAAAGAGAAACATGAACTTGTAATCCTCTTAAAGCTTAATGTGGATCAACAATGAGAAAACTACTCTTTCTCTTTTTTTTAATAACATCTACCTTTGCCAGTACTTTAAGTTTTGGCGCAAAAACGAGAGGTGACTATACTCCAGTATATACAATGCAACTCTTCTCTGCAAAGAAAATAGCGACTATTAACAATGCAATGAAAAAAATCCCTAAAGAGTTAAAAGATGAAACTTATATCTATAAAGTAGGGAACTATTTTGCAATACGTTATGCACAAAAGGGGAGTTATAAAGAAGTCCAACCCTATGTTGAGATATTTCAAAACTCTGGTTTTAGAGATGCTTATGTGCAGAAGACAACTCGTCAACATATATTAGATAACAAGATAGGTAAAATGGTACCTATGAGTCAAACACAAAAGAGTCAAGGTCATGATAAAAAGAGTTTACAAAAACAGACCTCTAAAAAAGATGCTAGAAGTACTAATACTCCTATGACAACTACATCAACAAGACCAACAGTTTCAAAGTTTGTAAATTCAAATATGGTTTTAAAGGCTGATAATGCTTACAAAAGTGGGAATGAATCTGAAGCGATGATGTACTATGAGATGCTTTTAGCCTCAGGTAATACAAATCAAAAAGTAAAAAATAACCTCTGTTATCTTTACGGAAAACGAGGTGCTTGGTTTGAAGCAAAAACTGTTATAGATAAGGAGCAGTATCAGGGGAAACTTCTTTACTCTTATGCTTATGGGGCAGTTGAAAATAATCAGCAAGATTACTATCTTAATCTCTCTCCCTATATTATGTTAGATAGAACGGGAATGTTAATGTTACTTACTGGTTCATACTTTGAAAAAAGAGAAGATCTTGAGAGAGCTACGACATTTTATAAGATGGCATATAAGAAGAATAAAAGTAACCCTTATGTACTTTACTCCTATGCAAGAAGTGAAGATATACAGAAAAATTTTAAACAAGCACAGGAACTTTATAAAAAAGTTTTAAAGAGTGTAAATAGTGCGCATCCTCTTTATAATGCGACACAACAACGAATAATACAACTAGGAGATTTATAATGAAAAAAAGTGCCTTTTCCCTCATCGAGTTAGCGATAGTTCTCACCATTGTTGGTGTTGTAGTTGGTGGTTCTTTTAAAGCTGTGAAGATTATGCGTGAGAAGAGTAGAACTGCTGAAGCAAAAGAGGATGTAAGAGCTGCAAAAGACGCTGTAATAGGGTACACTTTTGAGTTCCCCGAACTTCCAACTGTAGCAAACTTTGATCAAAATCTTACTCCTGTAACAGGTACAAAAATGAAACTTCTTTATTATCCTGACACAAACTTATCTCAACTAAGTGATGTATGTGCTTTTTCATCAACTAACTTAAGTGTAGTTGATAATGCTCGCTCTCCTGCTCGAACAATAAACAATGTAGCCTTTGTAGTAGCATCTGCCGGTGCAAATGCAAATATGCAAACAAAGGTAGATACATCAGTGTCTCCTAATGTAGTAAATATCTATTCTCCCTCAACGAAGGTAGATGACAATACTACATCAGGTTATATTGATAGACCAAGTGATGAATATGATGATATAGTGAGCTGGATGACATTAGCAGAGTTACAAAGTGAGGTTGGTTGTAATGATAATCCTATGAAGTTTATAAACAGTAGACTGCCTGATGCAAAAGAGGGTGTCTCTTATAGTGCAACACTCTATGTGGAGAACAATATCACTGGTATAACTATAAGCTGTAATTCAAGTAATGCCCATGGTATTAGTTTTAGCTCACCAAACTTCAGTAGTGCACCTGACTCTAATGGAACCGCTCATTTTACATGTAAAGCTACAGAAGATGCACCAAGCAGCAGAGAAGTTGAAAAAGAGTATGTGATTACTATTGATCCGGCTGATACAAATAGTAGTGGAAGTGGAAGTGGAAGTGGAAGTGGAAGTGGAAGTGGAACCGGCTTTCCTGGAAGTGGTTCTGGAGTAGGTATCTAATGATAGTAGATTTTTTTTTCTTTACTAATCAATTAAGGCAAAAATATGTCACAAAATAAACCCATAGGTCAGCTTCTTGAAGAGCTTGGCTTTATCAATGAATCTCAGATTAAAGTTACACTTGATGTACAAAAGGCAAGTCCTAAGTTCTTTGGAGAGGTTCTTCAAGATTTAGACTTTATTACCTCAAGTGAGATTGCAGAAGCGATAGCCATTCAAAGTAATCTTGAGTTTATTAATCTTGACAATGTTGTTCCCTCTATGGAAGCACTGAAGCTTGTCCCCCAAGAGATAGCAACTTCAAGAAATATTCTGCCTATTAGTGTCGATGATAAGTATATAGTTGTTGCAACGCAAGAGGTTAATGATCTTGTAACTCAAGATTACATTCGTAAAATATCGCATAGACAGGTAAAGTTTGTCGTTGGAGATAACAACTCCATCGCTCGTTATGCACAGATATACTACCATCAACTCTCAAATCCGATAGAGTTAGAGATAAAAAAAATGGTAAAAGAGACTCTTGAGGGTGTGGAGATTAATCTCCCACATCTTGTAAATCTTGTTTTAAACAATGCAGTAAAAGATAGAGTAACCGATATTCATATAACACCAGAGATATCTGTCAGTAATATCTTTTTTAGGATAGATGGCGTTTTACAACACTACTATGCACTTCCCCTAGAACTCCACCAGCAGATTGTAGCTCGTATAAAAATTATTAGTGATTTAGATATTTCTGAGCAGAGACAGCCTCAAGATGGTGCATTTAGTTATAACTTTTTAAATGAAGACTTTGACCTTCGTGTCTCAACACTCCCAACAAATCATGGTGAGAATATTGTTATGAGACTTCTTGGTAAAAACTCATCCCTTTCAAGTCTTATGCACTTAGGTTTCTCTGAAGAAAATACAAAAAAAGTAGAGGGTTATTTTAATAAACCTTATGGGATTATTCTTGTTGTTGGTCCTACTGGTAGTGGTAAGACAACAACACTCTACTCAGCACTTCGTAAGATAGACTCCCTCAAGAAAAATATATTAACAATAGAAGACCCCATCGAGTATAAATTTTCTTTTATTAAGCAGACACAACTAAATGAGAAAGCAGGATATAATTTTAACTCCGCCATTCGTGCCTTTATGCGTCAAGATCCAGATGTTATGCTTGTTGGTGAGATCCGTGATACTGAAACAGCAGAACTTGCTGTTCGTGCATCTATCACAGGTCACCTAGTTCTCTCAACACTCCATACAAATGATGCTATAGGTACAATTCCTCGTTTGGGGGATTTAAAGATTCCTCCTTATCTTATAGGTTCTGGTTTATTAGCTGTTATCGCACAGCGTTTAGTTCGTAAACTCTGTTCTAAATGTAAGGAAGAGAAAGAGTTCTCAAGTGAAGAACTACTGCAAGAGGGTGTAAGTCAAAGAGTCATAGAAAAATATCCAGATCATACTATATATAAAGCAGTAGGGTGTGAAAATTGTCATGGGACAGGTTATACTGGTCGTCAAGTGATTATAGAGATTTTAGAGATCGATGAAGATTTAGAAGCTATGATTTCTCAAAAATCAGCAACCTTAGATATACTCAAAAAAGCACAGGAAAAAGGGATGCACTCTATGCGAGAGGATGGATTTATTAAAGTTCTTACAGGAGTAACAACTTTTGAAGAAGTAAGTCGAGTTGTAAGTTAATGACCTTTATAGTTAAAAGCATGAACAGAAATGGTCGTACGACTACAGATGTTATGCAGGCAGATAGTTATTCTCAACTACTGCAAAGATTAGAACTTCAGGAGTTTATCCCCCTTAATATCATTACTGTTCCAGGGTTTTTATCTCCTTTTATCCCCACAAATAGTGGTAAAATTAGTAATGATGAAGTTATAGAACTAATAGAGAGTATCTATCTTGTTATTAAGTCAGGTTTACCTCTTTATCAAGGTATCAGTGACTTAGCTGAAGATGTTGATAATAAACGTTTTAAAAATATGCTACTGAAAATTGCCCATAGTATAAACAGCGGTAACTCTCTCTCTGTCGCATTTGAACCCTATAAAGATGTGATAGGTACTATGATGTTAAACCTTATTAAGATTGGGGAAGAGACTGGTCAACTTGAGACAACTCTTAAGCGCGGCGCTGAATTTCTCAAACGGACTCTTGCTCTTAAGAAAAAAGCAAAATCAGCACTTATTTACCCCTCTTTTGCGATGGTAGTTGTTACGGGTGCTATGTTAGTGTGGATTATCTATGTACTTCCTCAAATGACCTCCTTATTTAATGATATGGATATTGAACTTCCTGCTTTAACACTAGCTATGATGGCAGTGTCAGAGTTTTTGGCCGAATATATTGGCTATATTCTTGTTGGTCTTGTTCTATTTATTATTATCTTTAAAGTACTGCATAAACGTAATAAGATTATTCGTTTTCGGACAGATGGGTTAGTCTTGAAAATACCAGTGATAAAACATATTGTCTCTGGTTTTAACATCGCCTTTATATCAGAGTACTTACGGTTGGCTCTGGTCTCGGGTGTCCCACTCTTTAGTGCCTTAGAGACACTTAAAGGTAATATTAATAACGAACTTTTTCAAAAAGCATTGACTGAAGCAAGTGATGATGTAGCGAAAGGACATCAACTCTCTACAGCCTTTAAAAGAACAAAGCTTTTTACACCTTTTATGCTGAGGATGATGAGTGTTGGAGAGTCCTCTGGTACTTTAGATACACAGCTTGATATTATCGCAAATTACTATTATGAAAAGGTTGATTACTATGCTGAAAATATTGGTAAGTTTATTGAACCTGCTATTCTAATCTTTGTAGGTGGTTTTATGGGACTCATTATGATAGGTATTATGGGTCCTATGTATGATATGATAGGGAAAATGACAGGATGAAAACACTCCTTCTTGTGGATGATGATAAAGCACTTCGATCACAATTTGCCTTTGCTCTTAGTGGTATGTATGAGGTTTTTCAAGCAGAAACTAAAGAGGAAGCTTACGATGTTATTCAAGAGAATAGTATCTCTATTGCACTTATTGACCTTGGACTCCCTCCTTACGAGAATAGTGATGTTGAGGGGCGAGCTATTATTTCAAAATTACTCTTTGAGCAAAATAGTAAAGTTATTGTATTAACTGGTCAAGATAGTCCTACTTATGCTCAAGAGCTGATAGAGTTGGGTGTTTTTGACTATCTGCTTAAACCTATAGAGATGCCAACACTACTTAGCTCTCTACAGAGGGCTGATTTTTTTATTGAAAATGAGAAAAAAAGAGAAGATGAAAATATACAGCTCTCTTTTAGTGTAGACCCAAAATCTGGATTGAAAGCCTCCTCAGAAGAGGCACAAAAACAGCTTCTTATAAGTATACTAAACAGAACGAACTTTAATATCTATCAATCTGCAAAATTACTCAATAGTAGTAGGGAAAATATCTACTATTTTATAAAGAAGTTTCATATAGAGCGCCCTCTTGATTGATAATATATCTATTCTTTTTCTTATAGTTGGACTCACATCAATAGGTGTAATCTACTACTTTAAGCATCTCTTAAAAAATGTTATACGTATTTTAATGCAACTCTCTACTATAGAGAGTGAGAAGTTCGATGATATAGAAGCCTTTATTGAGAATGCTAAAAAAATATTAAAAGATATAGGTGTTGAAAATATTCTCTATGAGCTTAGATATTCAGATAAAGAGATATTTCATATAGAAGCATCAAATAGTAAATTTGTTAAAGTAAAAAAGAGTATAAATGATAATCTAGTTCAAGGTAAGGTATGTTTGGAAGTAAAGACAAATCGTGGTGAGAAGATGATAATCAATAGTATTATTTTAAATATTTTAGTTATGCAGATACTTAACTTTATTCACACAAAAATACGTATTATTAATGAGAACTTTATTCAAATAGCAAAAATGCAAACATATATGGCACATGACTTAAAAAATATCTTACAATTTTTTCAAGCGATGCAGTATAATGTAGATAATATACAGAGTGATGAAGAGAAAAGTAGGTTTATAGACTTTTTACAAAACTCTACAGAACCGATCAATCAAAAAGTGAATAAGATTCTGACTATATTAAAAACAAACTCCTTGATGACTTTTGAGAAACATGTCTCTAAAAGTGTTTCCATAGCATCTTTTTTTAAGGAGTATACAGAACGCTACTCTTTAGTGTGTTCTATAGAAGGTGATGTACAGACAAATATAAACCCTACTTACTTGCAGACTATAGTAAACAATATATTAGAAAATATCGCAGATAAGAAAGTAGTAAACAGTGAAATAGAGGTAAGTGTTATAATCAAAGAGAAAGATAACACGATTAGTATAGAGATAAGTGATAGTGGTGCGCCTTTTGTGCATATACAGAAGCTAACAGAACCTTTTTATACAACTAAGCAAGAGGGTACGGGTATAGGGTTTTATCAGGTAAATACGGTGATTAGACTCTTAAATGGTACGATGAAGTGTGAAAATAGAGAGAATAATCCCTATATTTTTATATCTTTACCAAAATAATATTTTTATATAAGGGATGTAAATTTTTTTTACATCTTGCTATTGAAATATAATTTGGGGTATACTACAAAAACTTCAAAAAAAGGATACAAAATGAGAAAAGGTTTTACATTAGTAGAATTATCAATTGTTCTAGTTATTATCGGGTTACTACTTGGTGGTGTGCTTAAAGGTAAGTCTATGATTGATAATGCAAAGTTAAAAAGAGTTAAATCAGATGTGGATGGTATAGTTGCTGCAACATACGGATATCAAGATAAATATGGTTATCTCCCTGGTGATGATCCACAAGATAGAGTTACAGAACTAGGTGCTACTGGTTGTACAGGTGGTAATGGTAATGGGCTTTTTGGTGGTGGAGAATATGCTTGTGCTTGGCAAGAGCTTATTGGTGCAGGTTTTATGTCTGGGGATGCTTCTCAAACAGATGAGAATCTTGTTGCTAAAACTAGTCCTTATGGTGGTAATTATCTTTTTAGATATGGTACTCGAGGAAATAGAAATGGTAACTATATTCAAGTAGAGAATGTTCCTTCAGATAAGATTAAATCTTTAGATGATAAGTATGATGATGGTGTTTATGATACTGGAGATATTCAAGCTAATGGTGATTATCCTGCAACTCCTGTCAATAGAACTATGTATTGGTATAGTTTTTAATCTAACTTAAATACTTTTATAATACTTCCAAGTTTTCTTGGGAGTATTACTAATAAAATTTCCTCTATTTAAGCTTTCCATAATAAATCTTCCAATATTTTTAATTACTAATTCTAATATCATATATAATTTTTGTCTTATTCAAGAAAGATATAGTGAATTACTGACTTTGGATATCTTCAATATTAGCTGGAGGAGTTTGTAGTTCATCTCTTATATATACTGCTTACTAGGTCTATACATATGATGAATAAACTAAATCAATGTTTACTAAGTTGAATGAGATGAAAAATTGTACTTTGAATCGTTATCTATAGTAAGATAAATTTAAAATTAAAAGTGTTTTTGGATATTTAGTTGTATGTGGGGGGAGGGGATTATAAAACCCCAGAAGAGGGGTTTAGTCACTAATTAAAGTGGAGTTACGTTCTCAGCTTGAGGGCCTTTTTGACCTTCACCAACTTCGAAAGTTACTCTTTGACCTTCTGCAAGTGAAACACGTCCACCTGAGTTGTTATTAACTTGACGGAAATGTACGAATACATCTTTACCACCATTGTCTTGTTCTATGAAACCATAACCTTTTTCGTCGTTAAACCATTTAACTTTACCGTCTTGTAATTCTGCCATTGCATTAGCCTTGTATAAAAAAATTCACTATGAAAATCAATTCATTAGTGGAGTCGAAATTTGGAGAGTCTTTAGGGGTCTAAATGCAATAAAAGCAAACCTACACACTAAAGATGAACTTGGGTCCTCATCTTTCATCGCCAACAGTATAACTAAATAATTCTAAGAAACAAAGTATTTGAAGAAATTATGCAAATACTTTTTGTAAAAAGCTATTATTTGTTGCTATATTGTGTAAATTAGTAAAAGTTTTACTATTTAGAGCATGTCCTTTAAGGGTTTGTGTAAGTTTTACTAAAAAACTGTAGTCATTAAAACTTGCTTTTCTTTTTTGAAGAGAGAGTTTGGCAAGTTCACTATAAAACTCTTTTGAATTTATATCCATCTGATGCATATAGTTTTGAGTCATTATGTAAAACAGTTCTTCATTGGTACCAACAAAACTAGAAGCTATCTCTACAGCCTTACTATCTTCTATCCCTCGTTGTACTAAAAAAGAAGCGATAGTCTGTGTAATGGAGTTGTGTTTCTCAAGAGTAGTATGTTGTGTGACTCTTGCAATACTTGCATGAAGTGTTAATGATGTCGCTAATAAAGTAAGAGCTAGTATTTTTTTAGGTGTCATATTTAATCCTTTTGTAAAGAATGTCGATATAGGTAGTATAATAGTAAATATTAAATAAAAGGACATATTATGCAAATATTATCAAATATTACAACAACCAATGCTGGAGTTAATTCAAATAGTGTTAAAACCAACTTTACAGAGAAATTAAGTAAGGATGATGCTGCAGAAATAAGAGCACAAATTACTGAAAAAGCAAATGCTATGATGTTAAAGTCTGTAAATATTCAAGGAACACTTGTTTCTAAAGAGGTTAGTTTTGAAGAGGCACATGCTGACTTTCAAACATTTCTCAAAGATGTCGGTTACAGTGGAAAACCAATAGCTGAACTTTCACAAAAAGAGGCAGCTGAACTAGTGAGTGAAGATGGTATCTTTGGTATTAAACAGACTTCAGAAAGAATGGCAAACTTTGTTATCAATGGTTCAGGTGGAGATGAAGATAGAATGCGTGCTGGTCGTGAAGGTATGTTGCAAGGTTTTAAAGATGCAGAAAGAATGTGGGGTGGAGAACTTCCTGAAATCTCACAAAAAACTATGCAAGCAGCTTTAGAAATGGTAGACAGTGCAATGCATGATTTAGGTTTCTCAATCCTTAATCAAGAGGCTTAGTTAGTCGATACTTAAATCGACTAACACTCTTTTTTAACGAACGAATTTTTTTAGTATCTGGTCACCACGTTCTATCTGCTCAACATTATAAAGATACCATTTGTTGAAGGCTCTTTGTGGATTTGGATGCCATTGGATTACTTTTTTGAATGAAGCATCAACGATATAGTGCTTTCCATTCTTTTGTGCAACAAACTTCACATAAAACTTATCCATTTTCTGTACATAAAAAGCATTGTCAACATGTTCTACTTTCATATAGTGTGTTATATCTTGCATAAGTGTTAAGTGTGAAAATTTCACACCAGATTTTTTGAGTAACTCTTTAGCTAACTTCACTGTTTTAGCATTAAAAGCGCCTGGCTCTGGAAGTCTCTGATTTTTAATATTGTCTTTTTTAGCTTGTGTTAGCTTCTTCCCAAGCTCCTTATACTCTTTTATATATTTTTGAGTACTTTTTGAGTATTTACCATCTACTATTTTTTCAAAGATTTTTTGGTTCTCTAAAACAGTTGCACCACGGTTGTATCGTCCCATAATCTCACGTACTGTACTTTGACTCTTGAGACTTCTTTTTAGATACTCCTCTTTCCATCCATTTTCAATAACACCACTAAGAAGATCTGATTTCCATTGATTGCTCTTTTTATCAAAAACAGCTTCTCTTATATCATCCTCTACACTATTGTTAAACCACTGTAGATAGCGTCTAAACTCTCTACTATTTCCAAGTGTAGTTGTTTTCCATGTCTTATCTAAAAATGCTTTTATTCCAGGAAGTGAATCTTGATAGGATTTTATAGATTCAGCCCATTCGGTAACCTCTTCAGGGCTATTTGGATCGCCTGTAATGTAGTTTCTCAGTAGTCTTGGATCAAACTCTTCTTTATTAAAGAGAGACCTGATTCTTTCATACTCTTTTTTTATATCTCCTTCATTAGTACTTTTTTGAGAGACAACTTTTTGTGTCTCTTTATGAGTAGTTTTGCTTGATGATGCTTTTTGTGTAGATTGTGTTGTGTTAACAGCACTGCCTGCTTTATTGAGTGCATCTCCAATATCTCCAAATCCAAAAGCTAAAAGGTTTGAACTTAAGAGTAGTGAAGAGGTAATTAAAAGACTTTTATGTATATGTATCATGGTATGCTCCATTTATGTTTTCTTAAAAGTCATTGTACACGAAGATTGTTCGTTAAAAGTTCTGTTTTCTTTAGCTATAAATGATATAAAAAAATCAAAATATATAATTAGTTTTTAACCAAAAAAGTTATACAATTCTAATATTAAAAAAAAAGGTTGATAATTTTGAGCATTTATAGAGAATACGACATACGTGGAATTTACGAAAAAGAGTTAAATGAACAGAGTGTTGTTCGTATAGGGTATGCTTTAGCATCTAAGATTAGTGGTGAGTATGTAGCCGTTGGATATGATGCACGTAGTCACTCTCCTATACTCTTTGAGTATCTCGTTCGTGGTCTTAATGCTGGTGGTAAAAAAGTTCTAGGTATGGGACTTGTACCTACTCCTGTAAACTACTTTACAAATTATCAAGAGTGGAATGGTATCACTCCTTCAGCTTCTGTTATGATAACAGGTTCACACAATCCGAGCGAATATAATGGTTTTAAGATTACTGTAGATAAAGCTCCTTTTTTCTCTGAAGATATCTATGCACTTGGACGTGAGTGTGAAGCTATGGAGATGCCAAGTGAAGTGGCTCGTGATGTAACTGAGATAGATGCAGTAACTCGTTATGTAGATTTTCTTGTATCTGAGTTTCAACACCTTAAAGGAATGGATACTAAAATAGTTTACGACTGTGGAAATGGTGTGGCAGGTGTTGTAACTGAAGATATCTTTACTGCTTTAGAGTTAAAAACAAAAGGTCTTTATGTAGATCCTGATGGAACTTTTCCTAACCACCACCCAGATCCATCTGATGAGCATAATCTTGTAGATGTTAAAAAACTTTTAGAAACAGATGGTGACATAGCGTTTGCATACGATGGTGATGCAGATAGAATAGCGGTACTTACTCATAAGAACAACATTAAGGGTGATATGATGGCTCTTCTTTACTCTATGAAGATGGATAAGCCAACAGTTATTGGTGAAGTTAAATGTTCTCAAGTAATGTACGATGAGCTTACTCGTCGTGGCTGTAATGCTATCATGTATAAAACTGGTCACTCAAACCTTAAAGTAAAGATGAAAGAGACAGGTGCAGACCTCGCTTGTGAAGTGAGTGGTCATATCTTCTTTAAAAACCGTTATTTTGGTTATGATGATGCTATCTATGCAACACTTCGTATGCTTGAGTTAGTTCATGATGGGATAGATTTAGATGCTGAGTTAGCACAACTGCCAGTTGTATACTCTACAGAAGAGTTAAAAGTAGAGACTACAGAGCAAGAAAAATTCAAAATTATAGATCGTGTTAAAGAGATGCTTCAGACACCTCCTTCAGATTTTCCAACTATCAAAGATATTATTGATGTAGATGGTGTTCGTATAAATTTTGAAAAAGGGTGGGGACTTGTTCGTGCTAGTAATACTACACCAGTACTTGTTACTCGTTTTGAGTCTACAGATGCAGAGGAAGCTAAAGTTTATGAAAACGCTATCAATGCTTTGATTCTTCAAGCAAAAGCATCTCTATAAGGGTATTCAGATAATGATATTTTATTTTACACTATTTCTTTTCTTTCTCTATTTAAAGATCGCTCGTGTACATAAGAAAGAGGAGAAGATGCAGACTAGTATTGCTATACAGCATCTTTTAGTTTTTGGAAGTGCTGTTGTTCTTTATATGTATGGCTTGAGTACATATGCTTGGTACTTTGTAGTTGTAAGCTCTTTTCTCTTTTTTATTATAGCTGCACTTATTGTTACTGCTGTGCAGTTAGGAATATTTATAGATGGGAAACCTCAGTTTGGGATAAGTAAGGTTTACAAGTTCTTTCCTCTTCTAAGTATCTCTATAATGCTTCTAGTTATGAAGCTAGCACTTTTTTAAAAAAGTGAAATTTCGCTATAATCGCGATATATATTTAACAAGGAAACAAATGAAAACTCATACTCTTTTAATGCCTCTAGATATGCACCTGCACCTTCGTGATGCAGTGATGCTCGAAAATGTTGCACCTCTTACTGCTTACTCTTTTAGTGGTGCTATTGTTATGCCAAACCTTGTGCCTCCTGTTGCAACTTTAGATGATGTTGTTGCTTATAAAGAGCGTATTATGGCAGCCGTACCAAATGACTACTTTGAACCATATATGACTCTGTTTTATAAGAACTATGACAAAGCATTTTTAGAGTCAGTTGCTGAAGAGATTACTGCTATAAAACTATATCCAGCAGGAATTACTACAAACTCTGAGGGTGGTGTAAGCTCATTTGATATAGAGGAGATGAGAACTACACTTCAAGCTATGAGTGACTTAGAGATTCCTCTGTGTGTTCATGGTGAAACTGATGGTTTTGTGATGGATAGAGAGGCTGAGTTTATGTCTATATATGAGTTACTTGCGACTTCATTTCCAAAACTGAAAATTATTATGGAGCATATCACTACAAAAGCTGCAGTAGATATGTTAGATAAGTTCGATAATCTTTATGCAACGATTACTATACACCATTTAATCCTTACACTTGATGATGTTGTTGGTGGCATGATGCAACCACATCTCTTCTGTAAGCCTATTGCAAAACGTCCAGAAGATTTAGATGCACTGTTGAGTGTAGCACTTCAGGCACACCCTAAAGTGATGTTTGGTTCAGACTCAGCACCACATCCGCAACATGCAAAAGAGTCTTGTGGTTGTGCTGCAGGTGTTTTTACTGCTCCTATAGCACTCCAGCTTCTCTGTGAAGTGTTTGACCAGTTTGGTAAACTAGATAATCTTCAAGATTTCGTAAGTGATAATGCACAACGTATCTATGGAATTTGTCCTGAGTTTAAAGAGGTGACTCTTGAGGAGCGTCCTTTTGTAGTTCCTGCAAACTATGGTGGTGTTGTTCCTATGTTCGCAGGTGAGACACTGAGTTGGGCTATAGAGTCTATTGACTAAGATTCTTTTTCTTGAAGATGATCACCTCTTTGGTGAGACTCTTGTAGATCTACTCGAAGAGAGTGGTTATGAAGTAGAGCATTTTGCCAATGGACAAGATGCTTTAGATGCTACTTTTAATACGAAGTACGATCTCTACCTCCTCGATATAAATGTTCCTCTGATTGATGGTATCTCTCTTTTACATGATTTACGAAAAGCAGATGACAAAACTCCCGCTATTTTTTTAACTTCACATAAAGATAAGTCGATGTTAGAGAAGGGCTTTTTAAGTGGGGCAGATGACTTTATAACTAAACCTTTTGATAGTGATGAACTCCTATGGCGTTTGAGTGCTTTACTTAAACGAACACAGGCTACGATTCCAACTGTAGTTGGAAAACTCAGTCATGATTTAGAGCATAAGAGTATTAGTTATAATGGAGAAGTGTTAGAACTCTCTAAAAAAGAGTATGATTTTTTAACACTTTTAATGCAACATGCTAATGAAAACCTCCCAAAAGAGTTGATAATAGATAGTTTATGGAGTAGTGGAGCGGGTGGCAGTGATGGTGCCGTTCGTGTTTATGTGAACCGTATTAAAACGCTACTCCCTGAACTTCAGATAGAAAACATCAGAGGGATAGGGTACAAACTTGTTTGCTAGTCTTCGTTTACATATCTTTATCTACTACTTTATTACTGTAGTAGGATTTGTCTCTTTAGCTTACTATTTTTTCAGTATTTTAAATATCCAAAATATCTATCTTTTAGGTATAGTATTTATCTGTTTTGCAGCTTTGAGTGGAGTCTTTATCTCTAAGTTAGCCATTGACCCACTCAAAGAGTACACAACAAACCTCCAAAATCTCTCTAAAGAGACACTCCATGAGCTGAATCTTCCCATAAGTACAATCAAAACAAATTTACAAATGCTAAAAAAGAGTTTGGATGATACAAAGAGTTTGAAGAGACTTGCTCGCATAGAGAGTGCAGCCGATATGCTACAAGAGCGATATAATGAACTGGACTATATGATAAAGATGCAGAGTAGAGAAGATGTTAAAGAGGTGTTCTCTCTTTCGGAACTTGTGGAGGAACGTATCGTTTTTTTTAGTAAAATCTATCCACATTTTAAATTTAACTTTAGTGGAGAAAATTTACAAATTACGAACGATAGGAAAGGAGTTGCTAAAGCGATTGACAATATTGTAGATAATGGGGTAAAATACTCACAAAATTCAAAAGTACTTGATATTAGTATTAAGAATAACTCTCTCTTTATTCAAGACTATGGTCTTGGTATGGATGAGGTGGAACTTTTACAGATTTTTGATAATTACTACCAATCAAATGCAAATATGCAGGGTTTTGGTATAGGTCTTAGCATGGTAAAGCGTTTTTGTGATGCAAACGCTATTGAGCTTCTTTTTACATCAGAGTTTGGTAGCGGAACAAAAGTAGAACTAAAATTTAAAAATATATAGGATTAAAATATGGAAGCAAATAGCGTTTTAGCAATGGCAGAACAAGCCTTAGACTATGGAGTAATGGGGATTTTAAGTCTTATGAGTGTTGTGACTCTTTGGCTCTTTATAGAGCGTATGATGTTCTATAAGAGTATAAGAACAGAAGATTATGAGTATAGAGACAACTTAGACTTAGACTTAACAGATAACATCGGAGTACTGAGTGCTATAGGGACAAATGCTCCTTATGTTGGTCTTCTTGGAACTGTTGTCGGGATTATGATTACTTTTTATACTATGGGTGATGTTGGAGCTGTAGATGCTAAGAAAATTATGGTTGGACTTGCTCTGGCACTTAAAGCAACAGCTATGGGGCTTGTAGTAGCAATGCCAGCGATAGTTGCTTATACTATAACTTTGAGAAAAGCAGAGAGAATCTTAACAAAGTTTGATGTTGAACAAGAGAAAAAGCAGAAGTAATGGCAAAATGTAAAAAAAGTCATAAGCGTTTTGACTCTATAAATGTAATTCCATTTATAGATATTATGCTTGTTTTACTTGTAATGGTCCTTACTACCGCTACTTTTATAAAGCAGGGTGTTATTCCTGTAAATCTTCCTGAGGCAAAAGCAACGGATAAAAAAGATGTTAAAAAAGAGGTTACTGTTTATGTAAATGCTGCAGGGGAGATGTTCTTTGAAAAAGAGAAGGTTGACTTAGCGACACTTGAGTCTAAACTCTCAGCTGTAAGTAAAGAGCAGACTGTAGTTCTTCGAAGTGATAAAGAGTCAAAGTTTCAAGACTTTGTAAGTGTGATGGATATTTTAAAAAGATTAGGGCATGAACAGCTCTATATAGTTACTAAAAAATAGCTTCTTAGTAGATGCTATCCATAAGTTTAAATCTTGAAGTAGTATTCTGTTCTACTATAGGCTCTTCACCTGTAGTGTTCACCTCTTTTATCTCTGTACTAAAAACCCTCTTTTCTACTTTTTGCACATCATTAAAAAGTGTACTAGCAATAAAAAATAAAATCATAATAACAACGATACTCGCATAGAAAAGTAAGTAGTTTTTTACCTGTCCGTTTGTAAATGGGTTTTGCACATTAAAGCCTCTAAATATAAGTATCGCAATTTTATCAAAGTTTGGTATATAACTTGCTTTAATTTTTGTAAAATCTGAAGGTAGAATATTGCAGGTACTCTTAGCAGTCGAACATACTATATTTAAAATCGATGCTACTGTTGATGACTATACTCAGATGCTTCGCTTTATTGAGACTAATTTTAGTGTTAAAAAAGTAAAAGAAAATATGATTTTCATTCCCATAACAGGGGAGTCAAATCACAAACGAAAGTTTTTAATGAAGTGGCTCTACTCCTACTATAAAAAAGAGACACAACACTACAATCCAAAACTAAAGTTTGAACTCGTAAAGAGGATTGATAAACCGATACACATACATTTTCTTCCAAAAGAGAACCAACTTGTAACACTCTCTACGACCTTTTATGATAATGCGATGTGTCAGCTTGTTTTTGATAGTAAGTGCGAGAAGTGTAACCTCTATGTTTTACAATATTTTGCAGGGTATATACGACTTAAAAGTGCTACATTTAATCTTTTTGAGGTCACTATAACGACACAAAAGCAGCAAGGGAGACTTCGTAAATTCTTTACAAAAGATAAGTTTTATGGTGTGCCTATAAAAATGCTTTACAATAAGCAAGCTTTAGAGTACTTTTTAGATATATCATTGGCTATAGAAGAGGAACAGAGTGAACTTGAAAAAGCATATAAACTTTTAAAAGCTAAAGAGACAGACTCACTTGGTGAGATTAAAAAACATTATAAAAAACTTGCAAAAGCATACCACCCAGATCTCTCTACACTTGATATAGAAGAGAGTACAGAGAAGTTTCAGTTACTCAGTGATGCTTTTAGTATAATAAAAAGATATAAAACAGCCGCATAATTAAATAGTTTAGCTCCATCTTAGAACAGTTAGTATAGAATACAGCATATTTAAAAAGAGTGAGATACTATGGCAAAGAAAATACTAATCGTTGATGATGCAAGCCTCATCCGAAATATTACTAAAAGAGCAGTTGAAGAGGCTGGGTACGAAGCAGTTTTAGCAAACAACGGAAAAGAGGGTTTAGAAGCTCTAAAAGCTAATAGTATTGACTTTATATTCTCTGATATTAATATGCCAATCATGTCAGGTATGGAGATGATAGCTGAGATTAGAAAAGAAGAATCATGGCGTTTTATCCCAATCGTTATGCTTACAACAGAAACAAAACCAGAACTACAACAAGAAGCAAAAACTCTTGGTGTAAAAGCATGGTTAGTAAAACCTTTCAATAAAGATAAGTTCCTACTTGTTTTAAATAAACTTCTTGGATAACAGAAGGATGTTAATAGAAAATATCAAAGAGATAACTATCTATGAAGTACAAACACTAAAAACACTGTTTTTAGATGCTATAAAAGAGTCTAAAGAGATTATTTTAGATATGGCAACTGTTGGAAAAATAGATATGGTTGGAATACAACTTCTTATCTCTTTTGTAAAAACTGCTCAGAGTAAAAATATCCAATTAAGACTACAAAATATACCAGAAAGTATACTCCAACAGATAGAACTCTCCCGCTGTGAAACTCCACTAGGACTTACTTAATGAATGAAGAGTTAGAGATATTTTTAGAAGATTGTGATGATCAACTTCAGATGATGGAAAATGCTCTTGTCGCTATGGAGAAAGAGAGTGTAACTGAAGAGGATATTGGAGCTATTTTCCGTGCTGTGCATACTATAAAAGGTAGTGCAGGAATGTTTGGTTTTGATCAGATTGTAGCATTTACACATACGGGTGAAAATCTATTTGACAAGATAAGACAGGGTGAGATAGAGATTAATAGAGAGATGGTTTCACTCTTTTTACTCTGTAAGGATCATGTTGAGAAGCTTATAGAAGCGGCAGTTGATGATGAGCCTTTAAGTAGTGATGATAAAGCAAATGGTGAGGAGTTAACCGCTGCACTAAATGTATATATCAACGGGAAGAGTGTTAAAAAAGAGGAAGTTGTAGCATTAGAAAACAGTGTAGATGAGGCAGCACTCTCTTGGCATATCTCCATTCGTTTTAACAAAGACTTTTTTACAACAGGTATGAGTATAAATGCTATTTTTAAGTTTTTAGACGGCATGGGTAAAGTTCTCAAAAATCTAGCAATAACAGATAACATACCACTCCTAGAAGAGCTTGACCCAATGCTCCCTTATATCGGTTTTGAACTTCTATTTTTAGGTGCATCTTCTAAAGAGGAGATTATTGATGTCTTTGAATTTATAAAAGATGATGTTGACCTAATAATCTTTTTAAGTGATGAGGAGGGGAGTTATGAAACTCTCTGCAAGCAGCGAAATGAGGAGAGACTTCAAGCACTACTTATTGAAACTGAGTTTACAACAGTTGACTCTTTTACACAAGAGCTGCATGAAGCAGAAACTACTGTAGTAGTAGAGACTACACAAGAAGAGGCAGCTCCTACTATAAAGAAGAAAACATCTTCTTCTCTGCGAGTAGACTCAAATAAGATAGATAAACTTATAAACTATATGAGTGAAATAGTTATAGCAAACTCAAAGATACTTAGTTTAGTTTCAAGTGAAGATGAAGAGGAAGAGAACTCAGAGCTTCATGAAGCTGCTAATAGTATGAAAGAGCTTTTAGAACATGTTCGTGATGGGATTATGGATATAAGAATGGTTCAAGTAGGTGAATCTTTTAATAAGTATAACCGTATAGTAAACGATACAGCGAAAAAAATAGGTAAAGATATAGAGTTTGTAATCTCAGGTGGAGATACGGAGCTTGATAAGACAGTGGTAGAACGTATCTCTGATCCTTTAGTCCATATGCTGCGCAACTCTATAGATCATGGTATTGAACTGCCTCAAGAGCGAGTAGCATCTGGAAAAAGTGCAAAAGGGAGAGTTGACCTAAGAGCTTATCCCGATTCTGGAAGTATCGTGATAGAGATAGAGGATAATGGCAAAGGTCTTGATAGAGATAAAATCCTTGAAAAAGCCATCGCAAATGGTTTGGTAAATAAAAACAACAACTTAAGTGATGAAGATATTTATAAGCTTATTTTTGAAGCAGGACTCTCAACTGCTGAAAAAGTTTCAGATATTTCAGGTCGTGGTGTTGGAATGGATGTTGTTCGTAGAAATATAGAGGACTTAAGAGGCACTATAGAGATAGCATCTGAACTCGGAAAGGGGAGTAAAATTACTATTAGACTTCCTCTTACTCTTGCCATTATTGATGGCTTTTTAGTGCAAGTTGGAGAGACTAAGTATATTATTCCTCTTGAAAATATAAAAGAGTGTATAGAGTTAACACCAAAAGAGGAGCAGAATATGGGAGATAATGAGTTTATTAACCTTCGTGGTGAGATGCTCCCTCTTTTGAATGTTCGAACACTCTTAAATGAGAAAGAGAGTCTTACAAAAAGAAAAAATATTGTTATTGTATATTTTGGTAAAAAGAGTGTAGGGCTTTTAGTAGATGAACTTTTAGGTGAGTACCAGACTGTTATTAAATCACTTGGTGAGGTTTTTGATAACTTAGTTGGAGTAAGTGGTGGCTCTATTTTAGGAAGTGGAGAGATTGCACTTATATTTGATATTCCAAGGCTTATTGAGCTTAAGAGTAGGGTGGTGGAGTAGATGAATATGAGTAGTTTAGATTTAGACTTAGATTACGAGGATGAGTTATTTGTGATAGGGGATGCCCAGCAGTATCTCTTCTTTAAATCAGGTGGTGCTATTTATGCCATTGATGTTGCAGATGTAAGTGAGATGATTGAGTATCAGACATTTACACGAGTACCTATGATGCAAGATTTTATTAAAGGGGTGACTAATATTCGTGGGAGCATTGTTGCTGTTGTAGATCTTTTAGAACGCTTTGGTTTAGGTGAAACGAAAGTGGGAGCCAAAACATCAATGATTATTGTGAGAAACATTGCACTTATCATTGATGAGGTACACGATGTAGCTAATCTACTCCAAGAGAATATTAAAGAGTCTTTAGAGTTCGGATGTAAGATAGAACAGCGTTTTATTCAAAATATGGCGAAGTATAACGATACACATATAGCTATATTAAACTGTGATGAGATTTTAGAGATCTCGGAGTTATCTACGGTAAAAGGATCATGATGGAAGATAGATCTCTAGAAGATGAGTTATACTACTTTGATGATGAAGATGATGATGAATTAGACCTTTTTAAGCTAGTCTCTACGGACTCCAATGACTTAAACCAGTACTTGGTTTTTCAGGGCTCAAATGCTGAGTGGTATGCAATGAATGTCTCAAAAATTGAAGAGGTTATAGTCTTTGATGAGAAGATAGAAATTTCTCATAATAATGATGAAACAAATATTATTTTTGCAACAGCTGATATTCGTAACAGTATGACACCATTAATCTATTTTGATAGATGGTATGGAAATAGACAGCTTGAAGATGAAGAGTATGAACTTATCATACTTGCAAACTATGGTGGACATAAGCTTGGCATTATCGTTAAAAAAGTTTTTGCTATCTGTATTATTGAAGCTGAAAATATGAGTGATAATTCACAAAACAATCTGAAGTCAACATTTATTTCTAAGGTGATTATTGAAGGGGAGAGTCAACTCTGTAGTATCTATGATGGCGATAAGATGCTTTTAGATGCGTTTGATACTACTATTCAAAGAGAAAATTATCATTTTGAAGAGAGTGCAGTAGAAAAAGTAAAAGATAAGGTTCTCTTTTTTGCAGATGACAGCCGTTTTGTGAGAAGTATAGTGGAAGCACTTTTTAAGCGTTTAGGTGTAGAGTATAAAATCTTTAATGATGGACTTTTTTTAACAGAGTATCTAGACTCTCATCCACAAGAGGGAGTAGACCTCTTTATAACAGACTTAGAGATGCCAAAAATGGGTGGGCGAGAGGTGATTGTTAACATAAAAAACCGGTTATATTACAAAGAAATACCTGTTTTAGTACATACAAATATGTCAAACAATGCAATGGAATCAGAACTCTTAGAAGCGGGTGCTGTTAGTATTATTGGTAAAATAAATATGCAAAATCTTGGTGATGCTATTTTAGAAAAGCTAGGTAATACATAAGATGATAAATATAACAAAGCAAGAGTATCAAAAGTTTACAGAACTTATTTTTAATGAGATTGGAATCACCTTAGGTGAGAGTAAACAGGCTCTTTTAGAGTCACGCTTTTATAAACGTATTCTTTATTTTCAACTACACTCTTTTGAGGAGTATTATCAGCTTTGTATTCGTGAAAATAGTGAAAAAATAGAGATGCTAAACCTTGTGACCACAAATGAAACTTACTTTTTTAGAGAAAAAGATCATTTTAGTTTTTTAAAAAAGTATCTCTTAGAGTATAGAGGTGCGACAAAGATAAAGATATGGAGTGCAGCAGCTTCAGTAGGTGCTGAGGCATACTCTATAGCTATGGTCTGTGATAGTTTACTTCCTGCAAATCGGTGGGAGATACTCGGTACAGATATAAACTCTCATGTTGTAAAAAAGGCTCGTATGAGACTCTATCAACTAACATGGTCAGAGAAAATTCCACAAGAGTTTAGAATGAAGTACTGTTTAAAGGGTAAAGGGAAATATGAAGGGATGTTTCTTATCAATAGAGAACTTGCAAAAAATGTTAAATTTCAGACAAATAATCTCTTAGAAGTAAACTATTCAATAGGAACTTTTGACATAGTGTTCTTACGTAATGTGCTTATCTATTTTAATAATGAGACCCGAAAAAAAGTTATAGAAAATATTATGAAAAATATGAAGAGTGGTAGTTATCTGATAATAAGTCAGACTGAAAACTTAAATGGTTTAGGGATTGAAGGTTTAGAACAAGTTGAATCATCAATCTTTAAAGTTGTAGTTTAGAGAGGAGTATAGAATGTCAGAATTAGTAACAGAAGAGTTTTTAGATACTTATGAAGGTGAAGTGATGTTTCTCTCTCAAGACCTTGAAGAGTTGAGTGAGAAGATATCTATGGCTGAATTCACTCAAGATGATATAGAACTTTTAACTCAAAATATGTATGATGTTCATGATGTATTTCTATCATCAACATATACACAACATATAGCGCCTATTTTTAAAGAGTTCGCTGAGTTTATTGCACAGATGGATGTCGCAACACTCCTTAAACATGAAGACTCTATCTCTTATCTTTGTGCAATTATTGAGGATATAAATACTTATATTAACCAGTATTTTGTAGATAGAGTTTTTAGTGATGTCTATCTTTTTCAAGATTCACTTAAAAACTCTACTAAATTTTTAAAAGACTCTTATAATGCAGAAGAGGGTGAGAAGAGTGAGGATGATGGAAGTGAGGTCCTCTTTTTATGACCAAAGTATTTGTGATTGATGACTCTTTAACTGTTCGTAATGGCTTTAAAAATATTCTTGAAGAGATGGAAGATATAGAGTTAATTGGGAGTGCAGAGAATCCAATAGATGCTTTGAAAATCTTTAGTGAAGTGGGACTTCCGGATCTTTTTATTTTGGATATAGAGATGCCAAAGATGGATGGGTTGACCTTTTTAAAAAAGATTAATGAACAGAGACCAACTCCAGTTATCATCTGTTCGACACTTGTTGGTATAGGCTCAAATGCACTTATAGATGCTTTACGTTTAGGTGCATCAGAGGTTATTGAAAAACCAAAAACAAATCTCAATGAACTCTTTTTATCTTATAAAGATGAGCTCATTGAGAAGATTCGTTTAGTTGCTAAAGCGAACATCAACTATAAACAAAATTTAGAGTTTGAAAATATAGAACAGAAAGAAAAAATAGATGATTGCGTCGCAAGTGCTAAAATTATTGCTATTGGTTCATCGACGGGTGGGGTACAGGTTTTAGAAGAGGTTTTTACTCATATAAAATCACACCCAGCTATTGTTGTTGTACAGCATATACCTAAAAGCTTCTCTTCTTCTCTCTCCAAACGCCTAAATCAACTCTGCACACACTCAGTTGTAAAAGAGGCCGAGGATGGTGATATACTCTGTATGAATACTATTTATATAGCACCAGGTGGTATACATATTGAGATAGAAAAGATAGGTTTGAAATTTTTTATAAAATTAAAAGATTTTCCAAAAGTAAATTCTCATAAACCGAGTGTCAATGTTCTCTTTAACTCTATTTCAAAAGTTGCGAAGTCTAATGCTTTAGGATTTATATTTACAGGTATGGGAGATGATGGTGCAACAGGTTTAAAAAATATGCGAGAGGCTGGTGCAAAGACATTTATTCAAAATAGAAAGACATCAACTGTTTATGGAATGCCTAAGGTTGCATGGGAGATGGGAAGTGCTCAAAAAGAGCTCTCCATCTATGAGATTATTAAAACAATCAATGAGGAGTAGGTTTAGCACTCTATAGTTTTAGGTAAAGTGTTAAACTCCCATGTGTTGTTGCAAAGTCAAATGTTAAATACTCAGAACTCTTAAGCTCTTCATTTTTGAGAATAGTTGGTGGTGTTAAATCAACTTTTACACTATTCTCACTAAGTTTTACAGCGATATTTCCAAGAATAACATTTACAAACTCGCTGATAATATCAACTACCATCTCATCAATAGTATTAAATTCCATTTTTAAGAACTTTTGTGAAATCTCTAAAGAGACAGCATCTTCAGGTTGTAAGGCAAAATCTAAGTGCAGGTCTCCTCTCATTTTTTGATGAGCGATTAAACCTTCGCGAGTAACACACTTCTGGTTTATGCTCACAAGCTTTATGTAGTCATGTACGATTCGAGAGTATAGTTTTTGAAAGATTGCTATGCTATCTTTAATCACTCCATCTTTATCAAGTGCATTTATCTCTTCATTGAGTGCAACACTCTCTAGCTGTTGCTCTATTTCAAAAGTTTTTAACTCTTGATCTAGTAGTTCTTGAGATATAAAATATTTTTGAACTATAACTTCACCAAAAAAGATCTTCTCTTTTTTTTGGATTGCTAAAAGCATCTCTATCTGCTTCTCTGTAAGTAGTCCTAGCGAGATGGAAACCTCTCCAAAACGTTTATCTAAGACTCTCTGTTTATCATTGATAGTCTCTGCATCTTTGAGTGTTATAAGGTTTTCTCGTACAGCTATCTCTCCTAAAGAGAGGTTTTTGAGAGATTGGTATTCGACTGCTTGGGTAAGTTGTTCTGCTGTAAGATTACCCTTATCTAGAAGGTAGTTTCCAAAAAATTTAATCGCCATTATATCTCCTTAGATACTGTTTTTAACATGCTTAGCTAACTCTTCTTCATCAAAAGGTTTTTGGATAAATGCTGTTGCTCCAAGTTTGAGTGCTTCACTCACTTTATCTTCAGTTCCAAGAGAACTTACCATTATAACTTTCATCTGTGGATGTTTAGTTTTAATCTCTTTAAGTGCTTCAATACCATCTTTTTTCGGCATAACTACATCTAAAAGTACAAGATCAGGTTGAAAATCATCTGCTACGGATATAGCTTCATCTCCATCAAAAGCATCTGCATACTCTATATCTGTAATTCCTTGGGCTGTTAAAATTTTTTTTACCATAAAGTGTATGAGTTTTGCATCATCAACTATGAGAAGTTTCATATATTTTTTCCTTGTATTTAATCAAATATGTCAAATTCACGAAGATCTATACTCTCTTCATCTGTTGGCATAAGTTGTTTTGGTTTATTTGTAATGGCTGTGGGCACTACTTTTTTTCTATTTTCATAAGTATTTAATTGTGTTTTACTTTGATCTTCTGGAAGAATAAAAAAGCTCATTTGATCATTTTGGTGTGTTGCTTGTATGCTTAACTGATCAGATGCACTCAGTAGTTCTTGAGAAGAAGTAGCATTGATCTGTGTTACTTTATCTAGCTCATTCATAGCTTGTGTAATCTGACCAATACCTATATCTTGCTCTTTAGCAGCAGTTGCTATCTGCTTAATAAGTTTCGCTGTCTCTTCAATCTTTGGAACAACACTTTTTATCATCTCACCTGCTTGGACAGAAACAACAACACTCTCTTTTGTTATTTTACTAATCTGTGTAGCGGCTACTTGAGAGCGTTTTGCAAGTTTTCTAACTTCCGCTGCAACTACAGCAAAACCTTTACCATGCTGACCAGCACGTGCTGCTTCTATAGCTGCATTAAGTGCAAGTAGGTTTGTCTGATAAGCGATATCTTCAATAACTTCAATTCGAGTTGCAATCGTCTGCATAGCTTCTACTGTTTTAGCCACTGCATCTGCACCTTTGATAGATAACTCAGCTGATGTCTCTGCTATAGAGTTTGTAAGAGTAGCATTTTTAGCTGTTTCGCTTACTGCTCCACTCATCTCTTCTATGGCTGCTGTTGTCTCTTCAAGGGATGAAGCCTGTTGTATCGCACCTTGTGAGATTGACTGGCTTGATGCATTTACTTCTGAGGCTGAGAGTTGTATCTGTGTTGAACCAATGTTTATACCCTCTATGATATTAGAGAGTTTCTCTACAAGATCATTTATTGAAGATTTAACGATACTAAAGTCTCCTACATACTCTCCTGTAATACGGGTACTTAAATCTCCTTGACTAAGAGCATTAAGCGCTTCACCTGATTCTATAAATAAGTTTTCAATAGTCTGTGCAATGTTGTTTGTAGAGTTTTTGAGTTCTAAAAAGAGACCTTCATACTCATTCTCTATTCTTGCATTTAGATTTCCTTTGGAAATATCTTCAAGAACTTTAGTGATATCTTTTCCTATCTGCTCTTCAAATGTATCCATTAGGTTGTTAATAGAGCTAATAAGTGTCTGAATTTGAGGGTTTTGAGTTGTAGCATTTACACGAGTGTTCATATAACCTGCTTGTGCTTGTGCCAGAACACTCACCGCTTCACCTGTACAGAGCATATCATTTTCTAACTCTTTTTTTATACTCTCTAGATTTTCATTTACCATGCTTGCTAATTGTCCAAACTCATCTTTTGCATCGATATCTATAGGGTTAGTCATATCTGTTTCTCGACGAATAAACTCAAAAAATGACTTTAGTCCAACTCTAAAGTTGTGTAGAGAACGAACAATATCTTTAGATACAAAAACAGCAATAATAAGAGTGGATAAAATTACAAAAATACTCACTATTAAATATGTATAGTACTTATTACTAGCAACTTCCATTTTTTGTGTTGCTTGAGAAGATAGATACTCTATTAGTTTTGTATCTATCTCTTTAAAGATATTTATTTTTGCTTGTAAGATATCAAATGCTTTAGTGCTATCAATACCAAAGTTTTTTGATTTTGATGTCGCTAGTAGATAGACTTCATCGGCTTTATTGATGCTTTGAGAGTTTATCTTCTGTTCATAGTATTTTATATTTGACTCATCTGTTCGTTTTAAAAATGAGTTCATATATCTATCTTCTTGTGCTTTAAGTGCTATAACTTTATCTTTGATATTTTTAGGGTATGCATTCTTTATAAAGACATAGTTAAGTGTCGCTTCTTGTGCTGCTGCTTTCTCTTTGGCAAGGGCATAAGCACTATATCCATTCAGTTCCATAGAGATTTTTGCATCTGTTGACATCTTTGCTATCTCTGCGATAGAACTTAAGAAAGCACCATTAACATCCATGTAGTAGTCAAGCATATCTTTGAGTGAGATACTCCCTTGACCTATCTCTTTTCTCACTGCTTCTAGTTGTGTAAGTTGACTGAGTGTTTTCTCAATTGTAGTACGGAATTTTTTTGAGTATTTATTCATATCGAGTGAGTGAACAAAGTCCTTAAATTCTGTAAGTTTTGTATCAACATTTTTTCTATCTATATTGAGCTCTCGTGAAAACTTTTTACCACTACTTGCTAGGTATCCACCACTTACACTTCGTTCACTCTGAAGTGAGTGAACGAGAGAACTCATACTTGTTGTAAAGAGTACAATTTTCTTTATACTTTCCATATTGTGATTTTCATCATAGCTCTGTTTAATAAGTGCTGATGAAAAATAGAGTAGCCCTACTAGTGGTACAAGTGCGAGTATAGCCATCTTGATTTTTATTGAGATGTTCTTAAAGTGAATCATTTTTATTCCTCTATCTTAGTTTGTGTAATTAATCTATTTCTACCATTCTCTTTTGCTTCGTAGAGTGCTTTATCAGAGAGTGTAATCATCTCTTCAAGAGAGTTTGACATACCATAAAAGAGTCCTATCGAAACGGTATAACCAAGTTCATGCTGATCTGTTTTTATAATGTTTTTTTCAAAATACTCTCTAATCGTTTCAAATTTTGATGTAACATTTTCAAGAGAAATATCTTCCATAAGAATACAGAACTCCTCTCCTCCAAAACGTGAGATAAGGTCACTGTTACGTAAAAACTTGTTGAGTATAACAGCAACTTCTTTAATCGCTATATCCCCTACATCGTGGCCATAAGTGTCATTTATCTTTTTAAAAAAGTCTATGTCGAGCATAGCCACAGCAAGGTTATGTTTTTTACGTTTGGCTTTTTCAAGGATAGGAACACCACTCTCAAAGAAAAATCGTCTATTGTAAAGACCTGTTAAAAAATCTTTACTAGCAGTCTCTTTTCCTTGTCTAAAGAGGTCGATGAGTTCAAGGTTAACATTTATTCGTACTGCGAACTCTTCAGTTGTGTAGGCTTTTTTGATAAAGTCATTTGCACCATGTCGTAAAAATTCTGTAGCAATTTTACTATCTTCACTACTACTAAGAGCAATAATGGCGAGTCTATCTTTAGAGTAACTCTGTCTCAGTTCCATTGTGAGTTCCATTCCATTCATATCTGGCATTTCATAGTCTGTAACAACTAAAGGAATATACTCTTTGGAGTCTTGAAGAATATGAATAGCCTCTTGACCACTCTCTGCTTCTATGACATTTATATGGAGTTTTTCAAGGTTCTTACGTGTTTTAGAACGAACTAACTTTGAGTCATCTACAACGAGGACATAGGAGTCGTAGTTATGTAAAATGCGTTTTACACTTGTAACGATGTAGTTTAAACTTTGTGGATTACTTTTAGTGATGTATTCAACGATATCTTTTTGGAGAATAACATTTTTACTTGCTTGGTTAATGCCTCCTGTGAGGACAACAACCGGTACATTTTGTGCTATTAAAAGGTCAATCACTTCGCCGTTTTGTGCATCAGGAAGTGTAACATCGAGTACTGCTACATGGAAGTCATGTTGCTGGATAATTGTTTCAGTTTGGGCATAAGACTCTGTCATAATAAGCTCTGCATGAATCTCAGAACAAGTTGCAATAGCACGTTTAACCATGCTACGAACAACGCGACTATCATCAACTACTAAAATCTTTTTTTGCTTCTTTTGCATCTAAATTATTTATCCATTATTATATAGTTTTAAATTATAACTGTAATATCTTAATAAGTCAATACATTGAGAGTATAAGGGGTGAAGAGAGGATTAGATAGGGAGTAAACGAGAAAAAATCTCGCTTACATCATACCAGGCATTCCCATTTGAGGAGGCATACCAGCACCCGCATCAGCACCTGCTGAAACTTCTTCTGGTATCTCGTAAATAGCGGCTTCAGTTGTAAGAAGCATAGATGAAACAGAAGTAGCATTTGTAAGAGCTACACGAGCCACTTTAAGTGGATCGATAATACCTGCTTCAAACATGTTTACATACTTACCAGTTGCTGCATTAAATCCCGTTGTATCATCATTTGCAGTCTCAACAGCGTTTACTACTACACCTGTATCAAACCCAGCATTTGCTGCTATCTGTTTCATAGGTGCTTTTATAGCACGCAAGATGATTTCACAACCGATTTTTTGATCACCCTCTAAGTCTAGAGAAACTTTAGAAGCTGCACGTACAAGTGCTGCACCACCACCGATGATGATTCCCTCTTCAACTGCTGCTTTGGTCGCTGAGAGTGCATCGTCAACTCTATCTTTTTTCTCTTTCATCTCAGTCTCAGTAGCTGCACCAACTTTGATAACAGCAACACCACCCGCGAGTTTTGCTAAACGCTCTTGTAGTTTCTCTTTGTCATATTCACTAGAAGTTGCTTCTATCTGAACTTTGATCTCTGCTATACGAGCTTTTACTGCTTCATCTGCACCAGCACCATTAACTATAACAGTGTTGTCTTTGTCGATGATAACACGAGCTGCTTGACCTAACATCTGAATGTTTGCACCCTCAAGTGTGTGACCAGTCTCTTCTGAGATAACAGTTCCTGCAGTAAGTGTAGCGATGTCAAGTAACATAGCTTTTCTTCTGTCTCCAAAACCTGGAGCTTTAACAGCAGAGATATTCAGAACACCACGAAGTTTGTTTACAACTAAAGTAGAAAGTGCTTCACCCTCAACATCTTCAGCGATAATAAGAAGTGGACGAGAAGTCTTTTGAACTTGCTCTAGAACTGGAAGTAAATCTTTTAAAGAAGAAATTTTACTATCAGCTAAAAGAATCCAAGGATTTTCAATCTCAGCAACCATTTTTTCAGGGTTAGTAATGAAGTAAGGACTTAAGTAACCACGGTCAAACTGCATACCCTCAACAACATCAAGCTCATCAGCTATACCTTTAGCCTCTTCAACAGTGATAACACCATCTTGACCAACTCTATCCATAGCTTCAGCGATCATGTCACCGATAGCACTATCAGAGTTTGCAGAGATAGTTGCAACTTGAGCGATGTCTTGTTTACCGTTTACTGCTGTAGAAGCATCTTTTAGGTTTTCTAAAATGACAGCACAAGCTTTATCCATACCACGTTTAACTTCTACAGGGTTTGCACCAGCAGTGATGTTACGAAGACCTTCACTAAAGATAGCGTTTGCAAGAACTGTTGCAGTAGTAGTTCCATCACCAGCTTCATCAGCCGTGTTAGATGCTACCTCTTTTACAAGTTGTGCACCCATATCTTCTAGTTTGTCTTTTAGTTCTACTTCACGAGCTACTGAAACACCATCTTTTGTAAGAACTGGAGCACCGTAGCTTTTCATGATTAAAACATTACGACCACGTGGTCCCATTGTTACTTTTACTGCATCTGTAAGTTTTTCAACTCCACGAGCTAATGCATTTCTTGCTGTATCTGAAAATATAATCTCTTTTGCCATGTTCTATTCCTTAACCTATGATTCCGAAGATGTCTTCAACATCTAAAACGATATATTTTGTTCCCTCAAATGCAACTTCATTTCCAGCGAATTTGCCAAAAAGAACTTTATTGCCATTTGCTAAAACTTCTACTTCTTTGCTTACAGCTACTACTTCACCAACAGTTGGTTTCTCTGTAGCACTATCAGGGATGATTATACCCGTTGCTGTTGTTGTAGCTTCTTCTACACGTTTTACTAAAACTCTATTTCCTAATGGTTGAAAGTTCATTTTATACCTCTTGCATAATAGTTTTTATTTTTATAAGTGCGATTCTATCATAATAGGTTTAACAAAAGAGATAAAGAAGAAATTTTGTCTATCAAAGGAAAATAAAAGCTTTGTGTGGTTATAATTCCACCCTCTTAAAAGATGTCACGGTAGCTCAGCTGGTTAGAGCACTGGTCTCATAAGCCGGGGGTCGAGGGTTCAAGTCCCTCTCTTGACACCATTTTTTTAAGAGTAACTTTCAAATGTTCCGGATTAGCTCAGCGGTAGAGTAGGTGACTGTTAATCACTTGGTCGCTGGTTCGAATCCAGCATCCGGAGCCACA
>Ga0256836_1000268_pt1 | contig 30264 bp, 32 predicted proteins | sample 4561380metaG_FD_185974 | JGI IMG/M metagenome (GOLD analysis project Ga0256836, IMG submission 185974) | Hydrothermal vent microbial communities from Guaymas Basin, Mexico - 4561-380 | ecosystem: Environmental > Aquatic > Marine > Hydrothermal vents | place: Mexico: Guaymas Basin | collected...
GCAGGTTGAAAAGGAGAACGAGAAGTTACAGTAAGAGTGAAAAGGCTTTAAGCTGTCATATAGCAATAGCTCTCACTTATGGAGGAAGGAGTCGTGTTAACTATAGCATCTTTTAAACAGAATTCCCAGTATTTTTCTTGCTTCCTCTTCCTCAACGGGAGGAGAAAAGAGATAGCCCTGGAAGGTGTCTATGCCGACGTCCGTGAGCACCTTAAACTCCTCCCTTGTCTCCACTCCTTCGGCAACGACCGACATGTCAAGAGACCTTCCTAGGTAGTTTATGGCCTCTACAAGGTGTTTCTTTTTTTCGTTTCCGGCTATTCCCCTGATAAACGTTCTGTCAACTTTTATTACATCGACGGGAAGCTCCTGAAGGTAAGCAAGGCAGGAGTAGCCCGTTCCGAAGTCATCGATTGCAACTGAAAAGCCTTTTTCCTTAAAGGAGTTCAGTGTCTTCTTGACTGCTTGGAAATCCTGGGCAAAAACCCTTTCGGTTATTTCAACCGTTATCTGCTTGGGGTTTATTCCGGAAGTTCTGACTATCTCCTCCATATTCTCCAGGAACTCTTCGGACATGAGGTCTCTGTAGCTGATGTTTAGGTTGAGTTTAACTCCGCTATTGTTTTTTCTAAAAACGAACAGGCCTTTTCTAGTACTCCCAAGGTCAGGTTATCTATAAGGCCGTTTTCCTCTATGAGTTTAATGAGGTAAGAGAGAGAAAATTTCTGAAGTTCCTTGCTGTTGAAGCGGGTCAGGACTTCAAAACCCAGAAGACTCAACTTTCCGTTAAGTTTAACTATCGGTTGGTAAACTACTCGGAAGCTCTTTCCGAGAACTTCCTTTTTAAGTGCTCTCTCAATGACTTCCAGTTCCTCTGCTTTTTCCTTCAAGTTTTCCGAAAATATGGTTATCCTGTTCCTGCCGTTTTCTTTTGATGTATACATAGCAACGTCGGCAAATTTAACAACATCTGAGGCTTTTATTTCACCGGAGAAAAGAGCTACTCCTATGCTTGCCGTTACGATGAACTCTCTGCCGTTTATGGTAATGGGCTGAGAGACTTTTTCGATTATCCTCCTGGCAACTCCCCTAGCCCTCCTTTCGGCAAACTTCTTTGAAACTCCGAGATTGGGCAGGATTACGAGGAATTCGTCTCCGCCGAACCGGCATGGGATATCGGTACTTCTTACGCTTTTTCTTATTCTTTCTGCCACGACTTTTAGTATTTCATCTCCTACATCGTGGCCGTAGACGTCGTTTATAAGTTTAAATCTGTCGAGGTCTAAGAAAAGAACTGCACTGAAGCTCTCGTCCCTTTTACTTTTCTCTATCAGCCTTGAAATGGTCTCAAGGGCAAACTGCCTGTTGTAAAGACCCGTTAAGGGGTCTTTAACGGCAAGGAACTCTATCTTCTTTTCGGCTGATATGTCGGTGATAGAGAGTATCAGCGTATCGCCTGCCGACTTTACAAAGGAACGTATCCACTTGAGCTTCCCGTCGGCGGTTACTATTCTGTATTCAACTGTGGCAGATTCCATTTCCCCTTTGGAAAAGGATGCCATGAGTTTTTTGACCTTCTTGAAGTCGTCACCGTAAACAATTGTGTGGTTTACATTGCCGAGGATAAAATCTTCTACCGAATAACCGGTAATTCTTTCAAGGCTTTTAGATGCATAAATACACCTCTTCCTGCCGAGGACATCGGAGAGTATGAGTATTCCGAAATCGTTGTTATCTATGGCATCGCTCAAGAGAGTATATTCCTCCGAGAGTCGGGAAAGGAAATTGTTCAGTGCAATCAGTGTGGGATTCTGATTTGAAGATTCCACAGAAACCTTGGAACTTTTCCTGTTGCCTTTCTTGAGGGCAACGGCAGTGAGAGTTTCGTTAAGTAGCCTATCCTCGTAAAACTCTCCGAAAGTAAAGAAACCTACGCTTTCCTTTCCCTCCAGTATGTTAAGCTCTTTTACGGCTTCTTCCCCGAGGAAGTTCCACCGGGCAATACAGGGGAAAAGGAAATAAAACTCGTAACCGCCTATTGCTTTGTAAATCGACTTTAAAGTTTCCTCCCTGTTTGCAAGGTCTCCGCAGCCCAGCTTCACGTAACTTGCCTGCGGAACTCTGCCGGCAAATGATAGGGAGCCGTCGTCGTGTTTTCCTATGCAAGCCCTTGCAGTTTTTTGCCCCTTGCAGTTAAGTATGAGGGGGAATTCTATTCCCGTAAAAGGAAGGTTATTGGCTATGCGGTCTCCCAAGTAGTGTCTGTAGAACTCAACGGCCGGAAAGTGGTTTATTGAGTAAACCCTGTTACCTTCGGATTCGGTTACGAGGAACTCCTTTCCTATCTCCCTCCAGTCGAAAATAGAATAAGGTTTAAAATCCTCATAATCGATGTAAATTGCAACGGCTCCCTTTTCGGAGAACCTGCCGTTATGGCAGATGGCCGTTTTTACGGGAAACTTTGAAGTAGAGGCCTTTGCTCCTATTAACGGGATTTTTACCTTTTTCTTTATCTCTTTTACTAAATCTTCCCCTTGAGTTTTCACTCCGTCGGTAAAGAGGAGGAGAAATCCCTTTTTCTTATCTGAGAAGTGATTTGCTATTTCCTTTCCTGCCCTCTTTTCGTCTGAGGAGAAGGACGAGAAAACATCTACGGGAATGTCCCTGACAACTATAAGGATGTAACCGTTTCTTATTATTCTTCCCCTCCTTACTCCTGCGGCAACTGTCATTGCAATTCTGTCGACATCCGAAAAGCGGTTTTTTAAGAGTGTTGTTGCCTTTTCGAGCTCTTCGGTAGAACAGACGCCGAGTAGGAAGAGAAGGTTCGGTTTTTCGATAATTTCTTTTAGATAAAGGTCAAGCTCTTTTAAGTCTCCGGCAGTGAAACTTTTTATCTTCAAGTTCCCTCCCGCAATGTTGTTTACTTAAATTCATTATACTATGGCGGTAGTTGGTAGGGGGTAAACACATATCCCCCACCCCTAAACAACCCCAACCTGCTGTGTCCAAAAATCCTCAAAATGGGATAAAATAACCCTGCCATGAGAAGGGACTGGAAGACATACAACAAGGAACTTGGATAGTGTCCAAATTTTTGTGTAAGTCTCGTCTTCTTCCGATGGAAGCGTTGGTGTCCAATGGCTTCAGAAGTGGCAGATCGTCCTACACAAAATTATGGACATAATCTTGTTGGATAGTTATTAAATGCTAACCTATTTTATTGAGGTAAAAATTTCTTGAAAACCATATTTTTGAGAAACTGGTAGTTTTGAAAAAGAAAATCACTACTACGCTGAAGCAGGCAACAGCTTACCTACAAATGGAAGCTCAAGCGTTTTTCTCTTACTCCAGTCAAAAATTTCAAGACCAACAATTTCGTCGTTTTCATCGTAGTCCACTATAATACCTTTATCTTCCAGGTACTCACTCTCAACCGGGGCTTTATCGCTCAACTCAATTACAAGTATGTCAACATCTGGGCTGTATTTCAGTCGCATAGCCCTTTCCTCCTTAAATTACGGTCAAACAATACGGTTATCACTATCAATTTATCCTCTGAAGACTCCACAACTATACGAAGACATCTTCCAGAAATCTTCTTAATGCGCCATTCTCTCTCCGGATGTTTTGGATCCGGCATTGTAAAGTCCGGATAGAGAACGGTAGACTCTATCAACTCCTCAGTTAGAGGAACCGGAGCTTCTTTCTGCCTGCGCCGGAATCTATCCCAAAAATGCTCGGTATAAACAATTCTCAAATTACTCATCTTAAATACCTTGGGTGAGAAATTCGTAACCTCTTGAACTACAGTCATCAAAGAGATAAGGTGACCTCCCGAAAAACCAAATTCCACCAGAGGAGGTCACCATGGCAAATACCATTACGCGTTTATTCTACCAAGTATCTGAACTTCTTAAAAACCTTGCCTTATCAAGGGATTCAGTTCTCAAGATGCTAAAATAACTATGCCATGAAAGGAAAAAGAGGAAGACCGAGAAAATACCGACACGGTATAAGATGCCCCGACTGCGGCTCTAATTGGTGCAAGAAGAACGGACACCAAAACGGAAAACAGCGTTTCAGATGCAACGAATGCGGAAGAGTATTTACTCCAGAAGCCGTTAGAAAGAAACATCCACCGGAGAAGAAGCTCCTTGCACTTAAGATGCTTGCCGAAGGAATGGGCATAAGTGCAGTTGCGAGGGCGTTGGGAATTCCCGAAGGAACAGTCTCCTGTTGGCTCCACAGAGAAGGAGAAAGACTAAAGAGGATTAACAAAGAAAAGGTTCAGAAGATTAAGAAAGAAACAGGATTAAAAGGAGTAGACAGCATCTCACTTAACGAAATGTGGACGTACGTGGGTGCCCGTAGAGGGGAGAAGAGGAATTCCAAGTTTATCTGGACAGCAATAATAGAGGATAAAGGCAAAAAGGTTGTTACTTTTGAGGTGGGTGACCGAAACGATGAAACTTTTTTAAAAGATGTGGGAGAAGATTCCGATAGCTAAGAAGTACTACTCTGACGGGTATGAGGTGTATACCGAGAACTTGCCGTTATCCAAGCTGGAGGTGGGGAAAAGGGGAATTAACAGGAATGAAAGCTTGCATGCTGTTTTGAGGGATAGGGTAAGCAGGTTGAAAAGGAGAACGAGAAGTTACAGTAAGAGTGAAAAGGCTTTAAGCTGTCATATAGCAATAGCTCTTACTTATGGAGGGAGGAGTCGTGTTAACTATAGCATCTTTTGAACAGAATTCCAAATTAACTGGTTGTGTGAGTTTCGGAAACTAAAAAGGGTTGAACTAAATTTTGTTTGGAATAAAATTACGCCAGTAAACCAGCAGGAAGGAGGATGGCCTTGGTAAAGATAAGGCTGAAGAGAATGGGAAGAAAGAAACTTCCTATCTACAAGATTGTAGTTGCGGAAGCGATGTCCAAAAGGGATGGAAGGGCTGTGGACATACTGGGAACTTATAATCCCAAGTCAAAAGAGCTTCAGCTTGACGTTGAAAAGGTAAAAGAGTGGCTCTCCAAAGGCGCAGAACCCACGCCGAGAGTAGCATCACTCATTAAGAGAGCTATGCAGTAAGGAGGTAGAGGATGTCCGTTCTCAAGGAAATGGTAGAGTGCGTGGCGAAAAGGCTCGTTGACAACCCTGATGCTGTTCAGGTGGCAGAAACAGAGGGAGAAAGGACTATCGTAATTGAATTGAAGGTCGATCCGAAAGATCTGGGAAAGGTGATCGGCAGACAGGGAAGAACTGCAAAAGCCCTTAGAACTCTCCTTTCAGCCGCAGCAACTAAAATGGGTAAAAGGGCTGTTCTGGAGATAATTGAGTAGGGGGTTTCCCCCCTACATATCTTTTAGCCGGGAAAGTACGTAATCAGCAGTCATATCAGTGTTGATAATAAACGATTTAACCTTAAAGTTAATTAGAATCCTTTGGTTGCTGTAAGTTTTCGTTTTCAGGTTTAGAAGGATAGTTGAAAGTCTATCTTCGATGGCTTTGAGGTTTTCTGCTCTCTTTATGGGAAATACTATACCTATTAGTTCGTCGTTAATCTTAAAAAGCATATCACTTGGTCTAATATGTTTATCTACGTAAGTAGCAATGTAGTTGGAAAGCATAACCTTCTCTGTTTCGGGAATTTCGCCGACTACCTTTATGTGGATGCCTATACAGGATAGGATTTCATCGGAAACATATTTCATTCGCTCTATTAACCTATCAATCCTTTGTTTAACAAATTTAGTTTTTGGAATAAAAGATTCCCTGTCGATTAAACTTCTATATTCTTCAAGTTCTTTTTCTAGAAGGTTAAAAGCGTATTCAACTTCCTCTAATTCTCTTAAACTGTCCTGAAGGAGCTTAAAAGCCAGTTTTAACTTTTCTATTCCTCTTTCGCCGTTTGTTTTCACAATTACTCCCACTTACTTTTGAAATATTCTTTCCCTATCGGGAACCTTTGCCCAATCTTCCAGGAACCTTTCAATTCCGATGTCGGTTAGCGGATGCTTTGCAAGCTGCTTTATTACTTTGAATGGTATGGTTGCAATGTCCGCGCCGAGGAGGGCAGCCTGAAGGACGTGCTGAGGATGCCTTATGCTGGCTACGATTATCTCTGTATCGAAGCCGTAGTTGTCATAAATCTGGACTATCTGTGAGATAAGCTCCATTCCGTCGTGGCCGATGTCGTCAAGCCTACCTACAAAGGGAGAGACGTAGGTTGCCCCGGCCTTGGCTGCAAGAAGAGCCTGCAACGGGGAGAAGACGAGCGTAACGTTTGTCTTTATGCCTTCGGAAGAGAGTACTCTGACAGCCCTCAATCCTTCTTCTGTCATGGGTATCTTTATGACGACGTTATCTCCGAGTTTTGAGAGGATTCTGGCCTCGTCTACCATTCCATCAGCATCGAGGCTGACAACCTCAAGGCTTACGGGTCCGGGAACAGTTTCGACTATCTCCTTTGCCACTTCCATAAAAGGTCTTCCGGTTTTTGAAACCAAAGTGGGATTTGTTGTAACGCCGTCGATAAGCCCCATTTCCATTGCTGCTTTTATCTCTTTTATGTCGGCCGTATCGATAAAGAACTTCATCCCGTCCTCCTAAATTCCGAAAACTTCCTTCAGCGTTAGAGGGTTTCCCTTCACTTCGTAAAATAGCAGAGCTACAAGAGTTAGTATAACAAATAGCTCGCCCAACCTGCCACTCTTCATCAATTTGAGAGAAAACCTCGGGTAGTAACGGAAAGTGTAGGGAATTCCGAGGGGGTTTAGGGCATCAAGTAAAAGGTGGGAAGCGTAACCGATGGAGAATGATAGGGCGTAGATTCCGAGAACGGGATTAACGAAATCCTTAAGGAAAAGAGAAAGTATGAAAAGGGTAAAGGGGATAAAGATGTGGTGAGTTATTCCCCTGTGGCTGTTAAAAAGGGTCCTGTTCTGTCTGAAGGGAAGACCTTTTTTAAGGTCAATGTCGGGGGCGATGGAGCCAAGAAGTGCGGGAAATATGGGAAGATTAAGGGATAAAGCGGTTACAACTCCGGCAAGCAGGTGGGTTCCGGCAGTCAACCTATCAGCTCCCTTATAAAAGGATTTCCTTCTATTTCATCTTTTAGGCTTGTAGTTTCCCCGTGACCGGGAAGTATCAGAGTGGCCGGATCTAAGGAGTTAAGGACTTTAAGAATTGACCTTTTGAGTTCTTCGTAACTGCTCTGAGGAAGGTCATATCGGCCTATGCTTCCCCTGAAGATAAGGTCTCCCACTACGGCAACCTTTTCCTTGGGAGAATAAAGAACTACGCTTCCGGGAGAGTGGCCGGGAGTGTGGAGAACTTCGAACTCTGCGTTTCCGATTTTGACTGTATCTCCCTCGTTAATCAGCCTGTCGGGGGGTGGGGAATATTCGGCTCCGGCCATCTGACCGATTTCGCTTTCTGTCCAGAAGTTGAGACTTTCGGCAGCTTTCGGGTGCATAATCAGTTCTGCTTCCGGGAAGTTCAGCTTTGCCCAGGAGTTTGCAGCCGTGTGGTCCGGATGCTCGTGGGTGTTTAAGATGAACTTTACTTTCAAGTCTTCCCTTTCGGCTATTTCCCTTGCTTCTTCTACTGCCCTTCTATCTCCGGGATCAACGAGGAGTGCCTCGTTTCCGTCAGAGATGAGAATAGTGTTTACGACAAAAGGCCCCGATGGAATTACTCTCAGCTTCATCATTCTCCCTCTAAAACAATGTAGTCTGCGACTTCCTCAAGGTCGATGTATTCGTTGGCCGCATTGATAAGCTCTTTGGCCGTTATCGAACGGAAGGAAATGACTTCAACCTTTATCCCTTTTGCCTTAAGGAAGTTTACAAGGTCTACAAAGTCTCCGTCTCCGCTCATCAGGACGACCACGTCCACCTTGCCGGCGTCCGTAAGAGCTATGGCATCTATGGCTATTCCCATGTCCCAGTCGGCCTTATACTCTATCCTGTCCCAATTGTAAAATTTCTTGGGTTCCTTTATCTTGACCTCGTAACCTATGCTTTTCAGGACGTGGATAAAACTTTCCTGGTTAACCCTGTCTAAATCTATAAGGTAAACAATTGCCCTCCAGAGAGTTCTTCCTCTTACGCCTATCTCAAGGAGCTTCTCAAAGTCCACCTTTTTCTTCAGCGTATTCTTTGCACCGTAGTATATGTTCTGCATATCTACAAAAACGGCAACCTTTAAGTCAGAAAAAGGCATTTCCCTTTTCATTAGTTCACTGACTTTCAACCTTTCCTCCTTCTGTAATGTCGCAGGCGTAACTGTTCCATACGGCCAGGGGCGGTTCGCAGACGGGATCTTCTTTTAGCTTGGCAATGAAGAGGTTTAGGTTATCCTCCGGGATGAGCTTCATCCCTATCCCGTAGTGGGAGAGAGCATATATCACACCTTTGCCGATGGGAAGGGAATTGACGGCAACACAGTCAACTCCTTTCCTTGCGAGGAATTCAACGAGTTCCACGCACCTGCCCGTTTTCCTGTTTCGAACCGGATTATCCGACTTTCCTTCCACGTTCCAGCCGTTCTCGCTTTTCCTGATGAAGAGGAGCTGAGGGCACTCTCCGAACCTGCTGCATACCTTTTCATCTTCAACGGGGATTGCGTAGTAAGTGTTTTCTCTCTCTTCCGGCTCAAAGTGAATGATAATTTTTTCAATAAAAGGAATGTCTCTTCTGACTTTTGCCTCAACCTCGTGGATAATGTTGTGGGCTTTTTCAAGGTCGTTGGTAGCAACGGTAACCTCTGCTTCTATAAACTTGTAGCTCCCCGAACTTCTGCCCGTAATAGACTTTACCCTGGTAACCAGGGGATGAGAAAGGAGGGTCTCCTTAACCCTGTCTATTGTTTCTCTGTCAACCGAAGCGTCAAGGAGAACCTTTAGGGCTTCCACCGTTATTTCATAACCTGCGTGGAAGATAAACAGGACTATGACGGCTACGGCCAGTTTCTCAATCCAGGGGAACCCGAAGTAGTTTCCGATGATTCCTACAAGGACGACTATTGAGGAAAACATATCGGTTTTTATGTGTTCCGAATCGGCAATGAGGCTCGGGGAGTTTAGTTCCTCACCCTTCTTCCTCTCGTAACGGGAAAACAGGTAAGTAAGTACAATGGTAATCACAACGGCAAAAAGGGCGAGGGGAAGGTTTGAAACCCTGGCGATTTCCTTACTAAAAAAGACTTCCCTGGCTATTTCAAAGCCGGCAAAGAATATGGCGAAGGCGCTGGCAAGAGAAATTATGTTTTCCACTTTGTAAAGACCGTAGGGAAAGCCCTTTATCTTCATATTGGCTATGACTATTCCGGCGTAAACGGAGAGTGCAGCTGCAAGGTCTCCCAATGAGTGGATGCCGTCAGCAACGAGGGAGGCCGAACCGGAGAGGATTCCGGTTAGGATTTTGAGCAGGGAAAGAAATAAGTTCAATAAAACTGAGTACAGGGCTATTCTCTTCTTTTCTCTCACCACATCCACGGTTTACTCCAGGGAGTCCAAATCCTCAATGTCTTTTAGCCTTTTCTTCACCAGTTCCTTTCTCTTTTCCCTGAACTCTCTCCAAGATTTTACTGCACTTATATCAGTCCCGCCCTTCTTTGCCCTTGCCTTTTTGATCTTAACCAGCGCCGGGACGGGAATCATCTGTCCCATGAGAAGGGCTTCTCCGACGTTGAGTGAGGGTAGCTGTTGAACCAGTTCCGAGCTTAGGGCTTCGGATGCCTGCTGAACGTGCCTCTGGTCTCCGGGTTCTACGAGTTTCAGTATTATCATGTTGTTAGCCTGAGAGAGGGCGTTTGAGTCAAGAGCTTTCGGTCTCTGGGTAACGAGGCAGAGGCCAAGGCCGAACTTCCTTCCCTCCCTTGCAATCCTCGATATCCAATAGCGGGAGCGGGTGTTTATGGTAGAAGATGCGAGGATATGGGCTTCCTCAAGCACCATGAAGAGGGGATACTCGAGGCCTCCAGAGCCCTCCCTGACGTTCTTTTTCCTTGCCTCCAGGACGTTCCTGAGGACGTGGCTGACGATAATGTCGGCGACTTTTTCGTCAACGTGCGAAAGGTCTATGACGTTCAGTTTCCCGAACTCTATCTGTTCGACAATGGGGGATTGATCGAGGGCAAAGAGATCTCCGTAGAAGTCCTGCATGTCCTGAACTTTGTTTCTAACGGCAGTTATTGACTTTCTGTCATCCCGGTAATCTTCGTTACTTTCGAGTTCTTCGAGTTTTCCCTGCAGTTCTTCCCAGAACTTGCTCGGATAGATTTCTCCGTTCTGGATTGCTTCGACGGTTTCTTTAAAGACTCTCCTCAAGAACCTGTCCTGTATGTAAGCACTGTCGTCAACGTTTGCAAAGAGCCTGAACTCGTGGTAGCTGAGCCTTATGGGGTTTAAGGTAAGGGGGATGCTTTTAACGGCCGGTTTTCCGTTTCTCTGGAAATCAAAGTTGACGTATTCTCCGTGCATGTCAAAGACGAGGATAGTTCCGTCCTTCTCCAGAAGGCCCTCGAGTATTACCGATACCGTGTTGGACTTACCCCCTCCGGTTACTGCAAGGACTGCAAGGTGCCTGCTGACTATGCTGTCTATGCTTATGTAAACGTTGACATCTTCCCTTGTTAAGAGGTGGCCGACGTGAACCTTTGTCCCGTCGTCTTCACCGAAAACCTTTTTCAGGGTTTCCCGGGATGCCAGGAAGACTTCAGTTCCCGGAGCCGGAGGAATTCTCGGGATAAACATCCTGCTGTCGGGGTCTCCGAGTATCGTTATTTTCCCTACGAAGTAGGAGTCGTTTCCGACGATTCTCTTTACCTTTTCCAGGTCTTCGGGTTCGAGGTCGGAGGGGATGTTCCTGCTGACCCTCCTTACGTCGCTTATGAAGCCGAGTACCTTTCTCCCTTCGTAGAAAAGCTCTACGTAGTCGCCGAGCTTCACTCCCGTTGAGCCGACAAATTCCACTTCCCTCGTTGACGGTTCGCCGATGCAGAGCCCGAGCTTCTTCATGCTGCCTCCGGGAAGGACATAAATTAACCGTTAAGAAAACCTCAGGAGGATAAGGTATGTCGGTACTGGTGGAGTTTGCAATGTTTCCCACGGATAGAGGAGAAAGCGTGAGTCCTTACGTTTCGAGGATTATAAAGCTTATAGATGAAAGCGGGATTCCCTACAAGCTTACTCCTATGGGAACGGTTTTTGAGACCGAGACCGTTGAGGAAGCTCTTGAGCTTATAGGAAAAGCTTACAAGCAGCTCGAACCGGACTGCAACAGGGTTTATTCGGTTGTCAAGTTTGACATAAGGAAGGGGAAAAGCAACAGGCTGGAGCAGAAGATAAAGTCGGTAGAGGAAAAGCTGGGCAGGGAAGTTAGCAAGTAGCGGTCAGAAGGCTATATTTTAACTGGGAGCAGGAAGAGGGGCCGCCGGAGGAGAATCCTCCGGAGGAAAGTCCGGGCTCCACAGGGCAGGGAGCCGGCGTTAAGCCGGGCAGGGGTAACCCTGCGGAAAGGGCCACAGAGAAGAGACCGCCACCTATAAGGTGGTAAGGGTGAAACGGTGGTGTAAGAGACCACCGCTCCGACCCGCAAGGGGAGGAGGCACGGCAACCCCCTCCCGGAGCAAGGCTAAATAGGCCGGCGCTTGAGGGTGGCCCGCCCGATGCCGGCGGGTAAGCCGCAAAGATAAATGGCCCCTTAGAACAGAACCCGGCTTACTCTCCTGCTCCTAACCTTCTATTACCTTTACGTAAACTTTTCTTGTCCTTGGTCCGTCAAATTCGCAAAAGTATATACCCTGCCACGTTCCGAGAAGCAGTTTCCCGTCCTGAACTATCACGGTTTCATTGCAGCCGATAAGGGAGGACTTTATGTGGGCAGCAGAGTTTCCTTCCGCGTGCTCGTAGAAAGGTTCCCTCCAGGGAATCAGCTTGTCGAGCATGACTTTTATGTCTTTCTTTACGGTGGGGTCTGCGTTTTCGTTTATCGTGACGGCTGCCGTTGTATGGGGTACGTAAATAACGCAAATGCCGTTCTTTATTCCGGACTGAAGGATAATTGCCTCAACCTGTCTTGTGATGTCAATGAATTGATCCCTTCCTGTTGTTTTTAAAGAGATTTCATAAACCATTTCCTCCTCCCGAGCTTATAACTTTTCTCCCACAACCCAATTATCTATCAATCGGGCGTTGCCGACGAAGACTGCGAGGGCAATGAGAGTCCCTTCTTCGACTTCCTCAACAGGCTTCAGCGTGTTTGAATCAACTACTTCGACGTAATCGACTTTTGCCTTCGGATGGGACTCTATAAATTCAATAAGCTCCTTCTTTACCTCTTCGGCGTTCCTTATACCCTTTCGGTAAAGTTCTTCTGCAAGCTTCAAAGCCCGGTATAGTGAAAGGGCGGACTCTCTTTCTTCCGGTTTCAGATATACATTTCGGGAACTCATTGCAAGGCCGTCTTTTTCTCTGACGATGGGACAGCCGACAATTTCAACGGGGATATTTAAGTCCTTTACAAGTCTCTTTATAACTTGAAGCTGTTGAAAATCTTTCTTTCCGAAGTAAGCCCTGTCGGGGGCTACGATGTTGAAGAGCTTGGTAACTATAGTTGCGACTCCCCTGAAGTGTCCGGGCCTTTTTGCCCCGCAGAGCCCTTCTGTCAGCCCTTTTACTTCAACAAATGTTGAAAAGCCTTCGGGATACATGTCTTTAACGTCAGGGGCAAAGAGAAAATCGACGCCCTCTTTTCTCAGTAGTTCGATGTCTCTGTCGAGATTCCTCGGGTATCTCTCAAAATCTTCTCCGGGGGCAAACTGAGTGGGATTAACAAAAATGCTCACAACCACCACGTCGTTTTCCTTTCTTGCCCTTCTTACAAGGCTTAAGTGACCTTCGTGGAGGTAACCCATGGTGGGGACAAAACCGATTTTTTTGCCGATTCTCTTAAGAGCTTCGGAAATTGCTCTAATTTCTTTCGGGCTTTTAACCACTTTCATCAGACCCCCTCATTTCAAATTATAGTTCCCCGTCGGCAATGAGCTTTCCTTTGACTATTCCGACCCCGAGGAGGATAACTGTTGCAGAGTAGTATATCCATAGTAAAAATATGATAAGGGCGGCAAAAGAACCGTACAAAAGACTGACTTTGGAAACATTCAGAACAAACCAGATAAAAAACCTTTCAAATACAACCAGGAGAAAAAACACAAAAGCCGAGATTTTAAGTATAAAAGTTATGGGAAGTGAAACCGGGAGGAAAAAGTAGTAAATACTTACGAGGATAACGAAAACCAGAACGGGAACAAGAAGTCCGGAGAGGAAAGATAATTCGGGAAATTGAGGAAGCAGCATTGCTAATAGGAACTTTGCTATGTAAAAAACGAACATAAGTATCCATAAAAGGAAAATAACCAGAAGTATGGCGATGTGTCTGTAGAAAAAACCGGCCGGATTTTCCACTTTAAGAATCTCGCAGAAAGAGCGCTCTATGGAAAGGAAAATTCCCCTGGAAAACCAGAGCATTATTACGGCAGCCGTTCCCGAAAGAAATCCGGAATTATTTATTACCTGTTCTATTTGTAGAAAAATCGGTTTTAAGGGCGAATCGAGAATTTCCTTTGGTATCAAGTGTTCGAAGTTAATGTTGAGAACTGCCATTCCGAGAAAAAAGAGAAAAATGAACAAAGGTATTACGGACATTAGTGTGTAATACGCTATTGATGCGGCGAAAAATTGATAGTCATTTTCAAAAACGTCGCAAACTGCGAAGAGGATGTATCGGAAAAATGAGTTTTCTTTGAGAACTTTTTCGCAAATCATCTTTCTGAAGCTCCGTTTTGTCGGTTTTTAACTGTCCTTTAGAAGTACAAATTCATCTCTGTGAATGCAGAGTTTTGATGACTCCAGTTCCTCCCTGTTGCACCTTGCCAGTCCTTTGCCCAGAAGCTCGCCTTTAAGATTATAGACTTCTACGGCATCTCCTTTGCGGAAATTGCCCTCTACTTTCTTAACTCCTTTTGACAGCAGGCTTTTTCCCTTTTTTATAACGGCTTCTTCGGCTCCTTCATCTATAAAGATTTTTGCCTCCGGTTTCATGAGAAACAGGATTCTGTAAGTTTTTGCCCTTAACTTTTTTTCCGGAAGGAAGAGGGTCCCCACTCTTTCTCCGCTGAGGATTCTAAGGAGGACGTTTTCCTCTCTGCCGCCCGCGACGATTACAGGAATTCCTTTCTTTACGGCTTTTGTTGCAGCTTCCACTTTTGTCCACATACCTCCCGTGCCGAAATCTGTTTTTCCCGAAAAGTCGCAGATATCGAGGAGCTGTTCGGGATTCTCCACGACGGGAATCAGCTTCGCTTCGGGATCCCTGTTGGGATCCCTGTCGTAAATGCCGTTGGTAACGGTAAGGATTATCAGCAGGTCGGCGTCAACCAGAACGGAGACGTGGGCAGAAAGGTTGTCGTTGTCTCCGATTTTTATCTCTTCAACGGATACGGTGTCGTTTTCGTTAACTACGGGGACAACGCCGAACCTCAGGAGAGCTTCCATGGTGTTTTTTGCATTGTGAAACCTTTCCTTTGACCTTAAGTCTTCGGCTGTAAGGAGAACTTGGGCAACTTCCGTTCCGAATTCTTTAAAAGCCTTCCTGTATTCCTCCATAAGGTAAGGCTGTCCCACGGCCGATAATGCCTGTTTTTCCGAGAGGGAATGGGGTTTCCTTCCGAGTTTCAGGGCTTTAACTCCGGCAAGGACGGCGCCTGAGCTTACGATTACAACCTCCCTGCCCGTCTTTCTTATCTCCTCTACCTGTCCGGCGAGATTTTTCAGGAAGTCTGAGTCTATTCCTTCTCCGCTCGAAAGGAGCTGAGAGCCGACCTTTATAACTATCCTCCTTGCCTTACTCAGCATTTTTAAGCTCCTTCAGCTTCTTTGCAACAAATCTCATTAGCTCTTCCATTCCTTCTCCGGTAACTGCAGAAACGGCGAAGAAAGGATAACCTTTTTTCTCGAAGTAGTTTTTAAGCTCCTTAATAAGGTTTCTGTCGTGAAGGGCGTCGATCTTTGTGCCGACGACTATCTGAGGCTTTTTGGCAAGTTCGGGGGAGTATAGCTCAAGCTCCCTGTTGATCTTTTCAAAAGCTTCTCTCGGATCCATTTCAGGGTTTGTTAGATCTATCAGGTGAAGGAGGAGCTTCGTCCTCTCAACGTGCCTCAGGAACTCGTGGCCGAGCCCTTTCCCCTTGTGTGCTCCCTCTATAAGTCCCGGAATATCTGCAACGACAAAGGAGTAGCCGTCAACTTCGGTAACGCCGAGGATGGGCCTCAGAGTTGTAAAGGGATAGTCGGCGATTTCCGGCTTTGCGGCCGAAATCCTCGACAGAAATGTTGACTTGCCGGCATTTGGAAATCCCACAAGCCCGACATCGGCAAGGAGCTTCAGCTCAAGCTCTATCCACCTTTCCTCTCCCGGTTCTCCCGGCTCGGCAAAATCGGGAGCTTGCCTTGTAGGCGTTGCAAACTCGGCGTTTCCCCTTCCTCCCCTTCCTCCTTTGGCCACAATGAGCCTCTGCCCGTGTTCGGTCAAGTCCCCGAGGATTTCTCCCGTCTCCGCATCTTTCACCACCGTTCCCACGGGAACTTTTATTATCAGGTCTTTTCCGCTTCTCCCGGTTCTCTTGTTTCCTTCTCCGTGCCTTCCCCTTTCGGCTTTGTAGTGGCGCTTATACTTGAAGTCAAGCAGGGTATGAACGTTCCTGTCGGCCTCGAGAATGACGTCGCCGCCTTTGCCTCCGCTTCCTCCCGAAGGTCCCCCTTTGGGGACAAACTTCTCACGCCTGAAGGCAACGCAGCCGTTTCCTCCGTGACCGCCCTGAACGAATATCTTTGCTCTATCTATGAACTGTGCCATATTCCCTCCCGATCAGGTTTGCAAGGTTAAACTATTCGCAGGATTCCCAATTTCAACGGGGTGAGTGTGCCCGGCTTTCTTGCATTACAGGGTCGGAAATAAAGGCCGGTGTTGATTTACGGGAGAAAAGGCCTATAGCTATATTAATAGAGGATCCGGGGAAAAATTACTTTTAAAGATGGCGGAAAATGGCCGGTTAATATTGAAAAGGCGTGGGAAGTTTGGTTTCATAGTCTTTACGGCTTATCCCGTTCGGTAAGGGAGGAGTTGTGGATTACGAAAAGGAGAAGCAATTTGAGGAGAAGTATCCCCGTTTTTACTCCCTGCTTTCGGCCTTTGCTTACGGAGTGGAAGAGGGAAGGTCAGAGTGGGAAATAGTAAAAGAGGAGATTTCCGACTGCGAATCGGCAGATGAGCTTATGGCCGAACTTGAAGAGTTTTTGAAAAGCAGACCGGCGAACTTTGAGCACGTTGTCGGTGATGTTGCCAACTATTACTTTGACGACACCAACGATTTCCTGAGGTGGATTGAGCAGATAAAAAGGTACGTAAAGAGCGTAAAGGACAGGCTCTGTGGATAGAAACTGGGATATATCGACCTTTCTCAACGAAAAGACCCGCTTTTACCAGATAAAGGACGGTTTTCGGTTCGGGACGGACACGTTTCTGCTTGCAGACTTTGTCAGGGTAAAGGGGAAGGAGAAGCTGATAGACCTCGGAACCGGCTGCGGGGTTATTCCGATTCTCCTGCTCCTTAAATATCCGGACTTAACGGCCGTCGGCCTCGACGTCCTAAAGGAAAACGTCCTGCTGGCAGAGAAAAATGCCGAAATCAACGAAGTTTCCGGCAGGTTTAAGGCTGTGCATCTTAACGTTAAGGACGTAAAGTCCGCTTTCCGCTCCGGAGAGTTCGACATAGTCGTCTCAAATCCCCCCTTCATAGAAGTCGGAAGGGGAAATGTCTCAAAAGGAAATCACAGGGCAGTTGCCAGGCAGGAGATACTTGCCACTCTTGAGGACTTTATAAAGGCCGCGTCTTACCTTCTAAAAAACAGAGGCAGGTTTTACCTACTTCTTCCCACAGCTCGATTTGTCGACGGCATTTGCCTTTGCAGGAGATACGCTTTGGAGCCAAAGAAACTTCGATTTATATATCCGGAAAAGGATGAGGAAGCCAATCTTTTTCTCCTTGAATGCATAAAGGGAGGTGGGAAAGGTATAAGCGTGCTGCCTCCTCTGATTGTTTACGAAAACGCAAAAAAAAGAGAATATACGGAAGAAGTCAAAAAGAAATACTCCTGCTTTTTATAAAGCAGGCAGGGGTATCCCCTGCCTGCTCAATCAATGTTAAGGGGAACAATTTTGAGGATATCCTTGTTTTCATCTGTTAGGTCTTCGTTCCTTAAAATTAGGAACCTGTTGTCATCTGTAAAGCCGACATATGTTGAATAATAGGGCAAAATAATAAAATTCTCATATTTGTTTCCAAAGAGTTTCATTACTTTAATATAATCGAAATCTCTACAAACCATTGCTGCAAATTTCCCATCTTTAGAAAAAGCCATAACTGGAAGTGATGATTCGTCATCATCTTCATATTCATATTCTTCATTGAATGGACAACCAACTCCGGAAGCAACAAGCTCCGTGTGGGAGTCTCCTTTTAGAGCGTAAAGATAAACCTGATAGACTTTTTGGTCTTCGTCTTTAGAAACTACAGCGGCAAGTTTGTCTCCCTCATCACCGGAAAGAACAGCAACGACAGTCCCGTTAAGGGAATAATCCTCCGTGGCGTTAGCATCAGGGTTGTATATCTTGAGATTTCCATCCTGTACAAACACAACTCCTGTGTCAAGAGTTGAAGTTTTCCACCTATAACCTTCATCCATTACTAAAAAGCCACTGTGTCCATACCAGTCAGTTATGTCAATTAACTCATTCAAAGTCCCATTGTAGGGATCTATCTCTACGAGAGAATAACCCATTTTTGTATCAGCGTCCACTTCGTAATCGTAGTAAAGCAATCCGACAAACTTAGAGAAATCGCTGCTCCAGGCCACGTGTTCCAGTCTATCGTCTTCGTGAAGTTTAAAAATTACTCCACTTTCTATGATTTGATTCCAACCGCCGTCAAATGAAAAGTAGGAAAATGTGTGTAAATTGAAAACATTTTCATCCTGGTCTTCTAATAAGCCAATTTTGGTTTTGCCGAGGGGAAATATAGCGCATATATCCTTTGAGGAGTCAAGGATTCCAAAGGTTTTAACTTTTATTTCCGGATAGTGTTTAAAATTTAAGTAGTAAAGGCTACCTTCATCTTCGCTGTAAAGCCAAAGGTTGCTTCCTGTGCTGATGGGAAAATCGGCATCATGTGGAATTTTAAGTTCTTTCGTAACTTTTTCGTGAACGGAGCTATTTAAGTCAAATAAGTATAGATCGTAGCCCGTTTTCTTCTTAGCAATAACTAAGGCTTCTGACTCGTTAATAGGAATAACTTCTCCCCTGAAAAAGTTTGCATCAAGAACTCCCAGTTCCTCAAGATTTACAGCATCAATAACAACCGCTTTAGACGTTCCGTAAATCACGATTCTGCTTCCCTTGGGAGTAACAGCAAAGTCGCCAAGGTCATCTTCCAGCTGTAGTTCCTTTATCTTCCGTAAATCATCGCTAATGTTTCTAACGTCATAGATTTTGAGGTTACCACTATTACTGTCGTATACGAATAGTTTTCCATTGAAAATTAAAACTTTAGGATTTCCGGTAGCATTAAAATCAAAGTTTTTAACACTTGAATCTGAAAGGTTGATTACTAATCCCTCTCCTTCATCGGGCATTAACAGGAACAAGCGGTTACTATCAATAAACAGTTTATGTCCCCAAGTAACTGTTTCACTGTAATTATATAACTCTTTGGATGCACCGCTTTCTAAGTCAACTTGGATTACAGATGTTCCATTATCCATGTAAATGATATTATCGTTATCAAGAGAAAAAACAAAATCTTCTACAGGTCTCGTAGAGTTATACGGATTGTAAAATTCACCATTTTCATTAACGATGTAGAGTTTTCCATTATTAAACAGAGCGAACTTTTTGCCGTCTGGTGAAAGAGCGTGGGAGAAATCCGGAAATACATAGCCAAGAGAAGTCACGTTTCCAACTTCATGGATGTTGAAAGGATCCGATATATCAAGCACTTTTATGAAACTGTCACTTGAAACAAAAAGAAGGAAAACTTTGCTAATGTTGGGAGAGTAGAATCCAACTACTTTGTCTGCTGTTGCATTTGTAATTTTAAAATTTATGTTCATTCTACTGGAAGTTTTGGTATAAGAGAAAACAACTTCAGTGCCGTTAAGAAGATCTCTTGATAAAGAGGTCATCTTTTCCTTGAAAGAGAAAGGAAGAGCATCTCTATTCTCTACGGGATGGAAAGCAGCCACATCTCTTGTATCTACTTCCCCGTCACCGTTTATATCTTTAGTCACGAGAATTCCGCTCAAATAGTCTATACCCTTTTCCAAGCGCGAACTGTTATCAAGCTCATAAGCTAATTGTTCGTAAATAAATTCGCTGAGTAACGTAACTCTTAACTCATTAGCCCCCAGGTTCTTTACATCTTCTCCCTTTATGAGCAACCTCACCTTCCCTTTGTTCTCCGTGCAGCTGTCATCTTTACTACCATCGTCATTTACGTCCCAGTCACACCCACCGGTAACTTCGTACAGATAGAACTTATTCGGGTTAAGTTCTCCGGAATGGGAATTGAATAATCCTATGTCTTGCAGTTCTTTTCCGCTAGTCGTCCTCTCTTCCCATTTAAGAAGTAGAGTTCCGTTATCACCAACCTCGTAAATCCTGACCAGTGCATCTGCGAGAGGTCCAAGAACAGCTCTTCCCGGAAGAGAAGATGAAGAAGAGGATTGATTGGAAGAACTACTAACTCCACAACCGCTTAATAATAAAAAAGTGGGAATACAGAGGCTTAGGATGAAACTTTTAAGTTTCCCCATAATCCCCTCTTAATTTGGTTTCCTAACTTAATAATATAAAGACTGGTTAATTATACTTTCAACTTCAAACTGGCCGGATTAAACAGCGCGTAAAGCTTCCAGATGTCCCCCTTTCTTCTAAGCTCGGCAACTGCTCCCTTTTTAAAGGCAAGTTTCGCCGGTGAAACGCAGGTAATTGAATTGAGGAAAAGAGAGATATCGGGTTCGTGGCCGACAAGGATGAGATTTCCCCTGTTTTCCTTTATTACGGCCGTGTAGTCATCGGGCTCGGCGTCGGGTTTCAGCCTCTCATCAACCGCTACATCTGTTTTTAGAAACTCGGCAAAGATTTCGGCAGTCCTCAAAGCCCTTTCGCAAGGAGAGGAAATTAGCTTTACCCTTTTCGGGAAAACGGGCAATAGCCACTTTATAAATTCCCTGAATTCTTTAACTCCTTCTCGGGTTAACGGTCTTTTGCAGTCGTCCCCTTTCCACTCTTCCCTTTTTAGCGCTTTTGCGTGCCTTACAAGGAATACTCTCTTACCCATTTCTCAAAGTACTCCTGGGAGTTAAAGTCTCTCCTTTCCGGCCTTACGTAGCTTCCGTCGGGCTGTAAAATCCTTGCCTTTGCGGTGTCTTTTAGCTGAATTTCGAGAATTTCTTTCAGTTTCTCTTTTAGCTCGGGCTCTTCGACCGGACAGAGGGTTTCAACCCTCCTGTGGAAGTTCCTCGGCATCCAGTCGGCGCTGCTGATAAAGACCTCGTCCTTGCTCTGGAAGTAAAAAATCCTTGCGTGTTCTAAGTATTTACCTACTATGCTTATGACCTTTACGTTCTCGCTTATTTCCTTAATTCCCGGCCTCAGGCAGCAAATTCCCCTGACGAGCAGTTCAACCTTTACTCCTCTCCGGGAAGCCCTGTAGATTGCCTGTATCACTTCCGGGTCAACGAGGGAGTTCATTTTCGCGACTATTCTCTCTTTTTCTTCCTCAATAAGTGAAAGGATTTTCTCCTTCAGGTTAACCGGCGAGATGAAGAGCTTTTTAAGCTGGGGCGGGTGGAAGTATCCCGTTATGACGTTGAATATCCTCGAAACGTCTTCGCCGGTGGTTTCGTCGCTTGTTAGGTAGCTTACGTCGGAGTAAATCTTTACGGTCTCGACGTTGTAGTTCCCCGTTCCTATGTGGACGTAGCGCTTGATTTTCCCCTCTTCTTTCCTGACAATCATTAGGAGTTTTGCGTGGGTTTTGAGTCCGGGGACTCCGTAAACGACGTGAACTCCGTCCTCTTCGAGTTTTTTTGCCCAGACTATGTTGCTTTCCTCGTCAAACCGGGCTTTAAGCTCGACTATTGCCGTTACCTCTTTTCCTTTTTGAGCTGCCCTGCTGAGAGCTTCAACGATTGGAGAGTTCTTCCCGACTCTGTAAAGGGTTTGCTTTATGGCAAGGACGTTCGGGTCGTCTGCCGCTTCCTCAATCAGCTCAACTATCGGGTCAAAGGACTCGTAAGGGTGGAAAAGGACGGAACTGCCGCTCTTTAGGGCTGTGAAAACTTCAACTTCAAACTGGGGTGGGTAGTAGGGAACGTAAGGAGGAAACTTCAAGTCCGGCCTCTCAACCTGCCTGTAAAGGTTCCAGAGGTCTGAAAGTTTGAGGGGAATATTCATCCTGTAAATGTCTTCTTCGGCAAGCTCCAGCTCGTCTTTCAGGAAAGAGAGGGTTAGCTCTGATCCTCCGTTTATCTCAAGCCTGACCGGCTCTCCGAACTTTCTGTTCCTCAGTCCTTTCTCTATTGCCTCGAGGAGGTCGTCGGCCTCATCTTCCTGGATTACTATATCTGCGTCCCTCGTTATCTTGAACGTTGCGAAGCTCCTTATCTGCTGTTTAGGGAAAAGTTCGCTCAGGTGGTTAACTATCAGGTCTTCTAAGTAGACAAACTTTCCCTCTTCCAGCTCCACGAACCTCGGGAGAACCTTGGGAACGGGGACAAGGCCGAACCTCAGTTCGGATCCTATCATCTCGACGATTATGTTAAACGACAGGGAGGGCAGGTGGGGAAAGGGATGGGTTAAGTCTACTGCAAGGGGCGTTAGAACGGGAAAGACAAACTCCTTAAAGTAGCTGTCTGCCTTTTTCTTTAGCCTTGACGGTAGTTTAGAGTAAGAGTAGATGTGAATACCCTCTTCCATGAGCAGGGAGATGAGTTTTTTGTATGTCTTCTCGGTTTCCCTAAAAAGTTCCCTTGTCTTTTTAGAAATCTTCTTTAGCTGCTCCTTTGGGGTCAGGCCGTCGAAGGAGGGTTTGTTGATTCCGGCGGCCACCATCTTCTTGAGGCCCGCAACCCTGATCATAAAGAACTCGTCAAGGTTAGTGAAGAAAATTGCAATGAACTTCAGCCTTTCAAGGAGCGGATTTGTCTCGTCCTGGGCCTCCTCCAAAACGCGCCTGTTAAACTCAAGCCAGGAAAGTTCCCTGTTTATGTAGAGTTCCGGGGCAGAAAGGTTTATTTTCTTCTTAGCATTCCCCATCTAAGACCACCCTTTTATAGACCAGTCCTTCCCTTATGCCGAACTTTGAAACGACAAGCTCCTTAACTTTAAATATATCCATAAGCTCAAGGGCTACTACGGCTGCAACGGCAACCGTTTTTGCCCTTTCAAGGGGAATGCCGAACTTTTCCGATATACCTTCGGGAGAAAGGGAAAGAAGTTCTTCAACAATCCTTTTAAGTTCTTTTTTCTTTATCCGCCTTTTTCCGGCGATTTTTTTTAAGGGTCTTACGCTTCCGCCGACGCCGATGAGAACTTCGCTTTCTGAAACTTCAAAATCGTAGGGGTTAACATAATGTCTGACCTTCCACCTGATTCTCCTTACGTCTTCAACCTTTCCGTCGATGACGGCATCGCCGAACTCAAGAGTTCCCAGGGGATAGCTCCTGCACGTTCCCGGTTCTCCGTTAACGATTTCGCATACCTCGAGGCTTCCTCCTCCTATGTCAAATAGGAGTCCCTTTTTAAGTTTTACGTCCAAAAGTGCTCCGAGTGCTGAGAAGTAGGCCTCTTCCTCTCCGGAGAGGACTTTAACGGGAAAAATCTTTGAAATCTCCTTTAAGATTTCTTCTCTGTTTTTTGCAATTCTGAGGACGTAGGTGGCAACGGCAAACGTGCACTCGGGCTTTAACTCGGAGATTCTCTCCTTAAAGCTTTCCAGGATGATCTTTAACCTCTCAATTCCTTCCTTTGAAAGCTCTCCTTTTTTTAGGTGATTGAGAAGTCTGAGGTAGAAGGATTCGGAGTGCAGTTTCTTTATCTTCCTTCCTTTTACCTGATAGACCACGAACTTTACGGTGTTTGAACCGATGTCAACTACTGCAACCCTTTTCAAATCAGCTCCTTTTTGGCAATAAGTGCAGTCTCCTGAAGCGGCTGTAAAAGAGGCGGCGGCGTTGTCGGCGGGAAGGCAACGGAAGGGGTTGATAAAAGATAGTCAACACCTCTGCCGGTCTTTATAAGCTCTGAAATAAGGTCCACCAAGTAAGTTACAACCTTTGTGCTTCCTCTTACTTCTCCCCCGACGAGCTTACCGTTTTTCAAGAAGTAGAGCTTAACTTTTAGCTTTTTAACGCCTTCTAAACTTCCGGGATAACCGTCTGAACTTTCTACCGATGCAGAGACAGAGCTTATTCCTTTCTTCTTTAATAATTCCTCCGTATAGCCGGCAAAGCCGTAATACTTACCCTCAACTTCGGTTATCCCCGTCGGAACTATCCCCGTATCTTTGATTTCTGGACCAGAAACGTTTGCTCCTGCAATCCTTCCATCCCTTGCCGAAACCGCCGCAACCATTCCCGGAGTAAACTCCCCGTCTATCGGACACCAGTGGTAGATGCAGTTGCCGGCGGCAAGGACGTTATCGGCAGAAGTTCTTAAAAACCTGTCAACCTTTATGAACCCTCTCTCCGTCTCAAGTCCGGCGTCAACGGCAAGTCTGCTGTTTGGGAGAAAACCGATGAAAATAAAAACAAGGTCAGCATCTACGAAACCGCCTTCAGTTACTACCCTTTCTACCTTTCCTTTCCCTTCGATGGCTTTTACTCTCTCTTCTTTTAAAAGGCGAACCCTTGAAGCAAGAGAAGAAGAGATTTCGGATTCAAACTCGTGTGAAAAAACGCCGGAGGCGAGCCTGTCGGTTGCCTCTATTACGGTTATCTCCTTTTCGGGATAAGTCTGACTCAAAAGGTCGGCAAAGCCGACAGTTATAAATCCTCCTCCTATGAAGACTATTTTTCTTGCCTCTTTTACTTTCGAAACCATCTCTTTTACTGATTCTGTAGAGGTATCAATGTAGAAAACCCCGTCCAGGTCTTCGCCGGGGACGTTCAGCCTCCGGGGAACCCAACCCGTTGCAATGATGAGCCTTTCAAACCGGTAGCTTTTGCCCGATGCCGTAAAAAGAGAAGAGCTTGAAACGTCCACTGAGGTAACCCTGTCTATCACTAAATCACCAATTTCGGAAAGCTTTTTCAAGGGGTATACGTTCTGTTCCAAGGGCAACTTTCCTGCAACGACATAGGGAATAGAGCAGGGTATCTGAAGATTTTCTCTGTCGTTTATAACGAGGATTCTCTTTTCCGAATAGAGCTTCTTTACGGTTTTTGCTCCGTTAAAGCCGGCGGGTCCTCCCCCGATAACAATAACATCGTAAAATTCCATCTCTCCCTCTGAATAAAGGTTCTATTCAATATTATATATTGCTCAAACGTGGTAAGAAGACGTTTAAGAATTGTGCCCCTCCTATCAGGAGGGGCCGGGGAAGGTGAAAGGACAAGGAAAAACTAGACGGTCTTTTCTCTTCTCAAATCCATTGCAAGCTTCACGAGATTTCTAAGGGCCGGAATAACTTCTTCCCACCTTCTGGTCTTTAGACCGCAGTCGGGATTGATCCAGAAATTTTCTTTGGGAATGACCCTCAGTGCCCTTTCAACAATCTCTCTCATTTCCTCTACGGATGGAACGTAAGGAGAATGAATATCCCAAACGCCAAGCCCTATTTGTCTGTCGAAGTTGACCTTTTCAAAAGCCTCAAGTATATCTCCCTTAGAACGGGAAGCCTCGATGGAAATAACGTCAAAGTCCATTTTCACTATGTATTCCATAATCTCGCCAAATTCGGAGTAACACATGTGAGTATGGATCTGAGTTTCGGGCTTAGCAGAAGAACAGCAAAGCCTGAAGGACTTAATTGCCCAATCGAAATATTCATTCCAATGCCTTTTCTTAATAGGGGCTTTTTCTCTTATCGCAGGTTCGTCTATCTGAACGATTTTTATGCCGGCCTTTTCGTAATCTTTAATCTCGTCTTTAATGGCAAGAGCTATCTGGTAAGCCACTTCAGAGGTTGGGACATCTTCTCTTACGTAACTCCAGGCTATAATCGTTACGGGACCTGTAAGCATTCCCTTAACGGGCTTATCTGTTAAACTCTGGGCAAAAGCTACCTCTTCTACTGTCATAGCTTTTGTCCTTTTCACATCACCGTAAATAATAGGGGGACGATAACAACGGGTTCCGTAAGAGATAACCCAGCCGTTACCCGTTGTAGCTATTCCTTCCAGCTTCTCTGCAAAGAATTCAACCATATCTGTTCTTTCAAACTCTCCGTGAACAAGGACGTCAAGTCCCAAGTCTTCCTGTATCTGAATTGCTTTTGCTATTTCTCCCCTTATGAATGTTTTATAGGACTCTTTATCCAGTTTACCCTTGCGGTGTAAAAGTCTTATTCTTCTTATTTCTTCTGTTTGGGGGAAAGAACCTATTGTTGTAGTGGGGAAAAGGGGAAGCTTTAGAATTTCCTGCTGAATTTTTTTCCTCTCACTGTAAGAAACTTTACGATTGAGATCTTCTTCGGTCAGGTTCTTGACTCTGCTTTTTACGTCCTCGTCAAAGCCGAATGAGACGTTTAAGTCTTTAGTCCATTCCTTTGCGGTGTCGTTATATCCGCCGACAACTTCTGCAATCAGAGAAATTTCGTTAAGCTTCTCTTCGGCAAAAGCCACTTTACGTAAAAGCTTTTCTGGAAGTGTGGCTCCTTCAAGGTTTACAGGAAGATGGAAAAGGGGAGCGGCATTTGTAACAACTACGTTGAAGTCCTCAGAGAACTCCTTCACCAGATTTGCTGCTCTGAATACGTCGCACCTCCAGATGTTTCTGCCGTCGACAACACCCAGAAACACAGTTTTATCTGTTTTAAGTTTCTTCAACTGAGAGTAGTTTTCTCCTCTATCGTGGATGAGGTCGACTCCTATTCCGGAGAGCGGAAGATTGAACAAAAGTTCTAATCTATCAATGCTGTCGTAGTAAGTAAACAGATTAATTTTTGCATCTACATCCGCGAAGATACTGTAAGCTTTTTCAACGGCACTCCACTCATCGTCGGTTAACTCCATGACAAGAGCGGGATCGTCAAGGTGAACGGACTTAAAACCTTTTTCCCGTATAAACTCAACAATAAGAGAGGTTAGTTCTTTTAAAGCTTCTCTAAAATATTCTCTCCTTAGACCTTTTGAAAGTTTCAAGAAAGTGAAAGGTGCGATAATGTAAACATTTTCTTCTCCACTCTTATACTTGTCCCAGGGAAGCGGAGAAAGAGAGAAGTCGGGAACTCTGCCTTCAAAGTCGGGAACAAGGTAGTGGTAGTTTGTGTTAAACCACTTAGTCATTTCCAGAGCATTTTTACCCCTGCAAAGTTGGAAGTAATCGTCAAGGTTTTCTACTTTGTAAATGCCGTGAAGAATTGCAGCGTCTAACATGTGGTCGTAGAGGGTCATTTCACTCCTTGGGAAAGAGGAAACGTAACGGCAGTAAGTTTTCTTCCTCGTTTCTTCAAGGCTTTCTATGCCTTGAAGAAGCTCACTTTCGGTTACTTTGCCTCCCCAGTAACCTTCAACGAGTTTTTTTAACTCTCTCTGTTTCCCCAATCGTGGGAAACCGTAAGCATAGGTCTTCATGTTTACCTCCTGCGGCGTTTTTTCTTTTTAAACGCCTGCAGGCGGTTCAAAAGGGCGGGAAAAAGAAAAAGGCAAAACAAACCCCTTTCCTTTCCCGCGTCCCGAACCCCCGCAGGACGCGAAGGGGCAGGTTTTCACCTACCCATCACGGGCCGGTCTCCCGGCTCGCAGGCTTTTTAAGGCTGAGACCTTCCCGGAAAGGCGGCTGTTAACCTTTCCTTTCCAGTGGTTCTTCAGCCCTTTCTTGTTGCCTGCTCACGGTTGCGAGGACAGCGCCGGACTTTCACCGGACTTCCCGTTCACCCGTGACGGGGTGAATTTTAAGAACTTTTATTAAAAGTTCAAGACAAAGAGATATCCGGGGATTTTCACGGCCAAAGAAATCCCCCTCCCTATCCGAAAGAAAAATTTAGTTTATGAATTAATTATTTGAAAGAAATTCAAGGCATTTCTCAACTTCCCACTTACTTCCGAGGATGACGGGAACTCTCTGGTGTAATTTTTCCGGAACAACTTCAAGAATTGGTTTTTCTCCTGTTGAGGCCATTCCTCCTGCCTGTTCAATCAGAAATGCCATGGGACTTGCCTCGTAGAGAAGCCTCAGCTTTCCGCTGGTGTTCTTCTTGTCTGCCGGGTAGATGAAGATTCCTCCCTTAAAGAGCGTTCTGTGGACATCGGCAACCATCGAACCGACGTACCTGAGGGTGTATTTTTCTTCTTTTAAGAAGTCAATGAATCTTCTTAATCCTTCTTCAGTCCACTTTTCCCTGTTAGCTTCGTTTATAGAGTAGATTTTCCCCTTTTTCGGTAGTTTTACCTCCGGGTGGGAGAGGAGGAAATTGCCGCTTTCCGGGTCGAGGGTAAAGGCAGAAACTCCTTTTCCGAGGCTTAAAACGAGCATCGTTGACGGACCGTAGATAACGTAACCTGCAGCAATTTGTTCTTTCCCGGCTTTTAAAACGCTGTCTCTGTGAATTGAGAAAATCGTTCCGATGCTGATGTTGACATCAATGTTGGAAGAGCCGTCAAGGGGGTCAAAGGCCACGGTGTAGCCCGATTCGGAAACTACGAGGCAGTCCTCAATCTCTTCGGATGTTATCTGGCAGGCTTTACCGCAGTTTTTGAGATTTTCAAGAAGTATTTCGTTTGCAAGTTCGTCGAGCTTCTGGACTTCCTCCCCCTGAACGTTGACCTTTCCGGCGCTTCCGAGAATTCCCAGAAGGCCTGCCTTCCTGACCTTCCCCGCAATCTCCTTCGTCGCCGCTGCAATCTCGTTAAGGAGGAGTATGAGGTCGTCATCGAGGTGGGGTATTTCCTCTTTTTTGTTAAACAGGTAAGCCGTAAACGGTACTGCCATTTTAACCTCCCTCTTTTGGAGATCTCAACTAAATAATAATAGCCCAAATTACTGAACGCTACGGGAGAGGCGATAAAGGCATATTCGGGAGGAGATAGTAGAATCGGAAGTATCCGAAATTCCGAATGGGATTTAAAAGATTTCCAGTCGGTTTGAAATGGTGCCCGGGGCGGGAATCGAACCCGCACGGGCTTAAAGCCCAAGGGATTTTGAGTCCCTCGCGTCTGCCAGTTCCGCCACCCGGGCAGTTCTTAGTCCTATAATATAGGAACTAAATACAGGCAGGTAAAGGAGTTGATATGAACTTGAAGGTCGGTTTCATCGGCGGCGGTAACATGGCTGAGGCTTTTATTGATGCTCTTGTCAACGGTGAATTTCTTATTCCCTCCCAGGTTTTTGTCTCTGATATCAGCAGGGAGAGGCTGGACTACCTTTCGGATAAGTATGGAGTAAAAGCTTTTCTCAGCAACATTGAGGTGGTTTCAAACTGCGATGTGGTTTTTCTGGCTGTAAAGCCTCAAGTTTTGTCTGCCGTTCTCAGGGAAGTAAAGGATTTCTTAACGGATGCTCAGGTTCTTGTTTCAATGGCGGCGGGTTATCCTTTGAGGAAGGTAGAAGGAATAGTGGGAGATGATAAGAAAGTTGTCAGGATTATGCCCAACATTTTGGTAAAAGTGAGGAGGGGAGTTATTGCTTACTGTGATAACAAGAGACTCCTTGAGGAAGATAGAGAACTGGTGAAGCGGCTCCTTTCGGCTACCGGGAAGGTTGTTGACGTTGAGGAGAAGCTTTTTGACTCCGTTACTGCTGTTTCGGGAAGTTCCCCTGCGTTCTTTTTTGCCATTATAGAGGCCATGTGTGACGGTGCGGTCTTTACGGGAATGCCGAGAGATCTTGCCCTGGAGCTAATTAGGGAAACCGTGGCCGGCTGTGCGGAGATGCTTAAGGGAGAACATCCCGAAGTTTTGAAAGATAAGGTCACTTCCCCCGCCGGAACGACGATAGCCGGACTCAGAGCTTTTGAGAAGAACGGAGGGAGATTTGCTCTCATCGAGGCGGTGGATGCTGCCTTTAGGAGGTCGAGAGAAATAACTAGGCTTATTGAAGAGTCAGATTGATGAAGATTGTTCCGGAGAAGCGGAGCTACCGGAGGTTTCAAAAACCTGATGGGTTTACCTCCTTTGAAGTTATTGTGGGGGAAAGTGATCTATGGATTTCTGTTCCTGAAAGCGAATTCTGTGACGAAATTGTTCGGAAAGTTAAAGAAAAGGTAGTTTCCATTAGGGCTGTTCTTAAGGAGTTTATTGATAAGCATCCCGCATTTTACGCTTCTCTTGAACCTGTAAGCGTTCCTCCTTTAGCTCCTGCCGTTGTTCTGAAGATGGCAAAGGCGGCGGAGCTTTCCGGTGTCGGGCCCATGGCCGGGGTTGCCGGAGCTTTTAACTACTTTGTGGGCAGGGAGTTAGAGAGTTTCGGTTTGAGCGAGTTTATTATAGAGAACGGGGGTGACCTTTACATAAGTTTGAGGAGGGGAGTGACGGTTGCTCTTATTACCGGTGATTTGAGAGTTGATGGAAAGATCGGGTTCAAGCTTCCTCCGGGGAAGTGGGGAGTATGCACCTCTTCGAGTAAGATAGGCCATTCTCTAAGCTTCGGGCAAACGAGGTCTGCTACGGCAATAGCCGAGGATCCGGTCATTGCCGACTGTGCTGCTACTTACCTCGGGAACAGTTCTTCGCTTGAAGAAGCGAGGAGAAGAGTTGAGGAGGTTTCGAAGCTCCTTTGGGGAGGAATTATTTACATTGAAGGGAGTTTTGTTCTTTCCGGTAACGTTGAGATTGTTAGGGTTTCGCTTTCTTGACACTTGAGACTGTTTGAAAAATCCACCATACCAAAAAGAGAACTCCCAGATTAAAGAGGATAAATTTCGCCAAAACAAACAACTGTGCTATATGGAAACTTTTCGTTCTCTCATAACTTCCAACATCCTGC
>Ga0256836_1000269_pt1 | contig 30217 bp, 58 predicted proteins | sample 4561380metaG_FD_185974 | JGI IMG/M metagenome (GOLD analysis project Ga0256836, IMG submission 185974) | Hydrothermal vent microbial communities from Guaymas Basin, Mexico - 4561-380 | ecosystem: Environmental > Aquatic > Marine > Hydrothermal vents | place: Mexico: Guaymas Basin | collected...
TTCATTTACCCCTCCCACCACCCCACCGTACTCGCCCGCCAGAAGCGCTCTCGCCCCATTACAACGACTGATAGAAAACCGTCACCCGCATGTCAATTTCCGCCACCGCCCGTGCAAAATTTTAACACCTCTATGTCGAAACTTGCCTACCCAACCCTGCCCCACAGCGCTAGACCACGCATAACACTACCCAACTTTGACCAACACTGTAGCAACTGTGCAGACCCGATCGTTAATAAGGGCGCACTGTGCATTGATGAACAAAAGTGGGGAAAGAAAAGTCAAAGAAGACCAATGGTCTCGTAGATCCTGGTGTAGAGCTGTAGTACCGGATGATCCTGCTTCTTTAGCTTACGCATCATCTTAGGAAGCATGTCGAAGGTCTCATAGGTTATTGTTTCTGGGAGCGACAGCCAGGCCTTCGCGAATGGATGTATCTCTGGCATTTCGGTTCTACGGTATTTGAGAGCGTCCTGGTACATTTTGAGCAGGTAGTCGGCTTTTTCTCTCCATGAGGCTTTCTTGAGCTCTGGATGAGCTCTCTCCAACTGCATTGCCTGGAGCTCGATGTCCCACCTATCGAGTACTTTGCGCCAGGTCTCGTCGTCTCTGATGAGGTCAGTGTACATGAGGTGGTTTTTAATTCCACCGAATGTTTGGATGAGGAGGGCCTCGATTGAACGGTAGCGCTGGTACTCGTAGATCTCATAGATGAACTCGACTCCCTGGTAATTAAACTCAGGCTCGGGTATTTCGTCGATTGACTTGGGGAGTTTTGGCATCTTGAATCTGACTTCCTCGTGGTACATCAGCTCGTCGATTGGCTTCTTTATCGGTAGAATGACGCCGAGGTCGCCGTCGGTGTCCAGCTTCATCCTCATTTTGACCTTCCCGTCTTCACCGTAGTCTTTTGACAGGTACGGGTGGACTCTAACAGCTTGTGGGTGTCCGTCGAGTGATGGATCGTGTTCGACTTTGAGACAGCGGAGGTTTTCCTGTCTCGATACAGGCTCTTTGTAAAAGATCACATACTCGGGACTTCCGAGCATTTCGATCAGCTCTTTACCCATGAGGATTACATCGGTTTCAGGTCTGTCGTGCCACAGGACTATACGCTGGAGCGCGTTTAGCCTGATGGCTGTCCTCTTGTCGCGGTCACCAAGGAGAAGCTTCCCGGTGAAGGTTCTGATGAAGTTGTTTATTGCATTTTTATAGAAAGGTTCCAGGTTATCCCATCCTTTTTCTTTTAGTCTTTCGATGGCACGCATGAGCTGGGTTGGTTGTTCATAAACGCGACCGTCTTTCATGACACGTATGTAGTAGAGATACGGGAAAAATTCGTCTCTATCGGTGATGTCAAGTTTCTTTACTATCTCAATGACGTTTCTCGGGAATGGGAATTTGAGGTTCTGTGATGTGAAAATCTGCTCAATTATCTTTTTTTGTACCTCCTCAGGGAAAGCAAAAATTCCCTGAATTAATGTGTTAGATATTCTTGCGCCTCGGTAAGATATGTTACCGTCCTTACCAGGGAGTGATATAAAGACATGAGCTTTACCTGTCTTTTTGACTTCGAAGTAGAGCGCGCGGTCTTCGAACATTTCAGGATTGATTACGATTATGGGTTCTTTATCATCAACGTACCCAGCTATGGTATTTTTGAGTCCGGTCGCGCTTTCAATTTTTGCACCAATTTCAGCATCTCTCTGGTCTTCGAGTGTGATGAACCAAACAACACGCTTTGGATCCTTGATTCTGGGTGTCATATTTTTAACTTGTACAATGTAGCCGTCTACAGGACTGGACGCGACAAGCATTTCAGAATCTTCAAACTTTGCCATGCTAAGTGGTTCCTGGAAGCGGACACGGGCCCCTTCTTTAACCTCTTCTTTCTTGAAAATGAGGAATTTCTTGGCTATGGAAGGAGCAGGGTGGCGGACATAGGCGTATCTTCGGTGTGCGTAGCGAAGGAGCTTTGCGGCTGATTTTGAGATGAGAACGGAACCATCTACGGTGAGGAGCCATTCGCGATAGTTCTTTGGGAAGCGAACCTTAAGGGGAATGTAGGCGTAATCTCGGTATTTGGTCAGTGTGTCGAATTCTGGGTCGTCGATTGGAGTGAGAAGGAAGACACCACCTTTAGGATACAGGTCGACGTCTTTGTATTTCTTACCGTTCTTGGTAATACCGTACACTTCGAGGATGAGGCGTTTTAACTTTTGTCGGTTGGGAAATGGAATGTTGTAGAAAGCCCTGGAGAAGATATCGTTTTCTTCAACAAGCATCTGGACAAGACCAAAGTTGTTTCTGGCGCGTGAAGAGTAAGTTGGATCTGTGATCCCAATATAATGTGGGAAGATCCTGCGGTAGTCGAGGGTAGAACTGCGTGAGTGACCAACGAGCTTCTTGGTACCACCGGTCTCTGTTGATATAGGAAAGATGGACACGAGGAGGTCTCTGAATATAGGGTGATAGTCCTCTTTCATTGACTCGGGGATAGGATATACTTGAGGATATCTGAAGTTTTCTCTGAGCCACTGTTCGGTTTCTTCCCACCATTCTTGGGAATAGAGCTTGATCAGTTCTTCGCGGATTTTTTGTGGGTTCATGAAATTACCCCCACAAGCAGTTCTGCGAGTTCAACAAATTCTCTTGTGTCGATCTCAACAATGTACATGCTCTGGTTTTTTAAGACCGCTTCCGCATCTACCAGCTTGTCAGCGATGTTCATTCCCTTTACGAGAGCTAGGTCAGTTAGGAGAGGAATAAGGTCGTTGGGTACCTTAATTTTGACCCAGCCGTATTCAAACAACATCTCTATCATCCTCCAAAATTTTTTTCATTTTCTGTGCTTCTTTGTACGACTCTTTGAGTTTAACTTTGGCTTCAGCCACGAGCGAGGCGTTATAGAGATCGGTTCCGGTTTCCTGGAGTTCAGAGAGCAGAGCTGTGGACCAGCTGTCCAAAATTTTTACGAGAAAGGTTACGTACGGGAGTGGGATGTTGAAGGTGTGGTAGACTTCTTCGTCCTCTGGCAGGATGATGGCGATCTGAACACCACCGGGGTAGACAATACCAGTCGATAGTTCCGCAGGGGAGAGTGACATCGGCACATAGCGGAGTCTCAGTATTTCCCCAGTTGGATGAATCAGCTCGATGCCATCCTCAGTTGGGTGAATAGCCAGGTCGGAGATGGCCCTTTCCTCCTTGAGGAGTTTTGTGAGCTCTCTGATAAAGTTCATGGTGTCACCTCCTTGTTGTGATTACAGGTAGTGTAAGTTACACACGGTGTAATGTAGGGTAGAAGGGCTTAAAAGCTTTACTCACGCAAAATTTTTTAGAGAGATGAAAGGATTTCTCCGGCTAAGGTAGCCTCCAGGTATTTGATTTCTCGGAGTATGTATGGATTCTTGCTGAACACTCTGTTTTTACTCACTGAGAGGCTTATTTTGCGGATCTGTCTTAGGTACTCTATTTCTTCGGGTTGTAATTCATGTAGTGTTATCGATTTCATGACAGATCACCATATAAGCGAAAAAATTTTAGAGAAGGAAGCGTAGCCGCTTTAGAAACCCAGCTTTTGGAACATCACTAAACTTGATCTCAATGATGTAAATGCCTTTACCTATTTTGGTGTTGTAGCGCAGGGTACCGAGGTACTTTTTCTTGAACAGTGATAGCTCGTCCGGCGAAAGCCAGACGTCTATCTTCTGCTTTGGTTTATTTATCTGCACGTTTCGGCTTATTTTTAGGAGTTCATTAACAAAGATGGCAATACTTTTATTATCCATTCTCATCACCTCCTTTTTTTTGTTAAGTATACCAACGTTAACGGTTTTGATAACTAGGGAGCGTGTTTCTGCGCATGATAATTAGTGTTGAAAGGAGTTCCCATTCGCTCTCTGAAAGCGTATATTCGTGTTTACCTTTTTTAAATGTTTCCAAGAGAGACGAGAGTGAGGCGTTGTTGAAGAGCTCTTTACGTGCGTCCTCAGTGATAAGCGCATCAAGTTTGAGAAGGTCTTCAATCCATGTTGGGAATATTTCGTCTGTGATGTCGACGTATGAGTTTTTATAGCGCAATCTCATACTATCACCTCCTAAATAAGTTGTTTTTGTTTCCTCAGCTCATAAATGAAATTTTTGATAATTGAGAACAGTTTTTTGTCGTCCCGGAAGACCACTGTTCTCATGGCTTCAAGCGGTTTGCCGGTAGTTCGGCTGATAAACTCAAGGAAACCGTAGTCCTTGTCCATTAGGAAGAGGTAACACAGAAGTTGTGTCTTTGCACCCTCAATTTTTGATTCGGGAACGAAAGTGCCGTCGGTGGTTTTAGCTTCCCAGGGACGTCCGTTTTCATCGATCTTATCAGGAATACCACGGAGCTCAACATAGACGTTTGGCATGATCTGAAATTTTTTAACAAACTTCTTTTCATTAGTGAAGCCGTATTTTTCGTGGAGCTTTTCACCCTCATCCATCTGCTTTGTCTTTGGCTTTTCGATGCCGTAGAGCTTGCGGTAGTAAGCTTCGATACCCCACCGCTTGTTTCTGACGAACTGACCTAACATAGAAGGAGTCAGCACATAGTATTCGATCTCGACCTGATTTGAAGAAGAGAGGGTCAAGGTCGACCCTCCTTTAGAAACTCAACGCTTTCGTCCAGGAATTTCAGAAAGTCTTCTGGAAGCTCTACTGGATCGATGATGCTGTCCTTGTTTGCTAGCAGAAGATCGCGGTAGACTTCAAGGCGCTCCTTCATGTTGTGCCATTCCTGGATGATTTCTTCCTTAAGGTTAAGAAGCTGATTGATTGACCTTTCGTAGGGTTTTGGGAGATCTGTTATCAGGATGAGTGCATCCCCATCGAACTCATAACCCTTAACGAACTTTTGGACAGGATATCCAGGTGATAGGAGTTCGTCGACGGCTTGGTGTTTTATCTCTTCGATCTCTCCGTTTATTTTGTTGAGTCTTTTCTGATAGTGACGGTTGATCGCCTTTTCAAGAACCCTGTAAAGGGCGTAAACCTGAGCCTGACTAACCATTTTGATCACCTCCAAAAAGTTGATTAAAGGTCAAGGAGCTCAACAAGCCAATCCGGAAGCTCGGGTTTTTCACCGAATATTATCTGCTTGTACGTTTCATCGTACCATTGACTGAGTTTTTTTCTGAGTTCGCTATATTTTGTCTTAACATCAGCAAACCTTTTATTGTATTCTTCGTCGAGAGCTCTCTGTTCTTTCATGAGTTCTCTATACTGTTCTTCTGTGATGAATGCATTTACCCAGTAGGAAGTTCTGTTCCAATTGTACTCAATTTTTGCTGAAACATCCTGGAAGTTACCACTAACGAGTAAGGTAGTAATGGCCGCCTTTCTACTGGCAAGTACCTTCTTTTTTTCTTTCTCATACCACTCACCTAGTTTTCGGAGCTCCTGGTTTTCCTTACGGTTAATAACAGAGAGAGCGTAGTTGTAGACCTCCTTGAGCTTGCGCTTGGTCATCTTCATCACTCCTCACCTCCGAGGTCGCTGACGGCCTCCTTAGCCTCAGCAATCTCGGCCTTAACCTCCTCAGGCCTCTTAGCGCGGTTGATGATTTCAAGGTCGAAGATCTTTGTGGCTATCGGGGCCTTGGTGTACTTTATTGGCCTACCGCGCTTCTTGAGGAAGAGCATGAAGTTCTCGTAGGCCTTCTTGAAAGCCTTGGCGTACTCGGGGTCGGTAACCTCAAGCTGTGCGAGGGTTCCGCGATAGTGGAGCTTTATGTAGTCGTCTCTGTGAAGGTCTGCCTTCTGAAGTAGCCTTACAAAGGTGGCCCAGGTTCCGCTGATACCAAGAGTCTTGCCATCCTCAGTCTCAAGGATGAGCGTGCCCCTTCTCCTGTTTCTGTCCTCGTCCCACCTGACGCTGGCGCGGAGGACCCTACCCTCGATGACAGTATCGGGTTTGTCGAACCTTACCCACTCAATCTCTCTCTGGGGCTGGTTATCCTGTCTGGGTCTGTAGCCGAAGATGTCGAGCAGGGTTATCTTTTCGGCCATACGGCACCACCTCCGTATTGTTGTTCGATATCATATAGGGTACCATACTTTATAAACCTTTCGGAAATACAAAAATATTGCAGAATAGATTAGAGGGATTCGAAGGTCAGGATCTCAAGGGATATGTCGTCCTTACGTAGAAGGATTGAAGTATCGCTTTCGGATTCGACCTTGTAGCCGAGACTGGCGAGACGGTTTAGGATGTTCTTCACCAATCCTCTCACTTCCGGTTCGGTATCCTTTTTCCACTCAAAAAGGATGTCCGCGGTTTGCGGACTCCACAGCTGGACAATCCACACCATGGTTAACACCCCACTACGTCTTCTTTATTAACAATTAATAGTTCACCCGATTCTAAAATTAGCGCTAGTCTTTTACGGTCGTTTGGTGATGGATGAATTTTGCCCTCACTTTCATGATACGCAATAATTTTTTTGACTTTGAGTCGAATTTCCATGAAGTCACCTCCGATACTTTTCGAGAATCTCCTCTAGCGTTTTGAACTGAGCAAGTTCTTTCTTCCACTTTTCAAAAACTTTGCGGTTGGAGGTTGGCCCATACAGGAAGAAGGCCTCACCGAGTGCACGTTTGGCGCGGTCCCTCTTTCTCTTTTTGTGTTTTTCAAGGATGGCTTCGGCCCTGTCCATTGGCAGGTAGTACCAGACAACCCATATTCCAATATTTTCGTTTGGGAAGTTTGGGTCTGCGCACCTTCCAACCCCTGAACATATTATCTCCTTTATTGAAGATGGTAGCGCAGGGTGTGCCTTTTCAGCGTTTCGGTAGAGCTCGTCCAGTAGGTCCAGCGCGTACTGCCACAACCTGTCTTTCCTCAACCTTTCATATACTTCACACATTCTCATCACCTCCCACATTTCTTATAACGAGTTAGACAACAAACCTATAAAAAGTTATTGGTTTTTAGATAAAATGGCTCGACCCAGCCGTCTGCGCGGAATGCTTTTTCGTATTTTCGTTTCAGCTCCTTCCGCTGTTCGATCCAGTAGAGGCCAAATTGTTTGTACTTCAGGAATTCGCGCACACCAGCCAGTCTTTCTACGGCGAAGGCACGGTCGTCTTCATCGCTGAGTACTTTTGCCTTTTTAAGGCTAACACCCTTGAGCTTGTATTTGACCCAGAACTTGCCTTTTTCATCGTAGTAGAAGTACGAGACTTTTTCTTTGTTCTTGATCTTCATTGTGATCTTTCTGATGTAGCTGATCTTCTCTTCTTTCACAACGTTTGACGGTTCTTTTGGTACGAACACTTTGTAGTCTTTCAGGGTGTTGATCTCGACAAAGGCGATATTCTCAATCTCCTCATCAAGGTAACCAAGCCTGTATTTGTCGATGAAGGGTTTCAGTGCCTGGAAGCCGTTTTCGTCAACGATCAGTGAGTCCGTATCGCAGTAGAAGACGTAGCCTTTGTTTTCCTTAACAAGATACATGTACGCGCGCAGGACGGAGCGGGCGATGCTGGTGATAAAGGTGGAGATGGCTACGTTGTAGGGTTCGTAGTACTCCTTTAGCTTTACTTCATAATAGCCACCAAGCACGTTGATCTGTGTGTTCTCGGTTCTTATTACTCCGTAGTCCGCATCCAGGGCCAGCTCGAAGCTGAAGTTTCCGTGTAGGTTGGTGGACATTGAGATGATGAAGGCGAGGAACTCCTCGCGCGAGAGGGTTACGGTCTTTCTCTTCCTCTCAGCCCACTTTCCGTACAGACTGTTCATGAAGAGCTTTGCCACCTGATACATTACTCTGTCACCTTTTTTCTTCGACACCGTTTTGATCTCGTAGAATGTGTCGACGTACTCTATAAAGAGCCAGTCAGCCTCAAAGAGCAACACAGTATGGACTTCCAAAATTTTTGTGTCCTTTGGTGGATTGATCAGCGAAAGTTCGAACTGGGTCCAGACACCTCTGATAACACCCTGCGGGAAAACGAGCTTGTCGCTGTATTTGACCGGGAGAGGGGTAACGGTTTCGGTTATTGGCTTCTTCTCTACCAACACAGTGGCCTCGGTTATGTAGAGTACGGGAGTGGCAAAGTAGTCTCTGTATTTAAGGAGTTCGTCCGAGTTTTTGTATTTTTCGATGAATTTTTCAATTTTGTTCCAGTCGATGTCTGGTCTTTCCTTCCTAAGCCATCTTATCTGTTTCTTCCACGCTTCATAGATGCTTTTGAGCGGGTGCAGGACATCGAACTCAATGATTAGCCCGAGGTCGTAGAGTCTTCTGACAGCCTTCACACCTTCCCTCCCATACATTCCGATTTCCTTGATTGGACTTGGGAAGTATTTCATTGAGTACGGGTAGAGCGAATTAACGTCGACGTACCTTATTGCCTGCACGGTGAGGAAGCCGTATTCATTGTAGAGACGTTTTTTGCGTTCGTAGAGCTTCATCGCGGAATCGTAGTACTCCGGTGTGGTCACAACGCCACGGAAGAACACCTCGGTTCTGCCGCCAAAGTATGACTTTCTGATGAAATCTCTGAGCTGGCGAGAGGGCTTTTTGATGCCTTTTTTGAGGAACCTTCTCCTGAAGAGATCCATTGCAGTGGATGGGTTTGTCAGCCGAAGCTGTCCGCCGAGCTGGTTGACAACCTCTTCCCTGATGATGACAGCGTTAGCTGTAATCTGTGTGTCGCGAACGTTGTATTTCAGCACGTCTTCGTAACGGCCTTCTTCAATAGCTCTGTCGAGCGCTGATCTATCTAGCCCGAGCTCCTTCTCCAGCTTTATCAATCCGATGGTCTCGCCGACCTCTTCCAGGGAAGCCGGGTAGAGGTTCAGCGTATCGGTGAAGGTGATGACTTTTTTGCGCTTCTTTCCGATCTTTTTGACAAAGCGGATAATGAATTGCTTGACCTGTGGGTTGAAGACCGTAATCTCATAGCCTTCTTTTCTAAGCATCGAGAAGTCGACGCTTTCACGGATGTCAAAGGTGATGTTGTGAGCATAAACGTAGATCTGGGAAAATTTTTTGGCTAAGCTGAGGATCCACTTGGTGAAGGTCTGCTTGTCCTCAAAGAGAAGTTCGTCGTGGAGGAAGTATTTGCCGACCTGGCGTTGGAAGCCAAGCTCTGATTCGAGCACAGGCAGACCTTTCTTTTTGAGGATGTCGCGGTGCACATAGGCACACGCCGAGCCAAAAAGGAGGACGCTTTTTTCTTTGATTGTATAGGTTGATATCTGCTCGTTTACTGGGATCTGCCTGGTCTCGATGTCAAAGGCCACGACTACCCCTAACGGTTTTGGTTTACGTTTGATTGGGTTGATGTAGGCCCAGTTCTTTTTTCGCTTCACCAGACGATCACCATTCGCATTCATAGAATATTTTCTCTTCAATCCAGCCTTCCAGATCTTTAATGTTTTCTTCAAGTTCGTCGATCTTTTCTTCGAGCTCACTGATCCTTTCCCTGAGGTAGCGGACTTCGGTGTAGATCAAATTCAGAATTTCTGAAACAAGCGGGTCGTCCCACTCTAGATCTTCGATGAGGGAGTGAACGTATTTTTCTCTCCTTACAAGCACTGGAAAACTGCGGGTTCTGTCGACAGCAAGGTCTCTTCTAGCCAAATCGTCAGGACGGAGCGGCATGGTTCACACCTCCGGAAGCTCTTCAAGCTTCTCAAGAACTTCTTCAAGCGTCAGCTTGCCTTCCTTATAAGGCTCCCAGAGGAAGGTTGGGATATTTGGAAGTATTTCGATGACTTCAATGTCGTCTGGAGAAATTTCGGTGCCGGAGGAACGGATCAGTGAGATCATGTAGCGCATCATCTCAACGGGGTCGTAGATTCTCTTGAAATAGGTGCTCCAGATCTTGGTGTCCAGCTCAGTGTCGCCGGAAAAGATGGAGAGACCACCAGAGTATTCGACCTTAACGAGGTAAGCAAAAGCCAGGTTCTCCACCAGTTCAGGGACTTCTTCGTGGCGGTTATACAGAAGGTCGTATGCCACATTTCCATAGAGGTCTGGTGAAAGATCATCCTCGATCTTGTTGCGGATCTTTTCCCTGAGTTCGTTATCACCAAAGGGCGGCAGAGGCACTTCACGTTTTAGACGTAGGGTTTCTTCGAGCTTTTTCAGAATATCGCGAACGTCAATATCAATGAGCCGCATGTTCACCACCTCCGATTCTCCTTCATTATTGAGTAGGACGACCGAGCTTAAAAATATTATGAAATTTTTTTGCAAGCCAAAAGTGCAAAATTTTTGCAAAATTTTTAAAGTTGGCGAGGGTTGATGGGCTCGTTGAGGTCTGTGATCTTTGCTAACCACAATAACACAACAAAGCTGTAGATTCCAAGGAGGATGATGGCTAGCGTATCTGACACGGCTCATCCCTCCACGCGTTCTCTTTTGAATAGCCAGAGATAGCCAGCTGTCAGCAAGAGAAGGTAGAAGATGAAGGCGATGAGGTTCACTGCTCATCCCTCCTCTTTTTTGATTTTGCCAGGTGTATGTGATAAAGGTAGCCGATATAGTGTAAATGATGCATGTGTTCAGTCTCAATTGCAATCCAGTGCTCGTTCGTGTTGTCATCTGGTGAAAGCTCTGCTTTTATGCTTCTCCCAAAGGAAAATACATGGTCTTCAATGACGTCGATTCCTTTCTTGCTTACGATTTTTGCGTTTCCAGGTAGAGAAAGGTTGAGGAAGTAGTTCAGGTCAATGGCTAAGCTTACTGGATCTCTGACTCCAAAGATTTCTTTGAACTTCTGTCCTGCTTTTTCAAGGTCTCTCCTGATCATTTTGATTTCGTCATCAATCCAGCTCATACTCGATCACCTCCTTCAGCTTTGTGGGAATGTAGACTTCTTCTATTTCAAACGGATTAACGAGCTCAGGTTGAATTTTCAACGAATTTCTCAATTTTCTCTCAACTTTTGGAGTATAGGTACCGTTTGCAACACACATTGCACGCTTCCAAACGTGCTTTGGAAGCCTGCGCTTCTTCATTCTTTCACCTCCTCTATGTAGATTGTTTCACCATTCTCAAAATTGTAGATTGCCTTTTGCTCATTCCTCTTTGCAACCTCAATTGCGTGGGTCATGTCGTGCAGGATCATCGACAGATCTAGATACAGATAGCCTTCGTCAATCCATGCACCGATGTATGCAATGTGCTTCCTTGCAAGCTCCTGATAGCGCTTCAGGAGTTCCCTGAACAGACCAAGGGAAACTATCTCCACCGGAATTTTCGTCTCGAAGCCCTTGAGGCTGACAGCGTATCCGGTGTTTGGCCTGACGGGAACAAGGCTTGGCTTGGCGGTGAAGCCACCGTTCTTCAGATACTCGAACAGCTCCTTGCTCCTCTCAAGGAAGACCTTCTCTTTAACCATCTCATACACACTCACCTTAACCACCTCCTACCAGTTTTCCATATGAGCGAAAGAATGAAAGGTCACCAATCTTCGTAAAACAGATCCCAGTATTCCGCATTCATAGTTTCCAGGATCTCTTTTGCTTTCTCGTAATGCGCCCTGTTCTTTTCAAGCCACTTCTTTTCTAGTTTTTCGATGAGAATCTCGTTTGTAACCAGGTAGATCGCTTCTTCGAGCTCCCAGTATGTAAGGCTGTCAAAGTACTTCTCAGGGAGAGTTATCGTAACCATGTGGAAGAATCTCAACCCATCCACAAGCACTGTTCCATCGCTCACTTTCATGTTTTTCGGGATTTTGTCATACCATAGGTTGAGTTCAGGGAGTCCGAGAGACGCAAACTTCATGACGTGTTCTATGTACTTTCTGAAATCCGCCTCTGTTCCGGCTTCAGTTATGTAGGTGTCCTCGGTGTCGTCCCAAAGGACCGCTGATACTGAGAGCTCATCTTCAAGTTGTTCAATATAGATGAGGTATTGTTCACCACTGTCTAGCATTACCTTTCCTTCAATGAGTTGTATTTCCGGCTTGGGTTGAGCATCAACAAAAGTTGTTTGAAAGCGGTCCGTGAGGATGGCTTTAAGCCATCCGGCAACTATTTCAATCCTTGACATCTCCATTGTTCAACACCTCCTTTGCCTTTTTGATTGCCTTTTTGATGTTTTTTTCATTCTGTTCATACCACTGGAGAACTTCTTTCAGGAGTTTTGCTTGGTTGTAGATTTCTCTCTTGAGTTTTGCCTCTTCTTCCTTTGGAAGTTCAACCTCTTTCAGCACTAGAGCTTTCGCTGTAACATCCATTACTGTTTCCTCTATCGACTTCTTAAAAGCCTGGAAGCTTACGCCGCCAAACCACCTCATCATTCCGCATCACCTCCAACTGAGTTTTCCATATAAGCGAAAAAGAAATCAGTGCTTCCAGTTCCACCGAACCATTGTCTCCAGATAGTTAGTGAGGATTGCCGCACCGTGTTTTTCTGACAATGTCATATAATACTGTTCTTCGTTTACACTTATGTAGTTCCTATAGGTATCTAGGACGACGTAGTCGTTGCCGAATTCTAGGACCAATATAAAACCAAGAATCTCGCCGTCCAGGGCGACGTATGCTGTTATGTCCAGTGCTTTTTCTGCGAAGCGCCTTGCGTCATCCATGGTTTCTATTTTCCGAAGCTCCTTAAGATACAGCTCGGGTTTTTCAAGTCTTACTAGGGTAGTCATTTCTCTTTACCCCCTTCCTTATATGCTTTGCACTCAAGCACCTTATCAATACAAAACTTACTCACCTCGTACGGAACGCTTTCTCCCGCTGGAGACCATCCAATAATTCTACCATCTGAAGCTATCTGTAAACTGTTCACCCATCTCATACCTCCTGATTCCTCCATTCTATATACACTTATGTGCGGACACTCACCCATCCGTTTATAATCTATGTATACAACATACTGACCGAAACACACCTTTTCCGTTCTCATTCACATCACCCCCTTTCCAAACAAAGAAGTTCAAAGACTTCATCACCAGTAACCCACTTCGGCTTTTTCAGACTGGCATGACGAAATCTGGCGCCTAACCTGTCGAGATCCTGTACGAGTTGTCTGACAAACCCTGGATTCACATGTTGGGGATGTTTTAGCCCAGTAAAGTATTCGTAGCCGCATGGATTGTTGGTGTATTGCCCGTAGTACTTTGCGTAGATTTTTCCCACGAGTTTACTATTTTCATATATCTCGACCTCGATCATTTGTCCTCACCTCCGTGTGGAGCTTTCCATATAAGCGAAAAAAGTCAGGCGAACCATTCGTCTTGCTCTTCTTCTGGGAAGTCCTCCACAGGAACTAGAAGATAGTTAATCCAACGGAAAATACGAATGGGAAAGCGGCTATGTACACCCCAGACTTCGATAGTTTCTCTATGGAACATCCACGGTGCAGTTAGTTCAAATGGTTCACTAACACAAACTAGTTCAAGACCGCGGTCGGAGCTTTTGAGGAAAACTTGCGTTACGAGCATCTTCACTCACCTCCGTAAATAAGCTCCTCCATTTCCTTATCCTCAGCTTTTTTCAGCATATCTTCCATAGTTTCTAGGATTGCCACCATCGCCCACAACGGCGTAGTGTAGCTGGAATAGTAAACCTTGCCGATTTTGAACGTCAGATATGTACTCAGGTTATCCATTCTGATCTCTGCTTTAACACCAGTCTTTGCTTCTTTGATGACAAAGCTGATCATGTTGGTCTCCATTTTGAATTTTGGAAGTTCAATGTAGCCACCGAAGTGGTAGTACTTGAGCTCATTTGCAATCTTTTCAATCGCTCCCTTAATTGCCGGGCGAAGGAATTCGCTCAACTCCATTCTGCACCACCTCCGAAGCTTTTCCATATAAGCGAAAAAACTCACCAGAGGAAAGTGCCAAGCACCTGGTTGATGTCTTCGTCTGTAATTTTGGTAAAAGCCTTCGCGGTAACAGGTTGAAGACCCTTCTTTTTAAGTCGGACTTCAAAGCGCCCAGAGTTCACGATCTCCTTGAGGAAGTCAATATATTCCATTGAGTAGACGCTGACGTTATCGAACTCATCTTCAAGGTCTGCCACGTCCCAGCTGTCTGAGTACACATAGATTTCTTGCGTGAACTTATCAAAATCAATTACGACTTTTTCGCTTGGTATTCTCTGGATTTTCCAAATCAGTTTTTTAAGAAACTTTTTGGGTATGAGATGCTTCGCCCTCTTTGTTATTAAGATGTTGCCCTGTTTCTCCGGTGTGAACCATGTGTCATAAAGCTCACGAATGGTTTCCAGGATAACTTTCTTTGCCTTTACTTTCTCCTCTACGATCGAACCATATTTCGGCTCCACATAAAACAAAAACGATTTTTCAAGCGGCTCAATATCAACGCGGACTATCATTTCACACCACCTCCGAAGCTTTTCCATATAAGCGAAAATTCTCTTAAAACAACAAATGTTTTTATAAAAACATGAGAAAAAATGAGACATGGTCACTGATCTGTGTAGTACCTTATGAGCTCGTTGATAACCTCTTTAAAATGGTTGAGCGCTGAGGAGTAACGTATAAAGTGTTTCCTATAGATGGGTTCATGTTCTAGGAACGCAACCACTTCCCATTTTATAGGGAAGAGCCCACGCCAAAGATGTACCCACAGAGGTCCATGATTGGTCTTTATTAGGAACGCTAGTTCTTTTTCCTTAGTATTTTCCTTTAACTTTTCCTCGATTTTCCTTACAATCATATTGAATCACCTCACTTCAAACTCTCCATGGCTATGTATCTCTGCAGGATATTCTGGCATCTGCGTGAGAGAAGTTTTCTCATCCTCCTAACGTCGACAGCGCTGGCTTTGCTGATGAATTCGAAACCTTCCTCTTCCATCGCGTCCTTCATGACCTCGTAGATCAGATCGCGCATTATTGCCATGCTCAACTTATGACCCTCGTCAACAAGTCTCTCGATCGTCTTCTCGATTCTCCTGGGACTGAAAAGATACTCGAACCACTTCTCGGTTTCATCTTTTATTTCTTTCTTTGACTTACCAAAGACCAAACGGTTGGCCTCGATGAATTTCTCACTTAGGATTTTTGCAAAGATGCCGTTGTCATAGTTCTTTAAAACAACACCCTCAGCTGTGCCATCATAAAACTGACTCTTTGGTACTAACTTCTCGAACTCCTCAACACTTGGCTTTCCATTCAAAACTTCCACAACCGGAACGAACGGCAGACCAATGCCCTCGAACATTTCTTTGTTCTTAGGGTAGGGAACAAAGCGTTCTTCCTTGATGTCCCAAACGTCAAAACCAATTAACGGAGCTGGAAAACGATTCCAGTCATATTGAATTGTGTGTGGTATTACCGCCTCAGCGAAATAAATGTAGCCGGGTCTCAGACTGTCCCTGTGCTCAAGCACCCATCTCCACTGCTTTTCAAAGCGCTTTGGCCATCTCTCCTCTGGAACGGTGGCGTAACTGACATTTCTCGTCCCCCATATCGCTCTACCTGAAATGGGATCATAAGCAAAGCGAAAGTTTGCCCCGTCGATCTTCTCCTCGACAATTACCTTTCCGTCCCAGATGCCCTTTGTCTCCTCGTGACCAAGCCGCTTTATCTTTGGATATTTTATAAACCAATCAGTCATTCGACATCACCTCCTTAAGGAATTCTTTATCGCCCCAATGATCTTTTACCTTTTCATAAATTTCTTCCCAATTGCAATCTGTACAGCACACAACAAGATTCCCGGCGACATCGTAGAAGACACGAAGCGATGTCTTCTTTTTCATGTGATACCACGTTTGAACTTTTGTACCATCCCTATCAACACGGAAGCATTTTTCTAACTTAACACTTGCATCGTCAAGCTCTACTTCATCAATATGAAGCTCGCCATCCAATAATTCTGGAAAAGTGGTTTGACTAAGTTTTTTCAGCTTTTGAACAAACTTCTCAGCTTCCTTCCGGTTTGTAAATACACCCCAGATCTTGTAAAAATAATCAATTGCCCACTCAGTAACAACGTATACTTTCATTCTACCTCACCTCCTCCAGTTTCTTGATTTTTTCGTAAGGAAGATAAACCTCACAATTCCACTCGTAAGCGTACTCATTGGAGCTGGCTTCCATTGACAGTATCTGAACCTTGTGTTTGATCAGTCCACCCAGCGCGAAATTTACACGCTTCCAAAATCTATCGTACATATAGTCCGAGATGAAAAAATCAACCCACAGACCTGCGTAGCCAAAGTTGCGTATCCTGGCTTCGTCGATGTCAAACTTTGCCTTCAATGCTTTCCTTACATCACCCGTAAAGACTGGCAGAATACAGTCGTGTATTAGCCCCATAGTTCTGTGGACCTCTTCCAAGTGCTTCCTGATTGCATCGATTGAATCGAAGCTTTTTCCACACAGCAAGCATGTGTACTCAATCATTCTGCATCACCTCCTTCGTCTACACACTCATTCAAAACTTCACCACCTCCCTGTTACAGATTCCCATATCACAACCGGTAAAGTTAAAGGCCAAAAATAAGCGGTCAGGATAAATTCTCCAGGTGATAGTGTTCCTGAGCCTCCTTCTGCCACGATTCCCATGACATACATGAATCCAGCTATCGCATCATGTCCAATCAGTCCAAGTTTATACATGAATATGTGAAGGAAGGTGGCAACTACGGTCAGACTTATAAATCTCAGTTTATTTTCCACCATGCGTCTCACCTCCTTTTTTACATGAGCGGTTCCAGGCTTCTGTCTGCGGAAATCAATCCCGCTACAATATAGCGATCAATTATAACAAACTTACCTTTCTTCAGAAGGAATTCACAGAGTTTATAAATAGCGTCAACATCTATCGACATATTATCAACCCCTTTATATCCATCCGAGGTGATGTCCTATACCGACCAAGAGCGCAAAACGCCCGAGTTGAACGATCACTCCTATGAACTCATCACTTGGTGTAAACCTGACTACACGCTCTCCCTTGTCTAAGGTAATCCCCAGAACCACATTATGGAGAAACACTCCCGCCGTCTCAAGGACTAAGTACACACTCCACCCGAGTTTCAACCAGTCCATGGTCTATCACCCCCTTTTGGTATCATTTCATAATATGTTTCGTTTCCTTAAAAACGTTCCTGTTTTGCAACTTTTTTGCAAGGAACCGAAAAGTTTATAAATCCAAACACCCTACATATGAATACTCCCATGACAATCACTCCAACGGCTCTCTGTTAAAATCAGTTTCATAAAATTGTGGAGGTGTTTCGATTGGGCGAAATCGAAGAAGTCGAGCAGTACCTTAAGATGGTTGAAGGTTCTGAGAAAGAAGAAAAGAAGGAAAAGAAAATTGAGAAAAAAGAGGATAAGAACGAAGACACTTCTCCCAAACTTGTCGTCATAAAGCAGGTTGCTACAGAGGAACCAAAAAAGAAGAAAAAGAAAACAAAGAAACGCAAAAAGAAATCTGAGAAGAAGGAGGAAAAGGTTGAAATGAAGGATGCTGAGAACGAAACTAATGAAAAGATGAACGACAAAAACTCATTTCTTTGGAAGATTGCACTTGCTCTCGGTGTAGGTGTAGTCGTTCTTCTTGTTGTGAAGTTCTTCACCAGAAGAAAGAAGGTTTCAGAGACACAGGCTCTCCTCCCTCAACCAGAGCCCAAGGTTGAAGAAAAGATCCCCGAACCTGAACCTCAACCTCCTATAGAGACGCAGGCCATAGAAGAACCATGCGTTTCGTGTATGGATGAAGAGTGGCCCGAGCTGAGGTGATGCACCATGGGCCGCCTCCCAGAGTACAGCGAAACCCTCAGGAACCGCGCGGTTGAACTTGTTCTCAACGAGGGTTTCAGCTACTCCAGGGCGATCGAGAAGCTCAAGGAAGAGTTCCCAAACGAGCCAAACATCGAGAAGCTGTCCAAGTCGACCATTTACCGCTGGGTCCAGCAAGCAAAGAAGGAGCAGAAAAAGGAGGAAGAGAAGCCAAAGAAAGAACCCTCCGAACCGGTTCAAAACATAGCTAACTCGATTGAGGACGTCAAGCAGGAACTCAAGAAGATTCCGCGCATAACTCCTGAGGAAGTTGTTAAGGAGCTCAACGAGTCTATAACGCCTGTTCCGGATGGTCCACTTATGAAGGAAGAGGAACAGAAAGAGGAAAAACAGGAGACCAAAGAGGAGAAGGCGAAGAGCATAGCAGACAAGCTCTTTGAGAACCGCACAAAGCTTCTGTGGAGTGTTTCGCTTACGCTGGCAGTTTCGGTTATAGCGTACCTCATCTACCGCAAGCTAACCGGGAAGAAGAAGGAGGAACCGAAGGTAGTAGAACGAGTGATCTATCTCCCAACCGGTGACAGTCAGGCAAACAAGTTTGCTCCAGGTCCGTCGCCCAATGAGTTCAGCGAGCCTGATCACGGATTCGCTCCTGCGGAGGTGCTACCATGAGCGAACTCAAAATGCCGATGCCCAAGCTTCCAGAAATTGAAGTCGATGAAATGATGGTTGCGGACGAACCGATCGAGGAAGAAGTCGAGGAGACCAACGAAACCAGTGTCTACATCGAGGAGTCGATAGCAAGTGTTATCGGTTTTGTTTCAGCCTTCGGTCTTCCACAGCCGTGGCTGAGCAAGAAGGCGCTTGAGTACAAGCAGGCCGCAATTGATGTTGGTCTTGCGCACAACCTAGCTGTGCTCCTTGAGAAGTACGTTCCACAGCTGGAGGACAAACCGGAATACGCCGTTCTGATCTCAGCACTGGCCTTCGGTGCACTCGTGATCAGCGACAGGATGGAGCTCCAGCGCAAGCTGAAGGCAGTAAGGCCAAAGCGACAGGCAAAGGTTGTGCCAACCCAGACGAATACAGTTGTTGAGGTTGTAAAGGAAGAGGAGAAGGAGGTGAAGGAGAATGCTCGACCCGAGGATAATAAAAATGCTGAACAGTAAAGACTTCAAAAACACCATCAAGGAGTACGAGAAGCTGGCCAAGCAAATGCAGATCACCATGAAGCTCCTCGAAGAGAACGCAAAGCTCTACTCCGGCCTTGAGATGGTCAACGGTGAGGTTAGAATAAATGAGGAGAACGACCGCGTTGCCTACTACAAGTTCATGCAGGAGGTGCTTGAGCGCCTCGACCGCATCGAGAAACGGCTCAATGACCTCACAAAGGACTCAAAAACGGATCAGTGACTTCATTTAACCTTTATTAAAGGTGGTAAAGATGGCAAAGAGGCACGCATCGACACTCATCGTCGGCACCGCTGGTTCAGGAAAGTCTTACTTCGCAACCTACATTCTCCTGAGCCTCAAATCAAAGTTCAAGCTCATCATCGATCCATCGAGCGAGTACGAAATCCCTGGTTTTGCAATCCTTGAAATCAATCCCTTCAACTACCGCGATATGCTAACAAGTTTCCATAAAATCATGAAGAAGTACAAGAACATCATCGTCCAGTTCGACTTCCTTACACTCGAACAACAAAAGGAGGTTGTGAACTACATCTTCGGCCTGCTTTTCCACATCCGCAACGTCGTCGTGTTGGTCGACGAGGCTCATCTCTACCTGGGTCGCTACTCACCGGCTCCAAACGGGTTGCTGGTGGCAACAATGGGAAGAAAGTACGGCATTCATCCGATATTCATCACTCAGCGCCCTCAGCTCCTGAACTCCACAATAAGGTCCCAGACGTGGTTTAAAATCATCTTCCACGTCGATGACAAGCGTGACATCGAAGCGATTAGAGGCTACGTTTCACACGCGGAAGTTGCCGCACACCTTCCGGAGCGCTGGTTCCTCTTCAAGAACAGAAACGGTCGCGTATTCCTCGGCACCACAGAGGGTCTCAAACTGCCGCATAGTGGCTGACATGGAAAAGTTTATAAAGATCAAGTTACAAAATAATATTCAGTTAAAATCAAGGACTTCATGGAGGCAGTGAACATGGCGCTGGCGATATATTCACTGGACCAACTTGATCCAAACACACATTACGAAGTTTACTACACAACACCTAAAATGATGACGTGGGCAAAGGTAACCTACAATCAGCTTGTTGCAATATGGAAGTCTGGCGCAAAAATTCAGAAGGGTTACCGCCTCAATGAAAAAGGCGACCGTGTACAAATGCTCGTCTTTCATCTCCCTGACCCATCAACCACACTAACATCGCAAACAAAAAAGTCAGAGGAGAGCGCATCAATATCACTGAACTGGATCTGGATTGGCATACTCCTACTCACAGTCTGGCTCCTCTTCAGGAGGGTTAAATAATGCCTCTTTCAATAAGAAGCTTAAATCAAAACAAAACGGAGGTGGTTTGCATGGCAAAGAAAAACTATGGAAAGCTTATGGAGGCAATCGCTGAGAACGTTATGGGGTTCTTCGGAACCGGTGTGATGGTCAACACCCTCTTCCTCGTTGGTAGTGGACAGAGCATAAACGGTCCTCAGGATGTCATAGGCGGTTCGCTCGTCATGATCTTTCTCGCTCTCGGTTTCGGTCTTGGCTTCGCCAGGGGTTACAAGGACGCCATAGTCAGCGAGGAGTGACTCCGAAACGCGCTCCCGGTGGATCCTCATGAAACCGGGAAGGCGCTTTGAGGGGTCTCAATGTTGCAAATGCTCTGGCCGATCGGTACTCCCGGAAAAGGATGAGGGACACGCCGGTCGGCTGTCTGTTCTCCTTTTCTTTTAATGTTTTGCAACGTCTCGTAACACGTTCTTACCCGTCTTGAAAACGTTTGAAATACGATAACTATAAAAGGATTTTTGCAAAAATTTTACATGGGGGTCAGTCGGACAGACTAGTCCGCTGACCTTAACAGGAGGTGGCAACACCTCCTCGTTTCAATAACACTCACGAGGTGACGAAGAATGGACATCATGAAAGTCCTGATGGGTGCCGCCATAGCTGGTGTTGGTCTCGTTATATTCTATAAGTTTGAGGACATGATAGCAGACCAGGTTCCAGCGGAGCTCAAGAAGTTCGACCTGTTCACTCTGATCCTGGCAGTGGCCCTCATAATGTTCGGCAAGAAGATACCGTACGCTGAGGACGTTGCGATGATAGTGCTCGCGCTCTGGTTCAAGAACGTCATCGAGGGCTTTATAAAGCACTGAAGGAGGTATGAAAGATGGGATTCACTTCAAAGCTTGATGGTGTCCAGCTGAAGCAGAACACTCCTAACGTTTACACCCCGATCCTTGAGTATGTGGTCCCGGCTGGTGTGGAGGTCCTCTTCCCGAAGAGCCAAAGGATCATTGCCAAGCTCTACAATAGCGCCGGCAACGAGATAGCCGACGACAGCGAGCTCTACTGGGCTTACAAGAAGAGCTCGGCCGTCCCGTACTACAAGCCACTCACCCACCCAATATTCTACTTCGAGCTCAAGAACCTTAGTCTCGCGGACCAGATGGACGTTAATAAGGCCATCATAATCCACGTCGACGAGGAAATCGAGAGACGTCTCGGCGGCAGGCCTGGCGTCAAGTTCGGTCAGGATGCTGTTATCGCTCTCCTGCTCAAGAGTTCGGACACCGTCGACTGGACCCAGGGTAGCTACGTCGCCCTGCCGGAGACTAGAGTCAGGATGTGATTTCCCTTTCATTATTTCATTGAACGAAAGGAAAGGTTGAAGAGGTGATTAAAATGGGTAAGATTCCGGTCACCAGGGAAAAGTTCACCTGGCAGACTCCAACCCAGGGTGTTCTCTACCCTGTCGCTACCATGAGCGTCCCCGCCAACGCCACCTGGCGCATTGCTGAGGGATTCCCACTTACTGTGCTCATTCCTGTGTATGAGGAAGTTACGGCTGACGCTTCAACCGGTGAGTTCAGCCTCACTCCGAAGTACTTCATCCCGTCCAACTACTGGAAACCTGAACAGCTTATTTACGTTTACGATGTCACTAACAGCACAACTGTTAGCTTCACCTACGACAGTGCCACCAACACTGTAAGCGGCACTACCGGTGCTGGTGCAACCGTCCGCGTCTATTACATCCCGTACCACGTAGAGCTCCGCGTTGAGGCTGAGTTCCAGACCCCGAGCGGAAGGCGCGTTAAGAGCCTCTTCATCGGTGATACCGGTCAGTTTGTCTACACTGACCTTGGTAGGGACAAGATAAGGTTTGAGGGAGGCGTCGACCTCCACAGGAGCGACAAGCTCTACATAAAGGCGAGGAGCTCCGACACAAGCGTTAAGGTTGACCCGCTCCTGCCTGACGGTTCACTCGTTCCAATCGTCAAAGCAAACTTCTACGTCGAGCAGATTTCCAGCTCGGTCGTTTGATTTCTTTTCTTTTTAGGAGGTGATCAAAAATGTGGCAGTTTCTGATACCTCTTCTCGCGGGGGCAGGGGCTGTTCTGTATATCCAGAACAAAGTTGAGGATAAGAGTCTTCTCGACGACAAAACGATGGACCAGCTGAGCATCATCGCGGCAGTTGCGTCGATGTTCTTTATGGGCTTCATGACAATGAAGGCAAACCTAATGTCAAAAATCTACACCAAGACCGGAAAGCTGAATATACCTGCACTCATCCTCGTACTAGGTCTGCTCATCGGTGTGCCGCTGTTCGTAAGCTACCTCTTCAGATCTGGACTTGAGAAGGTTAAAAGCTCAGATGAGGGGAAGGTTGCCATCTGGGATATTGTCTCAAGCGGTGAGGCACTAAAGTACATTCCCACAGTCAACGATGACTCAGATAAGCCAAAGACAACTGTTAACTACACCCCAATAATCGCTGTGATCGCTCTCATTGGAATAATAATCCTGAGGAGGGTTGTGTGATGAAGATTGACACCAGTGTAATAGTCCTTCTGGTCGTGCTGGTACCACTAGCCTACGCAATGTACTCCAGCAACATCAAGTCACTGGCCTTCGGCCTGCTCGCCCTCCTGGTTATCCTCGTCGCCATGAAGGTCATCTACTTCGAGACTGACGTTGTGCTGGCAATGGTTGCGCTCCTAATTATGGGTATGTACTCAGAGGACTTTGAGAAGCTGATTAATTCGTTCACCGGAAATGACTCAGGAAAAACTACCAACAAATCTGACAATAATTCTGACAATAATGAAAATAAAGACGATTCTCAGGGACACAGAAAGATAACTACCACCAGTGACGTCCTCAACGCCACAATAAAAGAGTTCAATCTTGACATTACTGTAGACGACTTCCTAAAAACAATTGCACAAAGATATGTCGAGTTCTATGGTGTGGGTAAAAATGAATCCAGAACCACATCTCTCAGCTATGCAAAGAACCTTCTGTCCCACTATGAGCTTGCAAAGAAGGACATCGTTGAGGACTGGTGGTTTGACAACGATGCACTCATTATCATTGGCGGACCAAATGAGTTCCTTACCGATGAGTACCCAGTGTTTATTCCAAAGCTCCAGGGTGATGAACTCCTCTATCAGACAATATACAATGGTGGGGTTCAGATCAGAAACCTCATAGATGGATATCTTTACGTTCGCGTTCCACGTGTAATTATTAAAAGAAAGGATGGTTCCGCTGAGTCCTTTGACGTATGGGTTCCTGTAAGGGCGACATACTTCATTATCGACAATACCGTTGACACTTCAAGACACTGCATAAGTAATGCAATACTCGATAAATCCATTGCCGACATAACCGCTAAGGCATCAATCGGTGCCACTGTAACCGCTGGCAAGTTACCTACGTATATCGAAATCGCCTGGGGTATCACAGGTATCATCGCTGAAAAATTCACCGACTGTAGAATTTACAAAGAATCAAAAACAATTGCAACTAAGAAGAGGAGTGGCAACGATATAGAGTGGGAGTACTTCATCGCCCCTATTCCCAGCTACACCATCAGCGATGAGTGGGGTCCTGGGGTGATGCCCGACTGGGGTCCCGGAATGATGCCTGGACAGGAGAAGCCAGCCTATGCTCAGTGAGGTGATATAGATGACCAGAAAATCTAAGAAATGGATTCAGAAACTCAAAGAAGGAACATACAGAGCCCAGCTTAAACGTCTTGGTATCGTAAAGGGGGACACTAAGATCCCCCTCTCTCTTTCCCGTAAAATTTGTGACAGTGAAGTTGGCAAAACGATCACATGGAGTGGCAAAAGAATCAAAGTGACTGAGCTTCTGAAAAAACGTGCATGCGCTCACCTCACGCTCGTTAAACTTTCCAAGAAGAGAAAAAAGGAAAAGAAGTAAGGTGAAAACTAATGGCAACCCTGACCGTCCCGGCACCAACCAAAACCATCGAATGGTTCGAAACCGGCTTTGGGACAGTTGTGGTCAGTGGTGAGGTAATCGACTGCCGCAACCTCGACAGGAAAGGCTACGGCTACCTCGTAAGAAAACAGCGTTACTACCTCCCCGGCCAACGCGTTGTGGAAGAGGTAGTCGTCTACGAATACACTCCCCGCTACCGCGCGCCCCTCAACAATAAGTTCTATAAAGCCGTAAATAGGGAGGTTCACATAAACGCGCGGGACGGTTGCTACAAATGTGTCATGAGCGAATATCTCAAACGGGAAACCTCCGCACTGATCTCCAACGGTATATTAAAGCTGGACCTCTCCCTTGGTGAAACAGCATACGTTCGCGGTGGAAGGGGTAAAGGCTATCTGATCCGCGCTTACCCTTCCGGAAAAGTAACATACTACACAAGAAACTGCAAATACGCAATATCCTCAAGCTTCACCAGGGATGTCAAAAAAGAGAGGCAGACACTGATAATTCCCGTGAAAAACATCGTAAACAAACACCCGACCGGTCTGCGTGGCACCTATGACGAATGTGTATTTGACTGGTTTGACGGGCTCGTTGATGTCACGATCGTTCAGCAATCTGTAATCAAAACCTGGGAAGTAACTGTGAAATCCGACAAACCGGTCACAGTCTCTTCACAGACAACAAACTCAACGCCAGAAACGAAAACTCTCCAAACCGACAAATCTTCCTTCACACTCGCATATAGTGTCCTCGGTATAATTACTCTCATCCTGCTCTCAAAAATATAAAATGGAGGTGATGTTTGTGAGCTGGACATATTGGGGTAGCAAAACCATAGAGTTTGGGGCTGAGCCCGAATACAAGACCAGTGATGCCTTTAAAATCCTCGGCTTCAAGGTTCAGGGGCCAAGCGAGGTAAAAATCGGATCCAACGCCTCGTTTGACATTACCGTGAAGTACTTTTACAACCCGGTTGTCGCGGCAAAGCTTAACCTGGCCTCACCGAGGTTTAAGGTGAGGGCTGTTATTCTCTCTCCCGAGGGCAAGACCATAGCTTCCCTTGACGAGGAACACCTCGACACGACCGCATATCCCTCCTCAGACAATACATTCGTAATCACCGATGAATATACCTTTACCGTCCCCTCTCTCGAACCTGGTAACTACAAGATAAGGTTCGACCTCTACTATGAGATATGAAAAGGTGATTAAAAATGGTAGAAACGAGCAAAACTCTAACCATAACCATCCTCCCGCCTGACGAAGACGTACCAAGCGAGAGCGCAGGTGACACCATCAAGCCTGAACCCTCCAAACCCATCAGTCCTGTCCCTACTCAGGACACGTCTATCACACAGATCATTCCGCGCGGTGTTTCCGCTCCAGTGGTCGGTCTTGGTGTCCTCATACTGACAATCCTCCTAGTAGTCCTCCTGAGGAGGTGATCGCTTGCAGTTCGTCATAACGCACCCAACCTATGGAAAAATGACCATCAGCGGTACCATGCCTTCAAGTGCTAAGAGTGGTAAGGAGATCATCTTCAACGGAAACTGGAGTTTCCAAAAGACCACATTGGTGCACTACGAATACCTTGAGTTTCAGTTCTTCATAGGTGGAAAACAGGCTTGTTCTGTAAGAGCAGGCTGGAACGGAGCCGTCCGTGGCTTGCTCTACAACATAGCTCTTAAAGTTCCGGAACTTCCCTCCGGCTCGTACCCTGTGTCCGTAAAGGTCTACATGATCGGTTTTACTCCAACAAAAGACACCATCGTCCCACTCGATGGTGACATATCTAACCCAGACCAGCCCAGCCCTGGCTCCAGAGTCTTCATCGGTGAAGCTCAGGGTGGGTTTATCCACGTAGAAAATATCTCAGACTCAACCACGCCTGCTCCGTCAAAGTCAAGGTACAAGATAACTGCTTATGGTATCCAAGCTGAAGTTGTTCCGAGGGAAATAAACCCGGCTGAACCTGTCACAATCAAGTTTAGCTTTGCTTACATCCCCGAATACGTTCAGAACAGCGGTGGTCCAGTATCATCTATTTGGAACGACCAGCAAACCTTCAAAGTAAACTTCTACCTGGTTGACAACTCCGGTCAGAAACATCTCATCAAATCTAAAATCCTTATAGGAAAACCACGCTACTCTTTCGGATTCAGTGAAACCGAGCACCTCGAAATCGCACCTGGTGAATACAAGCCTTACTATGAGATCTTCGTCAAACAAGTCTATGATAAGTCATACATTTTCGAAGGTCAGTCTGACCATGATGGTTTTATTAAGATCGCCTCTGGCAGTCTCGTGCAGAACTATAGCATAACCGAACCCAAAAAATACATAAACGTTCACCTTATGGCCCAGATGACCGAGACCGAAATGGTTCCAACCTATACCTATCCCGTAAAAGTCTACCTCCGGTGGGATGCTGTCGGCTACGACTACGGTCCAACTTTCAGGGTCAGAGCCGTCCTCACCGATAAGGACGGGAACAAGATTGCTGACCTTGACTCGATCACCCTAAACGATAAGCGTAGACTCAAGACCTCCTCTGGCTGGTACGACCTCCAGCTGACCATTCCAGAGATTAAAGGTGGCTACTACAAGGTGTGCTTCATCGCCGAGTATTCCTTTGACGGTCTCAGGTTCACCAATACCAAAACCGCCTGCTACGGTGTTAACATCAAGAACCCATCAGATTACTTCGAGATAACCAAATGGAACGTTGAGGTTCCGAATACCACCCTAAGGCAGGGTGAAAAGCTCCTCCTGAGAAATTGGATCTACTGGGAGGGCTCCAACAAGGCAACTGCCTTCCGCATTATAGCTAGGATCGGTGCTTTCAAGTACACCGCCACCACAACCAGCTACTCTTCGCCGACAATAATCCCGATCGAAATTGACACCTCTCAGCTCAAGCCTGGCGACTATGAGGTAAAGTTGGAACTCTGGTACGATACGGAGGTTGAATAAAATGGCAAAGCGGAAGGTCTCTGACCCCCTCGCTCGTGTGATGCGGAAGGTTGCGGAAGGTAAGAAACTCAGCAAGCGCGACCGCGAAATCCTCAGCGCGGTCCGCGACGCCCTCAACCTGGCTACACGCTCCAAAAAAGACCCGTTGGCAAGGGCAATGTCAAAGGTTGCCCGGGGTCAGAGGCTAAACGTCATCGATAAAACTGCTATTTCCGGTGCGGTTGATGCCATCCGTTCTCACTCAAAGAAAAAGAAGAAAAGGAGGTGATTTGAATGCTCGCGGCTGACTCTGCTAATGTAACCGCTGGTGGCGTCCCCTCTGAGGAAAAGACATTCAATATGAACACCATCGTTATCATAATAGGTATCGCCCTCCTCCTGTGGTTCCTCAAAAAGAAGAGGGTGATCTAAAATGCAAAAGAGTGATCTGGTCGGACTCGTCCTAATGGGATTCGGAAACATAGCGGCAATCTATTCAGCAACCTGCTCCTCTTACTTTTCAACCTACAAATTCAGCAGAAAGGACGGCGACTCTGAAGACAGGAAGATAGCGATAATCGCTGGTATCTACGGCTTCGTGCTGACCACAGCTATGATCTTCGGCATCTACCTAATCTACAACACACCGATGGTCCTCATCTTGCTCATGGGCATCAACTTACTCTTATTCGGACTCTACTATGACGTCATCACTGGTAAGATTGGTCTCTGGGACTGGTTCATGGAGAATTTCGTGATTGAGGATCCGACAAAGGGAATCCAGTTTAAGCAAAAAACCCATGCCTCCGACAGCGGTGAAGTGATACAGGCAATCTGAGGTGATACCCATGGTCCAGATTCCCAATGACCCCTTTGAAATTTATCAAAGATTGGCGAGGGTCGAAACCAAGCTCGACAGTCTCGACGAAAAAATCGAAAGACTTATAAATGATGAGCGCACTAGAATAGATGATCACGAAGAACGCATCAAGCGCAATGAACAGATCCTAACAGAGATCAGCACAGGCCTTAAGATCCTGAAATATGTGGTCACCCTGCTCGGTGGCGCCGTTGCCGCCATCATAACAATGATAAAGTGAGGTGATGTGTTATGATCCTTCCCTTTACTCTTACCATCCCGGCCAACACCTTTGAGCCAATTGAGCTCGACTCGTATGTCTTCGACCAAGACGGGTACTTGACCAGAATATTCATCGACATCCCCGCTGGTTGGGCGTACACCAGTGGAATACAGTTCGTCTTCAGCGACGGCGACGTCATTCCGCACCCAACCAAGAGTGAGAAGTTCATCACCGGAGACGACTCAAACTACGACTTCCACCTTGTAAAAAGAATCCAAAAAGGAGACAAAATGAGCATCTATGGTGTAAATTTTGACGAAAACGCTATCAGTCACACCTGTGTCGTAATGGTTGAGTTTATGACCGAGAGGGAGCTCGAAGGCCGGAGGTGAGTTAAATGCCAGTTAAACATTCCGGTTACCAGGACTTTCACCGTCTCAACCTGACACGCGTCGGAAACAACATCAAACCAGTCAAATCAGAAGATTCTATCGACCCAACAACGGGGGAACCAGTAAAATTTGTGGATGCTTGGAACGTCGATGAAAGCCTTGGCGTAACGCTTACGCTTGACACAGAAAACAGACCCTTGCTTGAGGTCTACGTCAGGGCCACAACTGCCCCGACAGTTCACCTTGACGTTTCAGCTGATGGCACCAACTGGATTGAAGACGTCCACACTTGGAGTGGTTATACAGAAATTAATGAAGGTTATCTAAATGCTTCTCGCTATGTAAGGATTCGTGTCGAACCTGCCGGCACAAGTGGAACTGACACCGTCAGTGTACTACTAATAGCAAAGTGAGGTGATGAGAATGCCGTTTAAAACAGGAATCTGGCCAATCCCCAAAGCACGCGTTAAACTCCCCAAACCAGCTACAAGTGATTACATTGTCCCCTCTTCCGCTTCAGCGAGTTCTGAAGTTGGATCAGGAAACTTCCTTGAAACCGCTACAAACTGGACAATAGTGGATTCGGGACATGCCACGATAACCTTTCCCTCAGCGGACAACAACTATGTCCTTCAATTCAAATTTGGGAGTAGTTCTCATTATGTTCCAATAGATGCCACGGTTTCAGCCGACATAGACATCCCAGCCTCAAACATATTAGTGAGAGTGGATTATTACAAGAACGTTCAAACAAATAGCGCATTTCAGCTACACATTGAAGTGGATGGTAATGTAATACTCAATGAACTGGGATCAAACAACACTACTAACACATACTATGTGAGGATTCCAGTAGGAGCTGGCACGCATACTATGAAAGTAAGAGTATACGACCCTACATCAAAATATTCAACTTATGGAACGGTCGAAGTCCGTTTAATGAAATACGATTATGTGACTGGAAACTTAGTCGATGACAACACTAACACGCTGTGGATGCCGGCAAATTCTAATAGCGGTGAGAACTGTTATATTGACGCAGGTGCACCAAAAATCATCTCCGGGTTGAGAGTTTACTGGGGTTCCAACGTGCCGAACGCGTTCACTGTGGAAGTCAGCACGGACGCCACAAACTGGACACCGGTTTACAAACAAAAATCCCCACCCACTCCAAACAGTTGGCAAGAAATCAGCTTTTACGCGACATACGCCCGCTACATTCGTATCTACCTGTCTGACCAGGGGGCGGCACCAGTTGAAATCGGAGAAATCCAATACTATTCATCAATTGTGGAGCGTGTCGCCAGCGAGCACGGACACGGTTCCGGTCCTGAGCCATGGGCCAGGGGTGCCAACGTACGTCTAAAACACATTTCAGACTTCGCTAAATTATCCACAGGAATTACCTCGCTTCAAAAAGAGCTTCAGAATGCTACCTCCGTAACGCCTGATCAGCTTATTCGTATGCTGGACCTGCTAAAACAAACAAAAGATTTAATCAAAAAGATGCATATGTGATGTTTTGTCTTCTTTGACTTTTCTTTCCCCACTTTTGTTCATCAATGCACAGTGCGCCCTTATTAACGATCGGGTCTGCACAGTTGCTACAGTGTTGGTCAAAGT
>Ga0256836_1000271_pt1 | contig 30133 bp, 31 predicted proteins | sample 4561380metaG_FD_185974 | JGI IMG/M metagenome (GOLD analysis project Ga0256836, IMG submission 185974) | Hydrothermal vent microbial communities from Guaymas Basin, Mexico - 4561-380 | ecosystem: Environmental > Aquatic > Marine > Hydrothermal vents | place: Mexico: Guaymas Basin | collected...
CCCGTAAATTCTATAAGTCTGTCGGCAAGTGTCGATTTACCGTGGTCAATATGGGCAATAATCGAAAAGTTTCTGATTTTATCCTGCATTAAGCGCCTTTTTTGATGAAATTATATCATTATTAGTGGGTAGTGAATAAAATTTAAATTTTATTCGATATATGTTATACTTGTATTACAATTAACACAAGGAGAATATATGTTAACCGTAAGACTTGATAAAGAACTTGAAGAAAAACTTGAAAAAATTGCAAAATTTACAAAAAGACCAAAAAGTTTTTTCGTAAAAGAAGCTTTAAGAGAATATCTTGAAGATATATGGGACGTAATAGAAGCACAACAAAGAGTCAATGCAACGGATAGAGAATTAATAACACTTAACGAAATGAAAAAGATGTTGAATGTATAAAATTGTATTTGATAAAAAAGTTTACAAGGATTTTAAAAAAATTGACAAAAAATGGCAGATTAAAATACTTCAAACCATTGAAAAAAAAATTGCCATTAATCCTTACAGCGGAAAAAAACTAGTCGGAAATTTATCCCCATTTTACAGATACAGGGTTGGAGATTACCGTATAATTTACCAAATTTTTGAAGATATTATTGAAATAGAAATTATTAAAATCGGTCACAGAAAAAATGTATATGAATAAAATTGCTATAATTTCATAAAAAGGCTTTTTAATGAAGAAGTCGATATTAGAAAAGTTAAGAAGCATTAAAAAGGAATTAAAAAAAGAAGGTTTTGTAATAGACGCACTTTTTGGGAGTGTTGCAAGAGGTGAAGAAAACATTAAAAGCGATATCGACCTGCTTTATCATTTAGAGAAGCCTTTTTTTGAAAGATATGAAGGATTTATAGGTTTTAAACGCATAGAAGAAATAAAAGAATATTTAAAAAAACAGCTTGGAAAAAATATCGATTTAGCTTCCATCGACAATTTATCCGAAACAGCTAAAAAATATATTTTAAAAGACACAATTAATGTATAAAAACAGGATTAAAGCCATACCTTTCTACACATCTTCCATAATGGCAAAAAAAGCAGGATTATTTCATGCTAAACTACAAAGATAAAAATATGACAGCTCCGTGCTCCTTTTTGCTTACGCAACACTCAAATTTTGCTAAAAAGTGCGAACGGCAAGCGCCCTGACGGGTAGACGCACTTTTTTTAACGCAAAATTTTCGTTAAAATCCGCAACGCTGTCATATTTTTACTTTTTCGTTATTTACATTTTTTCAGTATGAAACAGCCCTAGTTTGAGATGTGTAGAAAGGTATGCCTAAAATGAAAATAAAAATCATAAACTTAATTGAAAGTTTAGAAAATTAAATTGCTATAATTTCACAAAAAGGTTTGACTTGACTCCGTTTCATATCCACAGTGACTATTCGCTTTTGCATTCCACTATCAGAATAAAAGATTTGGTTAAAAAAGCCAAAGATTACGGGTATAAATCACTTACAATCACCGAACTTGACAATATGTTCAGCGCCATAGAATTCTACGAAACCTGCCGCGCTAACGAAATCAAGCCGATAATCGGAAGCGATGTAAGCGTTATTAGGGATGGCAATATTCACAGGCTTATACTTATTGCCAAAAACAAAACGGGTTATGATAATCTTATGTATTTAAGCTCCATCTCATACCTATACAATATGAGAGGCGACAAGCCTTATCTGCCTTTTGAAGAAATAGTCAAAAATCAGGAAGGTTTATGTTTAATACTTCCGATGTTGGACAGTGAAACAGGGTTTCATCTAAATATATTCAACGAAAAAAATATTTTAAACGGTGCCGCCGGATATGAAAAGGCAAAAGAAATCCTTAAAATTTACAAGCAAAGCTTAAACGAAATCTATCTTGAAATTACACGCGACAGTGAAGAAGAAAGGCTGATTGAAAACGACCTAATTAAACTCTCAAACGAAACCGGCACACCGATTCTTGCATCATCAAACATATTCTTTTTAAACAAACTTGATTACATCTACAAAGATGCGCTTGAATGTATAGAAAACAACAAACAGTTTGACGATTTGCACAGACGCCCGGTGGTAAAAGAAAATTACTTTAAAAGCATTGAAGAATTTGAAGAAATTTTTAAAGACCTGCCAAAAGCCATAGAAAACACCGATAAACTTGCCGAAACTATTAACCTTGAAATACCGCTTGGAAACCCTACCCCGCCTACTTTTAAATTCACAAAAGAGTATGCCGCAAAAGAAGGACTTGACATCGACAATGATGTGGAATATTTCGAATACAAATGTAAAGAGGGGCTTGAAGAAAGACTGAAATACATTCCTGAAGAATTGCACGAAGAATACAGAAAAAGACTAGATTACGAAATAGACATTATAAAAAGAATGAAATTCCCGGGATATATGCTGATAGTCTGGGATTTTGTGAGAGAAGCCAAAAAAAGAAAAATCCCGGTAGGTCCCGGAAGGGGAAGTGCCGCCGGTGCGCTTGTTGCTTACAGCTTACAGATAACAAACATAGACCCTTTAAAATACGGACTTCTTTTTGAGAGATTTTTGAATCCCGAGAGGGTGAGTATGCCCGATATCGATATGGACTTCTGCCAGGAAAGACGGGGCGAAATTATCGAATATGTGCGCGAAAAATACGGAAAAGTTAACGTTGCCCAGGTTATTACGTTCGGTTCGCTTCTTGCAAAGGGAGTTTTAAGGGATGTGGCAAGAATTTTCGGAATAGACTACTCTGAAGCCGACAGGTTCGTTAAACTTATTCCAGACCAATTGGGAATAACGCTTGAAAAAGCGAAAGAACTTGAGCCTAAAATTGTAGAAATCACCGAAGAAGACCCGCTATATAGCCGTTTATATTCATTTGGAGAACATCTCGAAGGGCTTAAAAGAAATACGGGAATGCACGCTGCGGGAGTTGTTATAAGCGACGAGGAGCTGTGGAAAAAATCCCCCCTTTACAGGCAGGATGATAATGATGACACCATCGTTACGCAGTATTCCCTAAACTACCTTGAACCGGTCGATTTGATTAAATTCGACTTTTTAGGACTAAAAACCCTAACCGTAATAGACAGAGCCGTCAAAAACGTAAAAAACAACAAGGGCGTTGATTTAAACATAGATTTGCTTACCTTAGACGACCCGAAAGTTTTTGAGCTGATTCAATCAGGGCATACGCTTGGCCTGTTTCAGATAGAAAGTGACGGTATGCAGGATTTAGCTAAAAGACTAAAACCTACAAATTTCGAGGACATCATTGCAATGCTTGCCCTCTACCGCCCGGGACCGATGGATAGCGGAATGCTTGACGATTACATCGACAGGAAGCATGGAAGAAAACCGGTGAGCTACTTCTTTGAAGAGTTTGAAGAAGCGCTAAAGCCAATCCTTGAGCCGACTTACGGGGTTATAGTTTATCAAGAGCAAGTTATGCAGATAGTCCAGGCAATAGGCGGGTTTAGCCTTGGTGAAGCGGATATTATCAGACGGGCGATGGGTAAAAAGAAATTTGATTTAATGAAAAAATACGCAGAAGAATTCGCCACTAGGGCTCAGCAAAGGGGCTTTTCGTATGAAAATGCAAAAGCGCTGTTTGAACTGATTGAAAAATTCGCAGGATACGGGTTTAACAAATCCCACTCCGCAGCATATGCGATGATTACCTATCAGACTGCATACCTCAAAACATACTACCCGACTGAATTTTTAAGTGCGCTTTTAACTTATGAAGCGGAAAATACCGATAAAATTGCAAAATATATTGAAGAAGCCAAAGTACTCGGAATTGAAGTCCTGCCTCCTAACGTCAACAAATCAAACGCCGAATTTACCCCAATTGAAGATAAAATTCTTTTTGGTCTGAGCGCTATTAAAGGTGTTGGAAGCAAAGCGATTGAAAGCATTGTGGCTAACAGACCGTATGAAAGTTTAGAGGATTTTATACTCAAAGTAGACACCGGCAAAGTTAATAAAAAAGTTCTCGAGCAGTTAATCAAAGCGGGTGCTATGGATGATTTCGGACTCAGCCGAAAAGCCATGCTAAACAGAGTTGAAGAGATACTTGAATTTAAAAAGCGAGTTGAAGAGAAAAAAAACGCAATAAACCACGAATTTTCTCTATTTGCGGATATGGAAGAAAACGAGGAAATAGATGAACACCTTGATATTCCAAATACCGTTGAATTTGATATAAAAACCCTGCTTGAATACGAATACCAGACACTCGGATTTTACGTATCCGCCCATCCGCTTGATCCGTATAAAGACAAAATGAAAGGCATTAATTACAACCTCTCAAGCGATATTGAAGACATTATATCCCAAGAAGCCCTTTTTGTAGGTAAAATAGATGCATTGAAAGTAAGAATTTCTAAAAAAGGAAACAAATTCGCAATCGCAACGCTTATGGATTTTCACGGCAAAATTGATATTATGATTTTTGAGAGGGATTTAGAAAAACTAAATGAATTCAACCTTGACGAACCTATAGCAATTAAAGCACAGGTTGACAAAGTCGGGGAATTTTTAAGGGTAACGTGTAGAAAACTTATGAGTTTAGAAGAAGCAAAAGAGGAAAAAGGTGCGGTAAAAGACGAAATTACGGTAATCCAAAGACAGATTAGCGAAAACTATGAAGAAGATTTGCTTAAAATACATTCCGAACTTATGAAAAATCCGGGCAACAAAAGAGCGGTTTTATTAATCACCACTCCGTTTGGGTTTAGTTTAAGGATAAATACAAATATTAAAACATCACTTAATTAATTCCTTAATTTTGTCTTTGAAATTACAAAGAAATTGAGGAAATTCCTCATCAACCTTGCTTAAATCCACATATTCCCTAAAAAATGTATCGATATCTATCCCTGCTTGCATCCCAAGCGAATATCCTTTAAACATCTCTTTTAATTTCGGAGATTCAACCAAATCCACCATACTTTCGCAAAAAGCTATTCCCTCTTCCATCATACCTTCTTTCCAAAAGCCTATTGCATTATCTGTCAATACCACAACTGCAAAGAGCTCATTTTCATCGTTAAGGTTGAATTTTTCATTATTTGAAAGTTTAAGCTGATACAGAACAAAAGCATCCTCAAAAGCTTTTTGAAAATACTCCTCGGCTTTTTGATAATCTCCCTTAGTCAAAGCGTTTCTAAATTCGAAATAATTTTTTTTAATTTCCATATTTTTCCTTTTTTTTAGAAATTTTAACATTTATTTGCTTTTTTTCAATAATACTGCTACAATGTCACTTGAAGATTAGCACTTCTTAAGATTTATTCTTCTGGTATGCTAATTAAAATATCACAATTAGGAAAAATCACATGAAAACAATTTACGTAGGAAACATTAACTATCAAGCAACTGAAGACGATTTAAGACCGGTATTCGCAGAATACGGTGAAGTAATTTCAGTAAAAATCATTAATGACAGAGAAACAGGAAGAAGCAAAGGTTTTGGATTCGTTGAAATGGAAAGCGGTGCTGATACAGCAATCGAAGAATTAGACGGAAAAGACTTCCAAGGAAGAAGACTAAGAGTTAACGAAGCTAGACCAAGAGCTCCAAGAGGGGAATAATTCCCTTTCTTCTTTTAATAATTTATAATTCTGGTGTCTGGCACTTAAATAAAGAAGTCTGTAATTTACTTTTTATTTATTTTAAATTAAACCATTTGTTTAATAGCAATTATTTTTTGGCGGAAGGGGGAAGGAATCGAACCTTCCGGGCAGACGCTCACCCGTCGCCCCACCGGGTTTGAAGCCCGGGGTGTCCACCAGGATCACATCCCCTCCACTAAGATTGTTATTTTACCCTATAAAATAAAAAATTGCAACCATATTATTGATAGAAATGTAACATTTAAATTAATATATAGAAAAATCATCGAAAAAGGAAATTTTAAAAACATAGAAAACTTTTTTTACTCGAAATTATAAACAAAATACCTAGGCAGCATACAATACTGCTTTTTCCTTTTTCTCAATACAAGTGACAGACACTAAACCAAATAAAAAGTAAGGCACAACCTGTGCCCTTAATATTAGCTTCAGCCAGCCGGAAGTTTACCGTTTAATACTCCGATAAAGAAATCTTTTAAATCTTTCAATTTATGCTTTTTAGCGATTTTCTCAACACCTTTAGCTTCTTTTTTAAGTCCTGCCGCTTCAAGTTTTTGAATTAGCAATTTCGCATTATCTTTAAACAACGCATCCAAATCATCAGGTGTTTTTGCTCCAACTTTTTGCAATAAAACCGGTGATTTGATTTGATGAGCTTTTTTGATGTATTTTGTAAAATACTTAAGCCCTTTGTTGTAGTCGGCCATTGCTACACTAGCGCTGACACTTGCAAGTAGCAAACCTGCTACAACCATTTTTGCAAAGCGTCTCATTTGCTCTCCTTTGAAAATTAAATTGATTCACCAATGAATGAATCTTCATTGGTATTATAAAACTAAATACCTTAAATTTTACTTAATATAAGTATAAATTATAGAACAAGCATTAAGAATCCAGTAATAAGGTTAGTATTTGAAACTCCTCTCAATAAAAAATATTAATTCCTGACGGGGTTGGACATATCTTGATTTAGAAATTATTAATCAACTTTTTTTTACAAAATATGGCAAATTGAAAAAGGATGAAAACTGATAACTATTTACTGAATACTAAAATAACATTGACATTAATTTTTTATTAAGTTAAAATTCAACTAAAAAAGGAGAATACGATAAATAAGGAAACTCTTGAATACTAAACTTTCCATTAATCCACTTATTAACCCTCATTTAAACAATTCTTCAATAAAAATAAAGGAATTTTAATGCAACAAGATGTTATTGCTTTAAAAATTAATAATGAAATAATCGATCTACAAACCGCTGAAGCAAAAGGTATAGAAAGCGGAGAACCGGTATATTTTGACAATTCGCCCGAAGCTTTGGAAGTTATCAGACATTCTGCGGCTCACTTAATGGCCCAAGCCATTAAAGAGTTATATCCTGAAGCAAAATTTTACGTAGGCCCTACAATTGAAAACGGTTTTTATTATGATTTAAAAACCGACACACCTATTACTGATAAAGATTTGAAAAACATTGAAAAGAAAATGAAATCTTTAGCTAAAAAGAAATTTGATATTACAAGATACGAAATTTCCAAAGAAGAAGCCAGGGAAAAATTCAAAGACGACGAATTAAAACAGGCTGTTTTGGATATGATACCCGGTGATACGGTATCTATTTATAAACAGGGGGATTTTGAAGATTTATGTAGAGGTCCTCACGTGCCTAATACCAAATACCTCCATAATATAAAACTTCAAAAAGTATCCGGCGCATACCTTGGGGGCGATTCGAAAAACGAAATGTTAACCAGGGTTTACGGAACGGCTTTTGCGACAAAAGAGGCTCTGCAGGAATATCTGAAAATGCTTGAAGAAGCTGCAAAAAGAGACCACAGAAAACTCGGGACTGAACTTGAACTTTGGATGTTTGACGAGGAAGTCGGAGCCGGTATGCCTATATGGCTTCCAAACGGAGCGCTACTTAGGGCTAATCTTGAAAAACTGCTTTATTCAGCGCATATCAGAAGAGAATATTTGCCTGTAAGGGGACCTGAATTATTAAGAAGCCATATGTGGAAAATTTCCGGTCATTATTACAACTACAAAGAAAATATGTACTTTACGGAAATTGAAAACGACGACCCAAACAAACCTGCCGACGAATACGGTATCAAACCTATGAACTGTTTGAGTCATGTTAAAATATTCGGGCATAAAGTAAGAAGTTATAAAGAACTTCCTCTAAGGCTTTTTGAATTCGGAACCGTCCACAGACATGAAAAAAGCGGTGTTTTACACGGACTTTTAAGAGTCAGGGAATTTACTCAGGATGATGCACATATATTTTGCAGACCTGATCAGATTGAAGAGGAAGTAATTAAAGTGCTTGAATTTGTCGATTCAATAATGGAAAGATTCGGATTCAACTACGAAATGGAAATTTCTACACGTCCTGAAAAATCAATCGGAAGCGACGAAATTTGGGAAAAAGCGACAGAATCACTTAAAAACGCGCTTAATTCTCTAAACAGAGAATACGGAATTGATGAAGGAGGAGGAGCATTCTACGGTCCTAAAATCGATATCAAAATCACCGACGCAATTGGCAGAAAATGGCAGTGCGGCACTATTCAGGTAGATTTCAACCTGCCTAAAAGATTTGATATCACATATGTAGACGAAAACAACGAAAGAGTCAGACCTGTTATGATTCACAGGGCTATTATAGGAAGTTTTGAAAGATTTATAGCAATTCTTACAGAACATTATGCCGGAGAATTTCCGACATTTATTGCACCTATAAAAGCCATATTTGTACCAATTGCGGAAAATCACATAGAATACGCTAAAAAACTTCAAAAAGAGCTGCTTGAAGCCGATATAAATACAGAAATATTCGCAAGCAACGATTCTCTCAATAAAAGAATAAGAAACGCAGAAAAAAGAAAAGTCGGCTATGTGGTAATAATAGGTGATGAAGAGGTTAACACACAAACAGTTGCAATAAGAGACAGAAAAAAAAGAGAACAATACAAAATGACAAAAGGAGAATTTGTGGAAATGATTAAAAACTTAAGCGAGGTAAAACTATGAGTAAAGCTGATAAAACATTAATTAACGAAGAAATTGTAAATTTAACAGACAGAGTTAGATTAGTTGACACGGATGGAGAACCAAAAATAGTTGATTCAAATAAAGCCCTTGAAATTGCATATAATAAAGGGCTTGATTTGGTCCTTGTAGCACCTAATGCAAATCCACCCGTTGCAAAAGTAATGGATTACGGAAAATACAAATACGAACAGGAAAAAAAGAAAAAAGAAGCTAAGAAAAAACAAGTAAAAATTGAAGTAAAAGAAATCAAATTCACTTCAAAAATACAGGAAAACGATATAAACTATAAAGTAAAACATATAAAAGATTTCCTTGAAAAAGGGAAACACGTAAAATTAAGAGTGTTTTTAAGAGGAAGAGAACTTGCAACACCTGAAAAAGGTTTTGAAGTAATAAACAAAGTATGGGATATGATTAGTGATATTGCCGAGAAACAAAACGAACCGAAATTAGAAGGAAATTATATAAATCTTCTAGTTACACCTATAAAAAAGAAAACTAAAAAATAACACCCGCTTATATCATTTTTTAAGGGTGTTAAGCCTTTCTTCCCTGCTTCCGATTGATGTAATCTGAATACCGAAGTTCCCGTCAACTATCACCACTTCTCCCTCACCTATTTTTTTATCTTCAATTAAAATATCAAGAGGTTCTTTTGCAAGTTGATTAAGTTCGACAATACTTCCTATATCCATACCTATAACATCTTTTAAAAGCATTATTTTACTACCTATTCTAACTCTTAACTGAAGCTTTATATCAAGCAGCATTTCAAGATTTTTAATTTCACCTTTAAATTCATGACTATGTGCTTCATGTACAGCATTAGCAGAAGATTCTTGAACCTCTGAAGGAGAAAGCTCGTCATACACCGCATCGTCAAAAATAACCTGACAGACTTTAACTAGGTCATTAACTTTACACTCCAAATTTATCGCATATCTATAATCGCTTAAATCTTCTTCTTTATCAACAAAGGAAGCACCTGTAACTTCAAAATCAAGATTTGGCATATTATCCTGTGCGCTGAGTGTTGTTTTGAGCGCTCCAAATATATTTGAAATAATCTCTTTAATTGCATCCAAATCATCTTCATTCATTTCATTTTTAGGAGTACCCTCACCCGCCAACATCAAATCACCAAGGGCTGTGGCAATTTCCACAGGCACAAGAAAGAGTATTTCACCTTTTGGTTTAACTTTTATCGTAATTTTTGCATAAGGAGGTTTGGTAGGTCCAATATCCCCAGTACTTGAGAGTACCGTAACTTCAGGCGCTATACCGATTAATCCTTCAACGGTTGATTTTATTTCATTTATCAACAAATCTTGAAATTCATTCACTTTCTTCTCCTGTTATCTGTTCAAGTTTTTCTTTACGTTTTTGTTCAAGTTTTTGTAAGATTTCTTTGATTTCATCATGTTCGGTTTTTAGAATTTCCCTTATTTTTATACTTCTTCTGTATCTTCTTACACCAAAATCAGCTATAAATTTCTCCCTGCCGTCAACTTTAACTATAACTGTATCATCGGCCGGACGGTTAAGTTTAATAATATCCCCAACTTCAAGGTCTAAAACCTGCTTCATATTAAGCTCGGCATACCCGAGCACTGCTTCAAGTTCGATTTTAGCACCTCTAAGAAGCGCTCTTAATTCTTTGTTTCTTGATTTTCTTCCGCTTGTTTCATTAAGCATTAAATCCCTGTTTGCAAGTCTTGGAAGCAGGGATTCTATCGTAATAACCGGATAACATATATTCATCATACCGCTTGTCTGACCGATTATAATCTCCATAATTACCATAATTACGATTTCATTTTGCGCAACAATCTGTACAACGTTGGGACTTGATTCTTTTGCTTCAACTATTGGATACATATCCATAATAGGCGACCAGACTTCTCTCATATTTTGTGTGACAACTTTTAATATCTGATCTAACAAATTCAACTCAATATCAGTAAATTCCCTTGTCGTTTCAAAAGGTGCGCCGTTACCGCCTAAAAGCCTATCAATCATAGGGAAAACTATTGAAGGGTTAAGTTCTATTACGCCTTTTCCGTCAAGCGGTTTAAGAGAAAAAACGTTAAAAGACGTCGGACTTGGCAAACTCATAAGAAATTCACCGTATGTCATCTGGTCAACCGAATGGAGCTGAATTTCAACAATACTTCTCATTAAAGACGAAATATCGCTTGCAAGGCTTCTTGCCATTTTATCGTGAATGGCACGGATTGAACGGAGCTGTTCTTTGCTTACCCTGTTAGGCCTTTTAAAATCGTATAAAGTTATCTGCCTGTTATCTAATATATCGGATGCTTTTTCAAGTTCGTCCGGTGCTATATCTTCATCTTCAACAACTTCAAGAAGCGCGTCAATTTCTTCTTGAGAGAGAATATCAGCCATTTAATTCTTTCCTTAATTTTTTTATTACATTTTTATGTATCTGGGAAATTCTGCTTTCAGTAACCCCTAAAATATCACTAATTTCCTTTAATGAAAGCTCTTCAAAATAGTAAAGCTGAATAACAAGCTGCTCTTTTTCACTCATTTTTTTCAGTACTTTTTTAATTATCTCAATCAGTTCTTCTTCTTCAATTTTCATACTAACATTTTCAAAAAAATTCATCTGCTCTTCAATAGGCATAACATTGTAAATTTCACTTGCATTTTTAGCACGTTTTACTTTTTCAACATCAATACCGAGTTTTTCGGCAATATATTCATCATCCGGTTCCACATCGTGTTCGGCCTGATAGCTTTCGACTATTTTATCAATATCTTTAATAATTTTCCTATCACTTCTGCTTACAGTATCAAGGCTTCTTAGAAAATCAAGCATACTTCCGTAAATTCTTTTTTGGGCGTATCCCCAAAAATTGTCGTTTTGTTTTGGATCATACCTTCTGGCAAGTTTTACCAGTTCTTCAAGTCCGATTGACACCAAATCGTTAAATTCAACGCTGCTTGGAAGCCTTTCTTTAAGCCTTGCGGCCATCGCTTTTACCGCCGGCATGTAATTAACGGCAAGTTCGTCTCTGTATGTTTTTAAATTTTCCTCATACGGATTTAATGTTACAGATGTCATGGTCTGTTCTTTGCAATTTTTATTTCTTCTTCTTCAATCTTTTTTATAAATTCGTAACTTTCAAGTATAAAGTCTTCTTTCTTTTCCAGTTCTTTTATCTGCACATCCAATATTTCATCAATTTCATGTTTATTAAAATAAATAATCCTTTTTATATCCAAAAATTTTATAAAAAACGTAACCGTCGCCAGTCCTAAAAGATAAAATACAGCAGTAATCATAAATGTCGCATATAAAAATTCATCAAAATCAAGATTGTGCAATATAGAAAAAATAATACCTACAAAAAATCCGCTTGAAGCCAAGAAAAAAATAAAATTTTCTCCTCTCATATCCCACCTTTAAAACCCGGAAAATATTTTTTTGAAAAAACGTGAAATTCCTTTTCCTTCTTCAAGCACTTTTCGTTCCGAAATTTTTGCAAGTTTTCTTGCAATTTTAAAAATTTGTTCACTTGGTGCCGAGAGAGGATCTTCTTTTGCAAATAAAACCCTTTTTATTGAAGAATTGACCACTAATTTGTCTTTTTTTACAAAACCTATCATTTGCAGTCTGAATTTTTCACTGAGATTGCTTTTTGCGACGTTTTTTATTTTTGTAAAAATATTAATTGCTTCTTTTTCACTTGCAACCTCGTTTAAAAGCATAAATGCAAGTTCTTTTTTTTCACTGATAATTTTTATCATGGCATATGCATCGGTAATTGCGGCCGGTTCGGGAACGGTTACGACTATTATATCATCTGATGCTTCCAGCCACATCTGCACTTTTTTATCAATTCCAGCACCCGTATCTATTATAAAAAAATCATAATCGTTTAAAAATTCAAGTTCATTAAAAAAGCGACTAAGACTCACTTCATCGGCAAAATCCATTATTTCATCACCACTTTTTCCGGGAATCAGCACAAAATCTTTTTCAATTTCCACAACAATATCTTTTAAAGAACATTCGTTTTTAAGTACGTTATAAATATTTTTTTTAGCATTTACTTTTAATATTACGTCTAAATTTGCAAGACCTATATCCGCATCAAAAAGAGCCACTTTAAATCCTAGTTTATGCAAAGCATATCCCAAATTGGCGGTAATGGTAGTTTTACCTACCCCCCCTTTGCCGCTTGTAATTGCAATAAAACGTGTATTGTTAGGGCGTTTAATATTTTCAGTCTGTAAAAGTTCTTTTAATTTATCCGCTTGAGTTTTCAATTAAACTCCTTATTTAAGATACCTTTTAATAAATAATCCGCCCCCGCTTCCATCAAATCGTCAGGCACTTCCTGCCCTATGGAATAATAACTAACCGGTTTTTTGGTATCAAGTAAAAGTGAAAAAATATTGCCGTAAGTTTTTGTTTCGTCAAGTTTTGTAAAAACAAACGTATCAATAGGCAGTATTGAAAAATTATTGTAAATATCAACCAAATCTTCATATTTTGTAACCGCCGACAAAACCAGATTTATATTTATTTCGGCAAACGTATCGACTCTTAAAAAACTTTTAAGTTTTTCAATTTTTTCTTTATCGTGTTGAGAACTTCCCACGGTATCAATTAAAATATAGTCATTATGCCTTAATGAATTAAGGGCATCTCCGAAATCATTCGGGTCTACTACCGTTTCAATAGGAAGCCTCATCATTTTAGCATATGTCATAAGCTGTTCTACAGCACCTATTCTGTAAGTATCAAGGGTAATTATACCAACCTTGTGTCTTTGGGAAAGTTTATAAGCATATCTTGCTGCTAGTTTTGCTATTGTAGTAGTTTTCCCTACCCCCGTAGGGCCTACAAACATCATAATTTTTTTATGTGGAGGCCTAACTTCCCTCTCCACCCTTATCGGAACCATTTTTTTAAGAAGCGTGTGAAAATATCTTTTAATCGTTTCCCTGTTTTTTCTCATTTTTAAAGGCATATATTTGATAGTAAGTTTCATAATTTCATCAAGATGCTTTTCACTCATCCCACTAGCACGTGACAGTGCGTAAATTTCACTGAATTCCGGAGGAAGTTCAAGTTCGTTTTTGTTTACCATATCCCAAACGGTTGCCTGTAAAAATTTCAAGGTATCGGCTATTTGAGATATCTGATTTTTAAGTGCGATTATTTCTTCACTTTTTTGAGGTTCAAGAGGATTGTTTGAATTTGTTATATTCTTTTTTGAGCCGTAATCATAAACATACTCTTGCGTGTTTTCCTTGTTTGAAAGCGAAGAAATCTCCTTAGCGGCCGAGCTTAATTTAAGCATAACCTCTCTAACGTGTTCTTCATCGTTAGTAGGTTTGCTTTTTAATTTAATATTATCATCTTCAACCGCCACTACTATCTCATATAATCCCTGGGAGGTAAGCGTTTTCTTTTTTATTTCTTTACTTGAAACAATAACTACATCATCACCGAGCTCTTCTTTGACCTTATTCAGAGCTTCGGTGTATGTCGGCGCCGTAAAAGTTTTCAGTTTCAATTTAATCCTTTAATGCAAGTGGTACCAAAACGGAATCTCTTTTCTTAAAAAACGGATGTGGAATTTTTAATTTTTCTGTATTAACTTTAACATTATTATACAGTATTATATCTAAATCTAACGTTCTTGGTGCATTTTTAAAACTTCTAATTCTACCGAATTTTTTTTCGACATACATTAAAAAATTTAAAAGCTCATACGGTGAAAAATCTGTTTTTACGATTAATACGGAATTGTAAAAATCAGGCTGGTCTAAATATCCAAAAGGCGGGTTTTTATAAATAATAGAAGTTTGAATTATATCTATTTTGGGATGGTCGGATAAAAAAAGATACAGTTTTTTAAATCTTCTTATACAGTTTCCCACATTACACCCTATTCCTATAAGAGCAATGTTTTTTTTAATGCTTTTTTTTATTTTCGCCGGGAAAAAAGTACTTTTTATAATTTTTCTCTCATTATTATCCATTTTACATTTTCCATTTTTCATTTTCCATTATTTCGGCATTCCCCTCCCCGCTATATATCCGTAAATCCGTCTTATTATTCTTTTTAAAACCGGGGTTAAATCACCTTTTTTTACCGCTCTTTTTATTGCGTTTATATCCCCTAAATATTTTGCACTTTTATAAAGGATACTTCTGATTTTTCCTATACTCATTTATTCCCTTTTATTTAATAGGCTTAAAGCAAAATATATGCAATATTGTCTTTATTATTTTCAATTTTTCATTTTCCGTTTTCACCATCCCCGCCACTTTTCAAGCGGCAGGGTTCGCTGCGCTCATTTCACCTTTTTTCACTGTTAACTGTTTACTGTTCACTAAGCACCTCAACCTTCCCGTCTAACGTTATCATAACCATATCCTCAATTCTTACACCGAATTCTCCGGGTATATAAATTCCAGGTTCAATTGTAAAGACCATACCTTCTTGAATTTTGATTCTATTCTTAGAATTCACATACGGCCATTCGTGTATGTCAAGCCCGACACCGTGCCCTAATGAATGCACAAAATATTTGCCATATCCTGCTTTTGTTATTATTTCCCTTGCAATTTTGTCAAGTTCGCAAATTTCCATTCCGACTTTTATACTTTTAATGGCTTCAAGCTGCGCTTTTAAAACGATATCGTAAATTTTTTGTATTTTTTTGTCTTTAAATTTTTGATATTTACCCATTGAAATATTTTTGCCTATATTTATTGTTCTTGTTCTGTCAGAGCAGTATCTTTTATATTTTATTCCTGCATCCAAAAGCAATAAATCATTGTTTTTGAGTTTTTTAGAGCTGACTTTGGCATGGGGTTTTGCGGCATTTTCATTAATTGCCACTATTGGTTCAAAACTGAGTTCCCTACGTCCCCTTTTTGTAAGAGATTCTTTAAATCTATAGCTAAGCTCATACTCGTCATTACCGACTTCTATATGCTTTGCAAACTTTTCAAAAGCTTTAGCACCCTTTTTTACGGCTTTTTTTATAATTTCAAGTTCTTCTTCTGTTTTAATCATTCTTTTTTTATGTGAAAAATATTTTTCAGGTTTTATATTACAAACTTTTGAGAGTCTGTTGTAATCTTCATAATTCCAATTTATCGGGTCAAGCACGATTTTTTTTATTTTGTGTTTTAAGATAAGTTCTCTTGCCTTTTTTACCAAATCCCTATCTTCTATAACCTCTGCATCGGCTTCTTCTTTTGCCTCTAACGTATATCTTCCGTCCGTTATTACATACTTATAATCACCAAGTTTTAAAAAAAGTGCATTATCGCTGCTCCATCCGCATTCGTAATATATTTCGTTTTCTCTATTGAGTATATAATTCATCCTTCACCGCCCAAAAAGCCTTTAGGCTTTGTTTGCGGCTTGTTGCTGGGCTTTTACCTGAGCTTCTTTAGCCATTTTGATTTCATTTAAAATCTGAATCATGGCAATTAGTCCCAAATGGTAACTAAACGGTCCAAATCCCATAATGGTCCCCGCCACTACGTCAGATATCATTGACTTGTGTCTAAACTCTTCCCTTGCAGCCGTATTTGTCATATGAATTTCAATTACAGGTAAATTTACGGCTTTTAGGGCATCTCTTATAGCAATTGAATAATGCGTTAATGCCGCCGGATTAATAATAATTCCGTCAACATTTTCATTTAAACTTTCTTGAATCGCATCCACAATATCACCTTCGTGATTTGACTGATAAAATTCAATATCAAAACCGTTTTGTTTTGCAAATATTTCCATATTCTTATTTATATCTTCAAGTTTCATAGGTCCGTATAAATTAACTTCTCTGATTCCCAACATATTAAGATTTGGTCCGTGAATTACTTTTATTTTCATATATTTCTCCTTTTTTTATGTAATTTTACTATAATTTGGCACAACTTTTGCTGCAAATAAGAAAAAGGACCTGTTTTGATTAAATTAAAAGCCGATTATATACTGACCTTAAATGAAAAATATGAAATAATCCAAAACGGAGAAATACTTTTTGATGACAAAATAATTGATATTGGAAAAGAGATAGGGAATGATTGCCAAGAAATTTACCTTGGAAAAAACTCGGTTATAATGCCGGCACTAATTAACACTCACACCCATTTGGAATTCAGCTCCAATAATACACTTCTTGAATACGGGGATTTTATGTTATGGTTAAATTCCGTTTTAGAACACAGGGAAGATCTGTTTCAAGGATGCAAAGGCGAATGTTATAAATTAGCCATTAAAGAAATGAAAAAAAGCGGAATTTGTGCATTCGGTCAAATCAGTTCAACCGGCAACGATTTAAAATATCTAAAATATTCCCCTTTAAAAATCGTATATTTCAATGAAATAATCGGCTCAAACCCTGCGGCAGTGGATATGATGTTTCAGGATCTTCTAGGAAGAATTGAAGAATCCGAAAAAATTCAAAACGAAAAATTCAAAATTGGTCTTTCCGTGCATTCACCATATTCTGTACATCCAGTTTTAATGAAAAAAGTATTAGAAATTGCAAAAAACAAAAACCTTCCGATACAAACACATTTTATGGAAAGCAAGGCTGAGAGGAAATGGCTTGACAAAGGCGAAGGAGAATTTAAATTATTTTTTGAAAAACATTTTAAAAACGCAAAACCTTTAATCAAACCGCTGGAATTTATTGAACAGTTTAAAGACCTCAACACTACATTCATTCACTGTGTCCATGCCAATGAAGAAGAATTTAAACTTATAAGCGATATAGGCGGTAATATAGCCCACTGTCCGATTTCCAACAGATTATTAAACGTCGGTCTGCTTAATTTGGAAGCGGTTAAAAACTTCTCAATTCCTTACAGCGTCGCAACAGATGGCAAAAGCTCTAATTACTCTTTAAATTTATTTAAAGAAATAAGGGCGGCTCTGCTTATGCATACTGATTTGCATCCTAAATATCTTGCAAAAGATCTGATAAAATCCGTCACTATCAATGCGGCAAAATCATTAGGTTTAAATAACGGTAGTTTGGAAAAAGGTAAAGATGCTGATATTATAACATTCAAACTACCTAACAAAGTTAAAAATCTTGAACTGTTACCGCTTCAGATTATATTGCATACAAACAAAGTTGAAAACCTCTATATCAACGGAAAAGAAATAAATTAATTTGAAATATTAATAATTTCAACTCTTCTGTTTAACGCTCTGTTTGTTTCCGTTGTATTAGGAACCAGCGGATATTTTTCCCCGTATCCTTTTACTTTTATTCTTTTCGGATCAATATCAAACATATTTACAAGTATATTTTTTACAGTTTCCGCCCTTTTTTGCGAAAGTTTTAAATTATATTCATCACTCCCTAAATCATCTGTATGTCCTGCTATTTCTATTTTCAAATCAGGATTGTTTTTTAATATTTTAGCTACTTTTTCAAGTTCAGGATAATATATTTTTTTAACCGTAGCGTCATTAATATCGAAATTTAATCTAAGCGTTGTAATAATAGGACAACCGTTGTGATCAACCTGTATATCACCAAGTGTTCCCGGACATTTGTCAATACTATCAGGAACACCGTCACCATCGGAGTCTTTTATGTTTTCCTGATGAATACATTGTTTTTGGCGTATATTTTTACCCCAGCCTGATACCTGAGTATTCCCCGCAAGTTCAACAACCGAATGTGCCATCGGTTTTTCAGCGCATCCTGTAAATAAAAAAACTACACCAACACCTAACGTTAAAAAAACTTTTTTCATATTTTTTCCTTTCATATTAAGATTTCTCTTTGTCCTTTTGAATTAGGAGGTGATAATATACCCATTCTTTCCATCTGTTCTATAATATTTGCCGCTCTGTTATAACCAATATTAAGTCTTCTTTGAAGATATGAAATGCTTGTTCTTTTTTCTTTTAAAATAACTTCTTTCGCCTCTTCAAACAGCTCGTCTAAATCATCTATCTCTTCTAATACTTCCGCTTCGTTAATAGTATTTATTATCATTGTATCATAATCGGCAGTTCTTTGAGATTTTAAATATTCCACAACCCTTTCAATCTCCTCTTCGCTTGTAAAAGGAGCATGAAGCCTTATAAGTCCTGTAATCCCGGGAGGCGTAAAGAGCATATCCCCTCTTCCTAAAAGGCTCTCCGCACCGAACTGGTCAAGTATTACCTTTGAATCTATTTTTTGCCCCACTTTAAAACTTATACGGCTTGGAAGATTCGCTTTAATAAGTCCCGTAACCACATCAACGCTTGGTCTTTGTGTGGCGACAATAAGATGAATTCCGCTTGCCCTTGCCATTTGGGCTAGTCTTGCAATGGAATATTCCACATCTTTACCGCTTGTCATCATCAAATCGGCAAGCTCGTCAATAATGATAACAATATAAGGCATTTTCTCTTCATCACTTACTTTGTTGTTATACCCTTCAATATTTTTTACCCTAGCTTTTGACATCAATTTATAGCGCCTTTCCATCTCTTTAACCATGGAATTAAGCGCCATAATCGCTTTTTTAGGTTCGGTTATTACGGGCGTTAAAAGATGCGGTATATCGTTAAATATGGAAAATTCAAGCATTTTGGGGTCAATCATTAAAAATTTAAGCTCATCGGGTGAATTGCGATAAAGTAGGGATAATATCATGGCGTTTATCCCCACGCTTTTACCGCTTCCTGTAGTCCCGGCAATTAAGAGGTGCGGAAGTTTTTTAAGGTCCGTCACAAAAGGAGCCCCCACTATATCTTTACCTACCGCCACTGTTAAAGGCGATTTTGCCTTTTTAAAAATATCACTCTCAAGAATTTCCCTAAGATAAATAGTTTCGACTTTTTCATTTGGTATTTCAATCCCTACAACGTCTTTTCCCGGAATAGGCGCCTGAATACGGATCGACTGAGCTTTCAGGGCCATTGCAAGGTCGTCTTGTAATGAAAGTATTTTGGATACTTTTATGTGCGGAAGAGGTTTAAATTCAAACGTCGTTACAACCGGTCCCACATAATAACGGACAACATCACCCTCGATTTTAAATTGTTTAAGTTTTTCTATAAGTATTTTTATTTTTTTGTCTATTTCCGCTTCGTTTATCTCTTTTTTTGCGGATTTCGGTTTGCTAAGAAAATCAAGTGGAGGGAATTTCCAGTTTTTAGGTTTTTCTCTCTCTCCTGTTTCAATTTCGGATAAAAGTTTTTTAGTATCTTCCAGTTCTTGTACATGTTTTACATGTGAGGATTTAGGATTTAGGATAGAGGATTGAGTTTCATTTAAAGTTGCTAATCTGTCATCCGTATGTTCTAAAGATTCAGTACTGTTATTTTCTTTACAATTTTCATTCTCCATTCTTTTTTCATTTTCCATTTTCCATTTTCCATTTTCCATTGAACAATTGTCCATTGTAACATTTTCCATTTTCAATTCTTCATTTTTTAAATCTTCCTCATCCAAATCAATATTGCTTACATCATTATCCAAACTGGTTGTATAATCAATTTTATAAGCCGTTTTTTCTTCCGTTGCGTTATAAGTTTGAGTTTCTTGAATACTGTTTTGATTAATCGTAGTTTCATTATCGCCGTTTTTATTAAAAATATGCAAAATTTTCTCTTCAAAAATCAAAAACAGCCCCCAAAGCATTAATACTAAAATCAATATCACCACACCTACAACACCGATATATTGCTTCAGGGTAGAAACAAAAAGATTGCCAATAATTCCAATTTTAAATATCAGTGACTGTAAAAATAACAAATCAAAAAAAAGTATCACACCACCCAATACTTTCATAGAAACAGTGGCGTTATATCTGTTTTTAAGTCCGAGATAAAGCAAAAACGCTAAAATAACAGGAAAAATAAAAGCAAACACACCTAAAAGATTAAAACTTGCTTTCCCCAAAAATGCCCCGAACCTGCCAACCATCTGAGAATCAGGCACCACTGTGGCGGCAAACAGATAAGCAACAACTGCAAAAAGAAAAACATAAATACTTTTACGCAACACGCTACCTTTTTAATTGAAATTTTATCAAAATACGAAACACTCTCAAAGCTTAATTATACCAATCCACATAAAAATACTACATTATCACCTTTTTTTACTGAAATGTCTTAAAGTGAAAAAAAGTGATAAATAAAAAATCATAAAAACAAATAACTAATACACCAATATACCTAACTTTACGACATTAAAACTTAATAATCATTCCCTTACAGATAATTAAGCAGTGTCAGTTTATTAACTTTTGCAATTGATGCAAGAAGCGCCTGATACGAAACCTGCAGGGAATTTAGCTTCATAGTCGCTTCACCGATATCCGTATCTATATTTTCCGACTGCAGCTGCTGAACATTTAACGTAAGCATTTCAGTCCTTTCAATTGTTAAATTAAACTCATTACTAACAGCTCCTATTTTTGCATGCAGTCTTCTAACATGGTCGGTTACATGGTCAATTGCTTCAATAGCACCCTGTATTCCGAAACTTCTAGGATTTTTTTCACTGTCGGGATAGTTGTTGCCGTTTTTTACTGCGTCTATGGCTTTTTGAAGCATATCGAAAAAATCAACCTGCGGTTCGTCAATAGTAATTGCATTATTAGCCTGAAAATACAAGGAATTATTTTCAGTATATATGCTTAAATCAATTTTTGTCGAATTGTTCGATTTGTCTTTTAGATAAAATCTCCCTTTGTCATCCACACCTGTTGAAACTTTTTCCTTAGCGGCATTAATTGCTTTATTATAATCATCCGCACTGTTTGATGTTGGCAGATTACCGCTTGTAAGCATAGATATTACGTCACCTAATTGTCTGTAAGTCATACCTTTTTGTAATTTTTCTTTTTTGCAGGCGGTACATGTATTTTTATCCATTTCCACCGTTGTAGTAATTGTATCGTGTGCGGGAGTCATACTTCCGTCGGGTTCGAAAATATCATAAACTTCATCATTATCAATATTTCCGTCATTGTTATTGTCTATCCAAAACGTAGAATAATGCTTATTGTTGTTTTCATCGATATATGGCTGATCTCTTAATATGATTAAAGCTTTTTTATAATTACCGTCTATATCCTTAAAATTAATTTTAAGTTTTTCATACCCAATATTTTTTAAAATATTCCCCGAGTTATCTTTATATGTAATACTTACATTTTGTTTAGTAGTGAAAACCCCGTCACTGTATCCCGTTATCAATCCGTTAGAATTATCTATAATATCCTGAAAAGTCGTATTGCCATCAACAGTTATATTTACGGAAGTACCATCATCCTGTTTAAGCGTTATTGATGATATATCATTCCCGAATATATCCCTGACTTTATCGGTTTTAGAAGATTTGTATAAAATAGAATCACTTAAAAGAGCATTGTCGGTTACATACTGCTGAGCAAATTCATTTTTTTCTGTTATTCTTTCACCGTTTTTTAAAATTACCTTATAATCATTTCCAAAATTACTAACATTTCCTTTTATTTCGTTTCCGCTTTTGTCCATATACAGTTTATCGAAATTTACAACATCTTTTGGAGTTAATGCATCAATTGAATTTCCACTTGCATCAGTTGTTTGCATAGTGATAGTTAAATTCGAAGTATCGGAAGGATTAGTAATCGAATTATCTTCTATAATCAATTCACCATCTTTCAAATATGCATTATAACCATCGGCTTTTATTTTATAAATTAAATCTTGAAAAGTTTGAGTTGATGTTACACTATAAGAAGTTCCATTAATATTCACTTTTAAATTAACATCCCCTAACACGTCTTCAATTTTATCTTGGGGTATGGCATTTTCGTGATTTGAATTTTTTTTAAATACAACTCCAAATTTATAAATCCTATTATCAAAATAACCATTATTAGCAGTTGTACTTGAGAGCATAGGAACACTTGCATAATCGCTCTTTTGAAATTCGACTATATAATCCCCGTTTTTAACCAAATCTTCAATACTGTCTTCATCTTTATCACTTGCAACCATATAAAAATCCGTAAGCATTTTGCCGCTTTGAATGTCTTTTATCTGAATCTGCCCCATATCATTAAGTGAGACGTCCACAACCTTTGAAACTGCCGTATTACCGTAAATTTCCCCTATTTTTTTAAGTAAATTGTTTACAGTGTCGGAATTTGAAAGTGAAAATTTGGTATTAAATGTTTCACCATTCGGTTTTCTGCCTTTTACATAAAAATAACTAAATCCGTCTTTATATTTACCGTTTCCAACATATTTATCTTCTACCCCAGTAAGCATTCTAATTTGGCTTTCCCCTGTAACAGGTTCGTTTTTCGGCACGTCTTCAGAATCAGGATTTTTACCGTGCTCTTTTATATGTTTGTCAATATACAAATTACCATCATTTCCTCTTACCACAAACTGAGGATTTGCTTTCATTTTGTCAAATTGAACCACATTGGTGGATATATGTTTGACATAATCATTATCCCTGCCTAAAAAAAGAGAAGCCCCGTCAATATTATATTCCCTCTCAACTCCGGCACCCAAAAACGCCTTAACATTTTCCGAATTGCCCTGATATTCAAAATTATCATCAATCGGCTTTGTATCAAACCTGCTTCCGCTGAAAAGATATTTACCGTTAATTGAGGTATTTGCCAAATCTTTTAAATGTTCTAAAAGTCCCTTAAGCTCACTTACTATTGCATTTCTGCTCGTTTCATCGTTTGTAGCGTTGGCTGCATTTAACAAATTAGTTTTAAACGTCCCAAGCGTTGAAACAAAGTCGTTCATAACCGTATCGGTTTCGTTTGCAAACGTCTGGGCAAAAGTGGCGGAAGATTTGACTTGAGTTAAAGAATTTATTTCTTCTGTCAGTTTTAAATGTTTTGTAAAAACTGCCGCATCGTCATACATATTTTGAATTTTAGAACCTGTGGAAATCTGCATTTGAACTTTATTAAGCTCACTAAGTGTTCTTTGCTGATTTAAAATAAAATTGTTATATTGGGTAAAATGGGTAACTCTCATAATCCTTCCTTGGATTTTTCTTAATTAAGCAATTTCTGTTCCTAAATCGGCAAATTATTTATAAGCTTAAAGTCCAAAGCTGAAAGCTTAAAGCAAAAATATATGCAATATTGTTTTTATTGTTCAGAATAGATTAAGGATTTAGAAAAATAAAATATCTAAAGTAACTTAGCTACTCTGTTCTCCATTTTCCATCGTTCACCCCGCCACTTTTCAAGCGGCCGGGTTCGCTGCGCTCATTTTCCCCATCACACACTCCGTGACGAGTTTACTTCGTTCACATTTTCCATTGTCCATTTTGCATTTTCTTTAATGCTTTGGATTTAATAATAATTTCCGTATTGCTTACATCAAAAACATCCCCCGCTTTTATTTCCGTTAAATCAATTCGTTTTCCATCTATTGTAATTTCCGCAAATCCTTTTTTTTCTCTTTTTTTGGGGTTTAGAGTTTCATAAGCGTTTTTTAGGTTAATCAGTTCTTTTTCTTTTGAGGATATAATCTGGGCTGTTTTGTTTTTAAAAGTGGTTTTTAAAAGCTCTAACTCTTTTTCAAAAGAGTTTATCTTAACTACGGGTGAGAGTGAAAAAAGTATGTTTTTAAGCTCATTAAGTTCTTTTTCTTTTTTTTGTATCTGATTTAAATATGAATGGTTAAATCTTTTAAACAGCAGCTCACATTCCTGTAGTTTCATATCAAGTTTTTTAACGGGTGAAGATGCGTTTAAAAGCTCTTTTATATGCAAAAGTTCTTTTTCTTTTTTTTGAATAATATGTGTAATTTTATAAACCAAAGCGTTTTTCATTTCATCAATCATTAAAAGCATTTCGTTTTTATCCGGAAGTGCAATTTCCATAGCGTTGCTGGGAGTTGCGGCTCTTACATCTGCTACAAAATCGCTTATTAAATAATCGATTTCATGCCCTACCGCTGAAATAATCGGTGTTTTGGCTTGAAATACCGCATCGGCGACAACCCTTTCGTTAAAAGCCCATAAATCTTCCTTGCTTCCACCTCCCCTTCCAATTATAATCAAATCAAAGCCGCTTCCGTCTTCAAAAACATACTCATCAGCAAGTTTAATTTTCATTGCAATATCCTCAGCCGCCCCTTCACCTTGAACCAGGGCGTTAAAAAGATAAAATTCCGTTAAAAGCCATCTTTTTTGAGCAATTCTTAGCATATCCTGCAGTGCCGCCCCCGTAGCAGAAGTTACAATCGCTATACGTTTTGGAAATCTCGGAAGCGGTTTTTTTCTGCTTTCATCAAAATAGCCAAGTCTGTTAAGTTCTTCTTTTAACTGCTCATAAGCTTTTTGAAGTGCGCCTATACCGCTTGGCTCTATACTTTGTGCTATTATTTTGTATTCACCTCTTGGGACGTATACGCTTAGAGCCCCGTAAACATATACTTTTTCTCCAACTTTTAACCTGAATTTCATTTTAGCAAGATTGCTTCTCCACATTGCACAGTTAATTGAAGAGTTTTCATCTTTAAGGGTAAAATAGAGATGTCCGGAAGAGTGATACACCACTTTGCTCACTTCACCTTCTACAAGCACTATTTCAAAATGCGATTCGACTATGCTTTTAATCTGATTATTCAGTTCACTGACACTGATAGCTCTCAATTAACAATCTTTTATTTTATTTTTTTAAAAACTTTTTCAAAATCAATTTCCGGGTCGCATTCGACATCAAATTTGTATTTTTCATTTTTAACCAGTTTATCTAAAATATATTTTCCATCAACTAATTTATAAATTTTTGCTATCTTCCTGTCGGGATAAACCAAAACATAATATTTTACCCCTTCTTCCAAATATATTTCTTTTTTTATCCTTTCATCTCTTTTTATTGTAGATTTACTTACGATTTCAACAATAATTTTCGGCGGTTTAATCAAATAATCCCCGTCTTCATCACAGGTAAAATAGACATCGGGTCTTAGCACTGTATCTTCATTTACAATATAATCAAGTTCACCCCCGACTTCGCAGTTTTCACATTCAATAGAATTGGCAAGTTCTCTTGCTATTTCAAAAATCAATAACTGATGTTTTCTAAAAGGACTAGGGGCCATAGCCAAAGGATAACCTCTAATTAACTCCCAATCCCCCTCCCACATTTTATAATCTTCATACGTGTAATATTCAACCGCACACATATTTACTCCTTAATAATTCTTTTAATTCGGGGAGAAATCTTAACCAATATGTCATATGTAATAGTATCAAAATTTTTTACAAACTCTTTTACATCATCAAATACGACCACTTCTTTATCAAAGTCTCCTTTTACAATCATAGAATCCATAGATATTTTACCAATTGCTTCGGTATATTTTAACCTGCATCCGTTTTTAAAATAAGGCAGCCCGTCTCCGTATCCGACATCAACGGTTGTGATTTCGATATCTTTATTACTTATAAATGTTTTATTATATCCGCATCCCCACCCTTTTTTTAAAATTCTATTAGACAGCACGTCGGCTCTTAGTTCCATTACCGGTTTATACCCTTCAATACCGCCATATATTGCAATACCGGGACGGACATAATCAAAGGTATCGGGAAGTTTGTCAAGTGCGTATGAGTTTGCAAGATGAAAATATGGAAATTTCATTTCGTTTTTTTTACAAAATGTTTCAATTCTCTTTTTAACATCCTTAAATCTTTCATATTGTATAAACAAATCGTTTGAAATTTCATCGGCACAGCAAAAATGAGAAAAAACTCCTCTAAGTTCATAATTTTTATTTTTTATAATTTCCATAACTTCATCAATCTCCTCAGGCAAAATACCGTTTCTATGCATTCCTGTATCAATTTTTAAATGAATGTAAGGGTGTCTGTTTTTTTTGAGCTGTTTTAAAGAGTTTATACAATATGAAAAATTTAACGCACTTCTCTTCGTATCAGGAAAAAATATAATAATTTCTTCAAAATAGTTCCTGACAATTTCCGCTTCATTGTTGTTTTTTACACATACTTTTTTAATTCCGTAGTCTTTGAGCATTTTTGAAAAACTGATAATTCCATGCCCATATGCGTTATCTTTTATAACGGCTAATATATTTGGATTTATTTTAGAGATTTTATTCAGATTATCAAAAAGATTTTGTTTATGAAGATACACGGTAGCCATAATTAGCCTTTGAAATGTAGGTTGTTGAAGTGTTAAGGTTGTTGAAGCTTCACTAACCTCAACTAACCTTAACTAACCTTTAAAAATTACTTAGCTTTTAGAGGTTTAATAGCGTCAAAAGGATTTTCAATTACTTTATGTCTGTCTACTACGTAAGGAATAAGTGCAACCTGTCTTGCCCTTTTGATAGCTTTTGTAACCATATCCTGATGTTTTTTACAAGTACCTGTCAATCTTCTAGGCATAATTTTATATCTCTCTGATAAAGAGTATTTAATTAAATCAAGATCTTTATACCCAATGTAATCAACTTTCATTTCACAATATTTACATCTTTTTTTTCCGTATTTTTTCTTTGGATCTGCTGCCATTATTTATCCTTTAAAATGGTATTTCTTCGTCATCTATATCGATTGACGGAATATTGTTTTGATTTTGTGTTTGTTGCATCTGTGGCTGTTGCTGTGGTGCCTGCTGCGGTTGATTATATGCAGCCTGAGTTTGAGGCTGTTGATATCCGCTTTCAGCACTCGGTTTATTTTCCATAAACTGTACTTTTTCAGCTACAATCGAATGTTTGCTGCGCTTTTGTCCGCTCTGGTCAACCCATTGATCAAGTACAAGTCTTCCCTCAATAAGAACCCTTCTACCTTTTCTTAAGTACTGGTTTGCTATTTCTGCACTTCTGCCGAATACCGTAATGTCTATAAACAAAGTTTCCTGTTTATTTTCACCTGTCACAGAATCTTTATATGTCCTATTAGTCGCTAAACCAAATTTGGCAATAGCCGTTCCCGTAGGTGTATATTTCAGTTCAACGTCGCGCGTCAAATTTCCTACGAGAATAACTTTATTATACATTTTTTACCATTTCTTCCCAGCGTTTAATTTCTCTTTTGTTTTCATATTTAACTGTCATAAATCTTAATAAATCTTCGTTATATCTCATTTGTCTTTCAAGCTCAAGTACCGCGCTTGCTGGTGCTTTATAATAAACTATATAATAATCACCTCTTTCAAATTTTGCAATCGGATATGCAAGTTCCCTTACACCGATTTTGTCTAATGCTGCTACTTCACCACCGTTCTCTTTGATAATGTTTTGGATGTTTTCCACATTCTTAGCTTTCTCTTCATCTGTCAGAGTCGGCTTAAGAATAAACATCGTTTCATAATGTCTTAAACTCATAAATTCTCCTTCTGGCTTTTTAGCCCCTGCTTTTTGGAGCAAGGAGGCGTTTTTAAATTTTGAGGCGTTATTATACTAAAATTTTTTTTAAATGTAAAATAACTATAAAAGCACAAAGCATAAAGCTTAAAGCTAATTTTTAAATATTAACATATTTAGTTTTCGACTTTGAACTTTAAACTTTCAACTTTTTTTCATTTTTCATTTTTCACTTTTCACTTTTCATTTTTCACTTTTCACTTTTACATATTCACTTATCTTATCCCTTAAAACCCTTTTTAATACTTTACCGGTAGCATTTTTGGGAAGTTCTTCAACTACGTAAATATGCTTAGGAACTTTGTAATTTGCAAGATACTGTTTTAAAAATTTTTTAAGCTCACCTTTTTTTACATCTGCACCCTCTTCAATCTCTATAAACGCCACAGGTATTTCACCGCTTTGTTCGTCTTTCATCCCAATCACCGCACACTCTTTCACACCCTCATACTTCAGGCATATCTCTTCAATTTCCCTGGGATATATATTCACACCTTTAGAAATTATCAAATCTTTTTTCCTATCAAGAATATAAATATATCCGTCCTCATCAACCTTACCTATATCACCCGTTAAAAGCCATCCATTTATAATTGTCTCGGACGTAGCGTCTTCACGCTTATAATACCCCTGCATTACGTTATCGCCTTTTACGATAATCTCGCCGGGTACACCTACAGGCACTTCCATAAGCTCGTCATCCACTATTTTTACCTGTACACCCGGAATTGCGGGACCTACCGAATAAGGCTTTTGAAGTTCGGGTCTATTAACGGCGACAACAGGCGAAGTTTCGCTAAGCCCGTAACCTTCAAGAAGTTTGCCTTTTTTAAATTTAGCCGAAAACCTCTCAAGCACTTCCCCCGGAAGTGCCGCAGCGCCTGAGATGTAAAACCTGACTTTATTAAACCAGTGAAAATAAAAAGGAAGTTTCGCCCTACTCAAAGCCGAATAAACATCAGGCACCCCTGTAAAAATAGTCACTCTTTTTAAAAGAGTCTGTTTAATAATATTGCTAAAAGGCATAATTGAGCGTATTATTACAACAGGCGCTGCGTAAAACATAGGAAGAAGAATGTTTACCGTCAGTGTAAAAGAATGAAACATTGGAAGATATGCTATAAATCTGTCTTTATGGTTAAGTTTTATTAGTTCGTTTACGCCGTATATGTTTGAAAAAAAGTTTTTGTAGCTAAGCATAGCGCCTTTAGGTTTTCCTGTCGTTCCAGAAGTATAAATAATCACCGCCAAATCGTCGATTTTAGGAAGCTCGCTTACTTCATGCGATTCGAAATTCGCAAGTATTTCACTAAATGAAATATTATCTGCATCAACTTTTTCAAAGTCGCCTTCCCATATGATTTTTTTAATGTTTGTTTTTTCTCTTATATTTTTAATTGACCCAGCCAGTTTAGCACTTGCAATCATTAAAGTAGCTTCAACATCGTTTAAGATATACGCTATTTCATCTTCTTTTAAAAACGTATTAACAGGCACCGCAACGGCACCTAGCTTTTGAATTCCAAGAATAGACACGATATATTCAACCGAATTGCCTACAAACACAGGGATTTTATCACCTTTTTTTACCCCCAAAAACTCAAGCGTCCTTGCAAACGTATCTACTTTTTTCTTCACCCTATCCCACGTAATTTTTCTGTTGTCTATAAAATACGCAGTTTTTTTAGGATATTTTTTTGCATTTCTTTCAATTATTTCGTAAAAATTATTATATTCGTATCTAATCATTTTATACTTTTTTTATAGTGGTTAAATATTCAATGTAAAATAATTCGAAAAGCCCTATCACAACAGCCAACATTGAAGCATATATTATCATTAAATCTCCTTTTCTATTAATTCATGCAAACTGTGTTTTTTCTTTTTTAAGTTGTAAATGATAATAACTAAAACAATTATAGCAAATACCCATCCACAACAAAAATTCTACAATAAAATTCATTTTTAATACGTTTTGAGAATATGAAAACAAAACACCTATTATTCCTGACAAAATACCAAATAAAACATTTCTGAAAAATCTTATCTCA